>Ga0255055_10000706_pt1 | contig 25336 bp, 24 predicted proteins | sample JV7_2_27_MG_FD_188633 | JGI IMG/M metagenome (GOLD analysis project Ga0255055, IMG submission 188633) | Seawater microbial communities from Jervis Inlet, British Columbia, Canada - JV7_2_27 | ecosystem: Environmental > Aquatic > Marine > Inlet | place: Canada: British Columbia | collected...
CACAGCACGAGCACTTATCCAGGCGGGCCGAACGGATGCAACAGAGAAAGCACTTGCTAAACGTATGCGACCCAAGGTTGGAGAACTGGCCGAGCTTACCAGAAAATCCGGCCTGGGAATACAAGGACAGGGGTCTTAGCTTCAACAGGGTGGGCGGGCCCCGGCCCCGCATGTACCCCGACGAGACCCTCCTGAAAGACCCCGTTGACAAGACACAAAAAAACGAGCCACCCGCTGATGCGGGGACTCGCTGTGTTTGGGAGGGTAGGAAGCCTACTAGATTTTTGGGTGCTTAGCCTTCGGTAGCATCGTCACGGTTGCCTCTGGCAGCCTCTCACAGAACGCCTCTAAGGAGATGAAGGATTCCTTGGGGGCGCTTTTGTATCTGCTGTGCCCAGGAAGATACTCTTCGCCTCCCGCCAGCAGGCTCTCGGTATCGATGAACATAACCGCACCATTACGCGAGCTAACCACTGCCCACCAGTCTGGCTGGACGTCCCGTTTATCAAATCTCGATACTGGATCGACAGTGACGGTGGAAAAGGGCCATGATTCGGGGGTAACGAAAGGATATGATCTTGCTTTGACATCAAGATGCAGCTGCCACGAAGCACTGACTGGGGTTCCTGGTTGGGATCCGATAAGGAGATCATAAGGGTCGGAGTACTGCTGGGCCTGGACACGGTCTGGACGAGTCCGCAGGGGGTGTATCGCTCCCCAGTGACCACGCATTTGGATTTGTTGCAGCACGTAGAGCTCCCACCGGTAGGCATCTACCATAGCATTGAGGAATGTATTGTCACTCCCTCGGGCGTTGGACAGAGCGGTATCCAGCTCCGCCGTAGCCTCGGACGGGAGATTAAACGGAATTGTGTCACACATACGTAATGCTACTATATGTTGTGGTTTAGAGTCCACCCGACATGAACGCCACGAGGACGTCTTTCACAGGTACTCCCGACTGGATCATCTGCATCGCCTCCGGGGGTAACTGTTGTAGGATCGCGGCTAGGTCAGGGGAGCTCGACCCCATCGCTGAGGGACCCGGTGGTGCCATGCTCGCTGCTGGACCCAGTCCGCCCTGCGGCATGTAGGGGTTGGGTGGCGCTGGCGCATTGGCTGCTTGCGCCAGGGGTGGTGCACCGGGTGGGGCCACCTGATTGATAGGTAGATCACCGCGGATGGCGCCCGCCGCGTCATCAGCGAACCCGCCCAGAGGGCTGCCGCCCAGTGCGGCTGCTGCCCCGGGGTTTTCTAGGGTCTCTCGGCCGAAGCCAAGGCCCGCTTTGACCCGCCCTGCGAGTCCGGCTGCACCCCGTAGGCCTCCCACCATACCAGAGATATCGCCTGGGGTCACAGGCATTGCACCCTGCAACATCGTGCTGGGGTCCATGCCCTGAATGGGGTTCACACCCGGCTGTGACTCACCGATGAACTGCTCAGGGCCACCTCCGGTCATCTGGCTGAGGTACTGATTCAGCAGCTCTTGGATACCGCCGATGCCACCGGCAGCTGCTCCGTACATTCCTGTTGCTGACATTACTTCTTCTCCTTTGTCTTGACCTCTGGCTGCCTCTTGGCAAACTCAGGGATCTCTGTCTCGGTACAGGTACCGCCGATGCGGTAGGCTGCCTTCTCTAATTCTTGCTCGTAGTTCACGGCCACGCCGGCCAATACCGCGTTGCTGCGATCGTTCTTAACCTTTTGCAAGTTGCCATAGCTGCCCCACTTTTGCAACACTTCCTTACATTGTAGGATGTGGGCAAACTCGTGAACAAGGGTGGAGGCGTAGCGATCCGGCTCACGCCACAGGGACCACTGCTCGCTGACCAGAATTGCCAAAGGGTTGATGTCGCAATTCACGGCACCCGACACAGCAGGGTTGGCGAAGGTGGTAGGCACAATCTTGACAAGTTTGAAGCCCAGCAGGAGGTCAATCTCGGAGACGCTCGCCAGTTCAGGGAACTCATCTCTGAACGCCTGCTCACAGCGGGAGGTGCGAAGGGCCTTGCGTGCTATGTTAAGGCCGGCGTTGAAGGCCTTAGCCTTGTCGACATACTGTGGGTCTAGTTCAACCGCGTGGGTGGCCAAGGCGAGGCACAGTGCTAGGATGGTGGCAACTTGCCACACCTTATTCCGCACGTTTCTCTGCCAATCCGCGCAAGAAGGCAACATCGGTCTTGATCTGGATGACATCGCTCTGGATGCCCCTGACCTGTTCGCTGGTGATAACCCTTTGGGCTACCAGGCCTTCGATGTCCTTCTCCATGGTGGTGGCCCATACCGCACCCGACACTAGGAGTGAGATTACTAGCCAATTGGCCTTCAACCAGCCGCTAAGGGGTCCCGACTTACTCTTCATTTGTTACTCTCCTAGTGTGGCAAACTCTGCCATCAATGAGGGATCGTTTCTGATGGCGTTGTATGCGTTCATCGCCTGATAGGCGACCATCGTCATCGTCTGATCGATTTGTAATAGCAGGTCGACCCGCTCTTCCTGTGTCATAGTGTCGTCCGACCTTATGCGACGCCGAAGCTTGTGGAGTGCGGAGAGCTGCTTCGTCCCGTCTTGCAGGATGAGAGCAGGTCCGAACTCGGGGTGGTCGCGCATGATGTCGACCAGCCTATCGGCGTTCTGAGCATGCTTGGCGTACTCCATACTGTTGAGGATCTGGGAGTCTTCCTCCCAGGCGTCATACATGGCACGGACTGGGGCGGAGTCTGACCCCCACGGTTCCGAACCATACAGTCCACCCAGACCGGGGTGATCTGTCCAGTCGCTAACATGACTGGGGCGCTCGGGGAAAATACCGAGCGACTGCGCGCCGAGGTCGGCCCATTTCATGACCATACCGCCGACTGATCCAGTATACGCCCTCACCAGGTAGCCAGCCTGAATGGGGTTAATTCCTAGCTTACCTAGCGTAACAGCGTTGATACCCTTGGCTAGGTACCTCTCTATGGGAGAGGTGGTCTCGGTGTAAACATCGTCCGGGTGTAGCCCTGCCATGTGAAGACGGGGCGGGACGATAGGTGCATCAAAAAAGGTGTCGTAGTTTGCCTCAATACTGGCCACAGGCTTCAAGATCTGGGGCATGATCTGCGCTATCGCTGTACCTGGTTTCTTGGGGACGGCGTAGCGTGCGACCGAGTTGGTACTGGCGTAGTCTGCCAGCTGGTCACGTACATAGTCCATCCAGGGGAGGCCTTTTAGCAGGGGGTCACCGTCGATGCGGTCCTCTACTGCTATTGGTCGTCCTCCTTCGTCCAGTCCTGACATGCCCATGGTAAGAGCAGCCAGGGTACCCACCCCAGCCGGTCCCATGCCTTGCTTAGCATCGAACATAGATTCCTGAAATTTGTCTCGTACTTCACGGGTACTCCCTCCTGGCCAGAGCATTTCCTCCATGGACTTCACCGCACCTGGGTCGTTGACTGCCAAGAAGTCCATCATCTTGTGGATAGATAGTCCGAACACGCCATTGATTGTACCTAGCGGGCGTGGGATGCGGCCGAACTTCTTGTACTCCTCGTTAAATCCGAACGGGTGCAGGTACAGATCCTTCTCGATCTGCCCCTTGGCCTGGTAGTCAGGGTTGTCAAAGTTCAGGTACCAGTTGGCCAGGGCGGGGAGTGTGATGTAAGTGAAAGCCTTGGTGGTGGTCGACAAGGGGGCGTCTTTGAAGGCCTTGCCAAAACGCCACATGTCTTGGAGCTCGGCGTTGAAGAAGGGGTACAGGCCATTGAGCGTTTCTCCGTACTTACCGTGGCGTGCAAAGTCGAGGGTGATGTTCCTGACTTCATCCACCATATCGGCGTCCCACATGATACCGTCCAGGCCATCACCTGTTCTCATCATGGCCTGCTGTTCGGGACTGATCTTACGAGCCGTTTCTAGGCGGGTGAAGAAGCCTTTGCGTTGCTCCCGCTTGCCCAGCATGCGGGCCCAGCCCGAGAACCCACCAGCAGCCTCGTCCAGGGAGCGCAGGAAGCCATACCTCTTGCCCCTCTTCGCCCTAGACACAGCCCTGGCCCCGGCGCCTACCCTGGTACCCTCCTCAAACAGCTGAGACACACGCCCCGCAAGGTTGATGAGGGGGTTGCGGTCCAGTGCGGACTCTTGACGGAGGCGCTTAGTTTTGTATGACTGCGCTGAGCCTCTCACCCTGGCGCTGATGGTTTTGGCTATGTTACCTTCGGACCTAGCGTCAGCTAGGAAGGCCTTTCCGGTTTGCCGCATACCTCCCAAGTCTGGGTCGTGGAGGATCTTGCCATAGTCCGAGATCTTGGCGCCAGCTTGGTTCAGATTGAGAGCGAAATTCTCTCCATTCTTCCCCATGTAGTTGCTAACTTCGTCAGACTGACCACCACCGTAGTGACGGTACGCCTGATACACCGGGGAGTCGGTGGCGATATGGTACAGACCACGGAACCAGTCCGTCACCGGGACGTATCCATACTTGGAGAGAGCAGCGGCCATGAACTGGTCACGCATTGGATTACGTACGATGAAGGACAGTCCGAGGACGGTCATCTTACGGAACAGGCCGGTTGCCTTGCTAGAATATTTCAACATGCCGCTGAGCACGTTCATGGATGCCGGGTTGAGGGACTGCATGGCGATCACCATACCGGGATCGTCGAACAGGTAGCCCACCCTCTCTACGCTACCGTCTGCCTGCTTGGCAAAGGACACCATGCCGTTCTCGGGGGTGATCCTCTGCATGCGAGCCACGGCCTTAGCGTCAGTGATCCTGCGCACACCTTGCAACATGCCCATGTCTGTCGTGGTTTCGATAGCTTCACCGAGCAGATTGCGGACACGCTGCCGGTTGGCCCACTTGTGGATGGCCACCGAGCGACGCATCATAACAGGCATAGGATCTTCGATCATGCGGCTGACGTCGGTGCCTAGGCCATGCTTCCGCCTGGCGAGAGGGGTCGGATCGGAAGGTAGGCCCTTGCCGTGCTTGGCCTTCTCAGCGATCATACGCCCTGCATCGTCTGCCGCGTCGAGGTCAGCGACGAACTCGTGACCCATCAGGTCGCGGAGGAAGTCCTTGTCTGCACGGCTGTATGGGGCATAGTTGTCACCCAATAGCTTCACCATGCGGTCATAGCCCTTTTGGTCTACGCCGCCCACGTCCAAGATGGTGTCGATGGAGGCCCTGCGATACCAGTCACGCTGCGCATCTACGCGCTTGACCATCTCTTCGAACTGCCCAGTACCGCGGTACAGGTTCTCAATCCGGGCCTCAGCTTCTTGGATGAACTTGATGTCTGCGGGGGTGAAGTCGACGATGGACTCGCCGGCGGCTTCCGCTATCTTCTGTGCCTCAGCAAAGTTGCCCTTCGCGTGGCCCATAAAGAGGTTGAATTTGGGGATCAACGTAGCGGTAGACTGATTGTAGGCCATCCAGGCCATGGCGTCCTCTACGAAATCACCGTCCACACCCTGCCATAGGGACTGCATGCCGGGACCGGTGCTCTGTGCGACGTGTACACCGTCAGGTCCTTTGACCCAGTTGACAGTGTCAGCTACCAGCGGGCTAGTGGCCATGTCCTCACCAGATCGCATATGGTTGACCAGCATATCCATCTCTTTACCCTTGCCGATGGATCGAGCTGCCTTTACGGGTTTGGAGTACCTATCAAACCAGTTGGCCTGAAAGGCTTTACCAAAACGCCGGATGCGCCCCATGCCGGTTTCATTCTTGACGGGGGCCATAGAAAGGATGAACTGCTTGCGGTCCTCTCGGACCATGCCCTTGGCATCTATCAGATTCTTGACCACATCATCTGCTGCGTCGGCGTCATCCAGGGTTTTTACCAGGAGCTTACGCATGGCAGGCAGGTGCCCTGCGACGTCCTCCCCCTTCTCTAAGGCGTTGATGGCCTTGATGAGGGGTATGGCCTGCACACCGGCTTTTACGCCCTTAATGGCTTTGCCTACGGCGAAGCTGATGCCCACAGCGTAGGCCGTGGATGATCCGGTCGCACGGGCGAGCTCACCGGCCGTGACGGGCCCTAGGAGGGGAATGTCCCACACTCTGGCATCAGGGTTGAAATCACCTGTGACATAGTCTGCCTGTGTCTGAGTCCAACGTTCGTTGAGCTGGTCTGCCTTCTGGTGGATCTCAGACTTGACTCGCTCTTCATCCTCGGGGTTCAGCTTGCCATTGATCCAGCCGTAGAGATCTTCTGGCATCATAGCCAGCTCTACGAGCTCACGAGTAGCCGCTGTTCCACCCGCCCTGATAAGGCCCACGTCCTCGACACCGTCGTAGGTAGTGGTACCACCGGTCAGGTTGGGGCGTGATAGATCTATGGCGGCGCGCTGGTTGGTGTTAATGAATACCTTGCCGAGAGGGCGCCCATACTTGCCCCGCCACTCATCACCCTTACCAGTGATGGTGACCTGGGTGCCAGGCTGCACTTTACTACGCAGGTCCTCGGCGGCTGCTGTGCCTTCCGGGGTAGCGAGTGGGCCACGAGACTCCTCAGTGTTGATAGCGGCGAACCGAACGTCGCGCTCCTCACCTGTACCCATCTCGATAACGCGCACAGTGTCAGCGTCTATGACCTCTTTGATACGGGCCTTGTACTGGATGGGGTAGTCTGACTCGACTTGGTTGCCGAATACATCTTCTTCGGTGCCAGCATAGGGGGATCCTTCAACCACTCGGGAGGGGGTGAGCGAGGGTAACCCCCCATGCTGAGCGACGAATTCTGAGAAAGCCTGTGACCCTATTTTGAGATCTAGGTCTTGTGCGGCCAGGCTGACATCGAAGGTGCGTACTGGTCCTGGGTTCTCCGTCAGGATTGCTTCGTCTTGCAACTCCGACGTTGCCATCAAATTGTTGAATGCCTGATCCGCCCCGCCGACTGACTTGGACGGGGTGCTCATGAAGCGGTCGAAGGCTAGGCCAGCCTGGCCTTGACCGACAGGTTTATCACTTCCGAGCAGCCGGGACAACGCAGCATCAGCTCCACTTCTGTCTCCCCCTCCACTGGATAGAAGAGAGGGATCCCTCTCCTCCACAGGTGGTAAGACATAGCGTTCGTTGAAGCGTTTCCGGTATGCGGTGGGCTCGTCCCAATCGAATGCTCCTTTACGGTCGACATTGCCCATACCCGCGTTGTACGCAGAGAGGGCTGTGTCTAGGTCGTTAGGGTAGCGATCGATCAGTTGACGCATGTACTGCGCCTGGGCATGGATGTTCTTGTCGGGATCGAAGAAGTCTTCTTCTGTGTGCAGACCGAATTCCGCACCGGTGGCTGGCATGAACTGAGCAATACCACGAGCCCCCGCGGGCGAAACCGCGCGGGGGTTGAAGTTGCTCTCGATGCTGGCCTGGGTGCGGAGAATGCCAGGGTCTATCCCGTACCTTGCGCCGTACCGCTGAAAAGCAGCGTCATACGGCGTGGGATTGTAACCATAGAGTGGTGCCATTTATCGTCCTTGCAGTTTTGCGATGATTTGATCTTTCTGCTCAGGGGTATAGGAACCCCAGTGTTGCTTAATGTCATCGGGTGCGTTGGCGGGTGGGCCCGCTGACCCAACGCCCTGCTCCCCGGCTGCGGCTATCTCCTCCTTAGTCAAGCCCTCTGCGAGCGAGCGTAAGGCGGCTTCGCTGGTGATCTGGGGGAACTTCTTGCGTGCAGCCGCCATCCTAGCCGCATCGTCTGCGCCTTTGGCCTGCTGCTTCACGTCGGCCTTCCGAGTCTCTTCGGTGATGCGGTCCTGGTTGCGGAACTGGTTCCACCCAGTCTCGTCCAACCACTCGTCACCGACCTTGTAGTATCGACCGTCGTCACGAGTCTCGGTCTCGTAGTAGTTACCCTTACTGTCGCGGGAGTAGCTGCTCTGACCCCGCCCGTAGAGGGCCTCTTGCCTTTCTGCGTCGGACATGCCAGCTAGGACATCTGCCTGGTGCTCCTGCACAGTCTGGCCCTTGCCGAGCTCCTTGTAGCCTTGGAGCATCTGCATGCGCTCAATCTCTCTCTGACGCTTCAACTCTTCGAAGGGAAGCTGAGCGTTCGCAGCGGCCATGCCGGGAGCCGAGGCGCCCATGCCACCAGCGATGCTGAACGGGTTGGCACCGAATCCTTGTGCGATGCTGGCCCAAAAATTGTTCTGTTGGTCGGCACGCAGGGCGTCATCCATTTGGAGAGTCTGGGTGTCATACGACCTGTTGAAATCGCCCAGGGGACTACGATCCACCGAGCTGTCAATCATCCCGGGTGGTACCGTTGGGCTTACCTGGCTGGGGTCTACCCCACCCTCTGGGAACCCGATCCCCAGATTGGGGAGCTGGGCAGGAGGGGGAGGTATAGGTATGTCGGCGGGCGCTGGTCCAGCCGTCATCGGACCCTGTGGCCCCATAGGCTCGTTGAACGGCCCGGCCGGTGCTACCCGACTAGGATCGTATGGAGAAGCCGGGGCAATTGGCATCGGCATGGGCACGCCTTGGGGCGGCTGGTTAATGGGCTGTGGCATTGGCGCGCTGGGTCCGCCGAATGGACCCGGTCTCAAATGTGGAGCGATCTGCTGCAAGAGGCCCATGATGCCGCCAAATGACGGTGCCTGTCCTCCGAACATTATCCCTTACCTCCGCCCTGTCCAAAGGGCTGAAAGCCGAACTGGGTACCGAGCTGGTTGCCAAACCCGGCGCCTGCCAGGCCACCTGATACAGCCGCATTGAAGGGGCTAACCTGTGGACCCTGACTCGTTGACTGGCTGCTACCGAAGGCCTGCTGATAGGGCAGCATGCTCTGTCCGTAGTCGTGGGCTAGGCCGAGTGCTCCGAGGCCCTCACCCTGTTGTTGCATACCGGCCATCTGGCTACCGAGGCCAAAGACTGCCATCTGTTGGGCGAACCTGGCCTGTGCATCCTGTGACGAGATACCGGCGCGAACGCCTCTGAGCTGCTGGTCAGCCGAATACCTTTGCGCAGCCGCCGCTATATTGGCTGCCGCCTTGGTAGCGTCATTTTGGAAACCTGAGCTGTCGTATGCCGACTCCCTGCCAGACCACGCCTGGTTAGCTGCGGCCTGCTGAGCTCTCATCTGGGCGTCATAGTCAGCGAGGAAGCCTGCCTGTTGCTGACCCAGGTTCTCACCAAAGTCATCAGACATCTTGCCCCTGCCGGCCGCCATCATGCCAGAGATTCCCATGGTGCCACCACCTCCGACGAACTGCCCCATTGCTTCACCGAGGCTCTGTCGTAGGGACTCTTGGTTCTCACCCCGCAGCGCCGCTAGGCGCTCTTGGATGATGGGGTTGTTCTCCATGTTCATGAAGTCTGCGCCCAGGACTCGCTCTTCGTATGGGTTGAAGGCGACGTTGTTACCGGCTAGGCGTTGGAAGATACCGCCGCCACCACCGCCTCCTCTGCCTCCGCCCCCTGCGATTCCTCCGCCGCCCCACCCCCACCCCCACCACCCCCACCACCACCGCCACCACGCCTGCGGCCTCCACCAAAGGTGGAACCCATCAAGTCTTGGAACATGGCGCTCTGGTATCCGCGTGGGCCGAAGTTCACGTTCTGTTGGGCATTGTTGTACATGTTCTCGTACCCCTCTGCCCAGCGGTTTGCCTGCCCCGGTCTCCACGCGGTGTTCTGCGAGGATGTGGTAGTGGGACGGTTGGCGGCTTCCGCCTGACCCTTTCCGCCCATCATGCCACCGAGAGCTGAGGCTCCCATTGCTGCTGCCATTGGCCAACCCATTAGTACTCCTTCACGTATTCTACGTAGCGGGCCCTATACCCGCGTCGTTTAGCTATTGATGCAAAGCGCTTATCTGCGCTGACAAACTTAGTTGACTGGTATCCATACTGCTGGGCCAGCTCTTCGAACTTGTCCCATGCCGTCAGTAGCACCCTTACGCTACCGCCTTCAAAACCACAAAAGGGGACGTTGAGACACATACCCTTCGCGGTGGGTATGTCTTCGGTGATGAAGGCTCCGACCGGCTCACCGTCCACCGCCACGAAGAAGATCCCGGCTGCCCCCGTCCTCAGGTGGTGATACAATACATACATTGTGCAGAGATCTTCCGATGCCCGCAGTGCTTCGCGGAGCATAGGGCGTACGGCAAACCAAAACTTAGCTAGGTCTCCCGGCCCCTGGCTGAGGACTACGCTTACTGTCTCTGCGATGGTAGGTACTCCACCTTAGCGCCATAGCAATAGGCGTCATCTGCGTTCATAGTGTCTGTCGCGTGGCTTTCTAAGCGTTTGATGCGGAGGGAAAGGGCGAAGTAGGTGCCCATAACCACCGGAGTGGTGGTATTGAAGACGGTCTTGATTGGTTCGAGCGCGTTGATGCCAGCCTGTGCTACGCTCACTACGAGCGTGCTGGTTAGTGACAGGAGGTTGACTGACGCTGCCGCCACGTCCTGCCCCTTCATTTGCACCTGCATTAGATACTCTTCGGTGTTCGTTGCCGTACCATCATCGCTGGTCCAGAGAGTGACGCGCAGGTTGCCCTTGCGCCAGTGCGAAGGCCGGTTGAACGAGAAATCGATGAAATCATCGTTGGCCGTGCGAAAGACATAACACGGGAAGCCACCGAGGAGGGCGTTACCGCCGCCAGAGTTTCTGCCCTGGTCAGGGGTGAAATTTTGCTGGGCAGTGAAGTAGTGGTCTTGCAGATAGTCATTGGTGGACCGCTGAATGTTCTTCGTCTTGATCCGGTCGCCCTCGGCGCCGTATTCAATGACGGGCATTAGTAGTCACCTGCTGCCCTGATCTGGCATTGCAACCCGACAAATTCCTTGACTAGGACATTCTTCATAGTGGGGATGTCTACGGTGAAGCGGTGGAACTCACCAAGACTGGGCTTGCGAATGTGGACCCAACCGTCCTTGTCAATCAGCCGGTTGTCCACGATCTTCGTTTGAACACCGCGGAACATGTTGGGGTCCTGCGCGCTCTCTACCGTGATCTTGAAGTTCGGGAACTTGGTCGCTGGTTGCGCAATGTAGATTGGGCGTACCGCTTGGATCTCAATCTCTCTTCCGTCCTGATAATCAAACGCTCTTGGCGACATAATCTTGGTTTTAAGCTGCGCTGCGTAGTTGCTTTCCGAGCGGAACTTGGTGAGGGAACCGACTGTGCCGGAGTACTCGACGATCTGGATTCCACGGTTGATGCTGGCTTCTTGGAACGAAACATTTCCGCGAGCCAACGCAATGGTGAGGTTAAGGCCGTCGAGTTTGCCATGTGCGAAGCGATCCTCTCTGGGGTTGTAGGTCAGGAAGTGAGTCAGCTTGTGAACGGTGTCACCAGGCCCACGGTAGTACCACCACACGAGCCCGGTGTAGGCATCGTATGCTCCTTGTACCAGGGACTCGTTGAAGACCGTGTCTGAGGTGTAGTCTGCTTTGAGCGAGAACTCTTCATACTTGTCGTCAAAGATCAGCTTCTCTACTCGTCCTCCGCTGATACGCTGAACGTCGGAACCGGCATTGACTCGGAAGATTCCTCCGTTGCCCCAAAAGTAGACGTCCTTATCGACCGGGACGATGGACCTTGGGAAAGGCGTACCTTGACCGATGCTGAGGGCATCAAATTCAAACACAACAGGCAGGCCGACGTAAGACATACGCCACACAGAATTCCGCTTAAAAACAATGCCATACTCTCCACCTACAATGCCTGTAACCGCGCCGGGCTGGGCGATGAGTGAGAAGATGGCAGACTGGGTGTCGTAGTCGGCCACGAAGAACTTCTCGGGATCAAGAATGGATGAGGCCCAGATGGAGAATGGAAACCCGTCTGAGTAGGACGTGGGGTTGATGTCGGCCAGGATGAGCTGGGCACCTACCACCGCACAGTAACGTGCGTATGGCAGTTCACCAGACGTTCCTCCGCCGGTGGTGGTGATAAAGTTGGAGAACAAGGTGTCAGGTACACCGCTTTGCACCTGCTTACGCTGGGGCTGATCGGCATAGTTGACAGCAATAATGTCGTCACCCCAGCTGGTGAAGTCCCAGACGCGGGGTAAGTCTACGCTCTCATCGCCATAACCAGCAGCAATGGAGACGTCCTCCCAGCTGCCTTCGTGAACCTGATACAGCTTAGTCTTGGTACCAACGTAGGTCTCGACCCGATCCACCATGTTCATGTTGACATCGGGCTCTGCTTCTAGGTAGAGATGAGAGAAGCCGATCGCTGCCTTGATGTAGTTCTTGTCGTAGTCCACCTCGTACACACGGAAGTCTGCGGAGTCACCGTTGTAGTTGTACTCTACGAAGTTGATCTCCATTGCGGTGGAGGTGTTGGTGTGTTGGATGAACAGCTTGATGTTGTGATGGGCGTCTAGTGGGGCATTGTTGCGCACCGGGACGGTGAGCTCGCCAGAGGTAGGAATAGTCATAAACCCCACACCACCCGGGTTCTGAAACAGTCTGTGCCGTACGCCATCTCTGGTCTCACCGAAGCAGTTGCCGTTAAAGATGGCGCCCGCAGTACCCTTAATGGTGAAGAAGCGGTCGTCACGGTTGATGGCAGGAGCTATGCGGGAAGCAAAGGTGAGGGAGACCTGTGGCACCAGACTGGTATCCGTAGACCAGGTCAGGCCGTTAGTGTCGTCGGTGTCTGTGTCTGAGGAGTTACCGGTAATACCATTGACACCTACGGGATCTGGGCCGGTGGGGTAAGCTGTCACCGCCGGTGATGCCTCTCTATTACCGCCATAGATACCGGTGATAGCGATGTAGAACTCATCATCCCAATTGGGGGCATTGAGGTCAGCCTGGGCCACCGTCTTTTCCGTGGTGGTACCAACGTCTGGCGGCGTCTGATCCGTGCCTAGTTCATTTTCATTCCACGTATAGACGATGCGATAGTGCTGCTCACCATACGTGACAAATTTACTCTCATCATCAGCAGTAGCACTTTCCTCACCGGTTGCATCTACCTGAATGAGTTCGTACTTTACTGCCGTGTTGACGCGATCTGAGGAGGCAACGAACGACATGAAGATGTCATCGACATTGGCAAAGCCATGCGCAAGGGTGCCAAGGGCAAAGATAGCTTGCTCGGAGCTGTCACGAGGAATCCATGCCTGGATATAGGAATCCCATGCGCGGGGGGACACGGCGTCTACGGCGATGTGCTCAAAGAGGTCTGTATCGGTACCATCGTCTGCGAGAAAGGATCCAATCTGAACGTCTTCCGTGGTACCCTGGTGTCCGCCGTCGCTAACGCCGGGTGAGATACTGATGCGAAGACCGAGTTCCAACTTGGACCAGTCAGCTGCTAGGAGGTCTGTGAGCTCGGTGAGCGGACCGGCGTCTGACAGGATGTATTCATACTCTACCCAGTCTCCATCGGCCGGAATGGTGCCAGTGACAACGACTTGTACCGGGTTTGTCTCTGTCCCAACGATGTTGCCTACCGTGCCATCGTCCTGCATCCACGCCTGAATGCCCAGAGTGTGAGGAACACCGACAACCTTGCCCTTAGCGCGTACCACGATCTTTGGAGCGTCTCCACCGAAAGCAGAGGGGATGACACGCGGGGTGTCGAGCAACCAGAGCTTCCAGTTGGAAAAGCCATCAACCTGCTCTGGCGTATCGAGGTTGTTGCAAAACACAAACTCACGGTCATCAGCGGAAAGGGAGGAGAGAAGGCTGGCGCCCTCGTCATCTAAGCTGTGTAGGTCCTGCGAGTCCCAACTCCACCATTCCTCCTGGTCGGTGTCGGTGTAGGTGACAGGCCCGGAGATCGGGAGGATGCGCTGATCTGGGAGGATGTTGGACGCAAGATGGGCATGCCCGCCAGTGACTGGATCACTGTCAGTTGCCTCGCTAAGCAACTCCCTCTTCTCAATGGGGCGATGAGAGCCGTATACCGGGAGGACGTTCTTAGCTATTTCCAGATTGGGGTTGTCGAACTCAACCGAGTCCGGGCTCCACTCTCCGAACGCTACGAATTTCTTCTGGATCGAACTCATATGTAAGTCGGAGACCTTTCCATTTCCGCCTCGTGCGCTTGCTGCTTGGATCTGAGGTTACCCAAGGCGACACTCTCGTGTTGCGCCATCTTCTGCGCGTTCTCAGCGTCATCGTAGTAGTGCTGGTACAGGTCGTACTTGGCACGCGTTCGGATGAGCTCCTCAGCGTCTGAAAGCCAGCGGTTGGTGAACGAGTTGAGCAGGGGGGCCTGACTCCCGGGTTGGAAGAATTTCCAGGTAGAGCCAACGAAAGCGTAGTTAGGAATGCCGAGATCCTTGATGTAGTCGATGCGCACGGTGTCTACCGAGCTGTCGTTGGGGATTGGGCTGAGCCAAACCTTCTCTGCGAAGTAGGCGTAGTAGTCGGGGACTCCGACCACCTGAGCAGTGGGGGTGAGCCAGCGGATGTCGTCGATGTCGACCTGGTTCAGCTTCAACCAGCGCTCGCCGCCCACCTTAACGTAGGTGTCGACAATGCGTTCAATGTCCTCTGGCCAGGAATCGGTGTTGCTGGCACCATCCTCTTTGGGGTAGGATTGCTGGTTGAGCGTCAGGGTGAACTCGTGAGTGTCCTGGTTGAAGTAGAATTCCATATGCTCATACCAGCGCATGGCTGTAATCATGGAGATGTTGATCTGGTCTACGTGACCCGGCTTGTGGATCTCTTGCTCTATGCGCTTGCGCATGGTGAGCCAGTCAGCGCTGTTGCCCGAACTTTCTAGGGTGACTTCTTGGAAGGTCGTCATTAGAGGATGACCGCCGAAATTGTCGAGCCTTCAACCATACCAATCGCTGGGGTACCGGAAGCCGCGATCATCTCTATGGTGATGACTTCGTCCTTCTGCACCTCTAAAATGATGGAGAAGCCGATGGTACGGTCAGTTGCCGCCAGCATGGGAATGCCTTCGAAGGGCCTGGTTGGATCAGCGCCGTCTATGCCAAACCCGGCCTTGATGTCTACATTAGCGTCAGAAGCCCACACCCCGTTGATGCTGACCAGGACGCTGACCTTGGCATCTCCCAGGTAAGTGATCGCCCCTCCTGCGTGTGAGAATGCCCCAGATCCCTCTGTGCCATCAACCCACGTTCCACCAGCAAAGGTGGTGTAGGTAGCAGCATTGAGAGCCGTGGTGCCCAGGACGGTGACATATCCGTCCACACACGGCTGTCCAATCACGACGTCAGTAATACTGACAGTGGTCAGACCAGACGCAGCGATAGAGAAGTCATAGATACCAGCTGCGATGTAGAACTCATAAACCCCATCGGTGGACGTAGTGATGGGGTTAGTGGCGGCTGAGCTCTGTGCCGCGTCTGAGTATATGGTAGCCGCCGTGGTACCGCCTTCTAGGTACACGTTGACTGTGGCACCAGATACGGCATTGCCGAGAGCGTCCCTGGCAACACCTCTGAAATAAGGCATACGGATCTCCGAGTAGGTGGAAAAAAACCGGGGGGGTCTTCGGACCCCCACCGGGATAATGCTTACAGGTTGGACGAGGTGATCGTCTGACGCACGATGTTCTGTGTGTACTGACCCGAGATATAGACATCACCATCAGCCGGGGTGGCTGAGACGGTTCGGACTATGATCTGCAAGTAGAGATCGCTCACATCAATCCACGCGGGGCTACCGAGTGCAACGAGTCCAGTGGAACCAACGGCTCCACCCTCTTCGGCAATGGTAGACGAGGCACCCGTGGCAAGCAGATAGTCTGCTACGCCGTCGACTCCGCCAATGGCGAGATCAATTTCGAGGGTCTCGGTCGCGTTTGTGTCCAACTCTGCGTTGGTAAGAACGGCCATGCCAAACTGCGCAGAGACGTTCTGAATCCAAGCAACGGCGGGAAACTGGGCTACCAGAATCGCGTCGTCAGCGTGGTCGACATCGAGAGAATCCAGCTTGACTCGGAAGTCAAAAGGATTCCAGGTTCGATCCGAACCGGCAGGCATCCTCGCCTGCGCGGAGAGATTAAGTACTGCACCAGCTGCGGCCATTACTTATCCTCCTTACGCTACGGTGCTGGCTGCGGCGTACGTGGAAATCACGATGGTCGCAAACGGCAACGAGTTGAACTGGGTCTGTTTGATTCCGCCCAGGAAGCCGGCGGCGACGCCGTACTCTCTGTCGTAGTCAAACTGCTTCTCAACCCAACGGAAACGCCGAGGCGTTCCACCGAGTCTTCCCCATCCCATCACTGCCGACTGCGCACCGCAGAAGATCGCTCTTCGGGTACTGGCAACATCAACGCCAGTCGATGAGTTCTGACCGAGGGGTACTCGGCTGTTCTCAACGAGCAGGACGTTGTTATAGACGCCTAGGGCGCCAGTGATGATCGGGTTGTCTTTATAACCTCCACCTTCGATGATGTCCCTATTGATGGTCTCCCAGCGGGTGCCATTGGCACGAAGCTGTGAGGTCTGGTAGGGATGAATGAAGCACACGTACAGCGGTTGCGAGAAGCCAGCGATACGAGCCGGTCGAATGGCGGGAGAGATGGTCTTAGCACTCTCTACCGCAATGTCGAGCAGGTCGAGGTCGAAGGTGTCGCCTGTGCTGTCGAGGTCTTCATCAGCACCCGTACCTGGTGTTTCACCAGATAGGAAGTGGGTGCCAGCCGAGACTGCCTGGGGGTCGAGGGGCGTGTTATGCCCAGCCAGGACGCCCGTGGTACCACTCCGACCAGCAAGCTGGTTGAAAAGAGCGGTATCCCACGCGTTGGAGAGCTGATCCGCAAGAGCGGCCTTCGCCTCGTCGCGCATGTCAAAATTGACACGCTGACGGTCGATGACGTTCTTGAAGCGGACAGCGTCCACAACTTCGTCGATGGTGAAAGTCATGTTGTAAATGGTAAGAGTCTGCTCATTACCCTCTACGGCGTCGGAGCTGGACTTGGGAGTGCTGGTCAGCTGCATACGCAGACCGATGGTATCCGTGTCGCCCGGCTTGCTGGACAGATTGTCCTTCCACTGAACGAGGGAATCACTCCGTTTGCCAACCAGTCCAGACCATGAGATCTTTTTCAAGACCTCAGCTTCTAGACCTTCCGACCACTGCTGGGGTACCAGAGCATGACTAGTACTAAAACCTTGTACGGCCATTTAGACATGTTCCTTTCGGTTGATTGATTGGTTAGGGTACACACGTTCTCCTGTTTTTACGCCGCAGGGTGGGCGACTTGGCCGGGCTCACCGGCAAGTCTCATTCTTTTACGTCGTTATGGTGGACGAATCTCCCCGTTAAGGTGGGGGTGGCCTAGTGGCGACCTGGCCGACGAGCCAGGGACCGCCATGGGGGGTGGGTCAAAGAGTCTAGAATCTCTTCCGGTGACTCCCTGACTTCAAGACTATCCTTGCCTCCTACGAAGGAGATTAGGGTCTTGCCCTCAGATAAGAGTTCGATGCTTCGGACGCTGGGTATCCGAATCAGGATGTGAGTTCCATCCTTGAACTCATGGACCCATGCGAAGATATGCACATGCATCACCTACCTTAGTGCTACGTGACGGTTATACGACCAGTGCGGCCCAGGCGTTCAAAGGCGTCAGGGTCGTCCATGAATATTTGCAACCGCTTCTCTGAGGGGACAGTCGAAAAGAACTGAGCTGCCGTCATCTCACCCGTGGTGGCTGAGTCGTTGTTGCCCGCGGAGGAGTCGGGGATTTGTCCTACACCTTGTGATGCGAGGCCCTGCTTGATGCGACCCAGGTCTATCTGCTGGGTGCCCGGGGACTGCTGCTGGGCGGGGACGACAGCCTCGTTGCCGGACTGGTAGCCCCACTGCTTGGCCATGGCGTACACCTGCTCAGGCACGCTGCCTCCACGCTCCACCTGTTCGCGGACGAGGTACATCGTCTCTTCTGCGACCATCTGCTTAGCCTGGTTGGCGTCATACCCGCGCCCGGTGTACATCTTTTCCCGAGCGTCACGTGCGAAGTTATAGGCATCGTAGTAGTCGGGCTGAGACTCTATGAAGGTTGCTTCCTGCTGCCCAACGGTGTTTTCGATGTGCTGGTGGTACTGCACCTGCTGCTGATGAGCCTGTGCGTTGCGTGCGACGGTCTGCCGGTAGTGCTCCTGCTGCTGCTGGGCAGCGATGACGGAGTCATCAATCCGGCTCACCTGCTCTGAGATGTAGCGCACGGTCGGATCATGCATGACCTCCTCACCGTACTCTTCCAGGTCCGCCTCATAGTCCTGCATCGACTGGGCGTCTGCATCGTTCTGTGCGTTCTTCCGCTCCATCTCCATGAACATCTCACGAAGAGAGGCGATAGTGGCGCTCGACTCGGCCTTCTCGGCCCTCATCGACGCGATCTCGTTCAGGCGACCCGCTGATTCCGAGCGCACCGCGGTCAGAAGGTCCTGCATGTCGCCAGCGTTGGGGTCCACGCCCTCGTCGGGTGGATCGCCCTCTACTGCGTCGTCTGGGTCTTCCGACCCAATGATGCGCTTCGGTAGGGCAGAGGCTTCTAGGTCGATCTCCTCGTCCAAAAGCTGATCTGCCGGGTTATCATCTGTAATACCTTCTTCTTCGCTGTATGCTGCTAGATCTGCGAGATGTCTATTCAACTGGTGGTCCTCCCTCTGGCGGCATCTCAGGCGGCATAGCCTGCTGCTGTGCCATCATCATTGCCATTTCGTCTTGCCCCTCGGGTGGCAGTCCACTCTGCTGTTGCATGCCCATCTGGGCCATCGCAATTTGCATTTCCATCTTCTGGATAGCGGCCTGCATTTCCATTATCTCTTTGGCTTCTAGAAGCACACGCTGAAAATCAGAGTTGATGTCAGCGGGGAAGGGGAAGTACTTAGCCAGGGTGGGAGGAATTGGCACGCCAAGTTCTAGGAGCTGCGGAATGAAGGAAGTCTCCATAATCTTGGAGAAGACTTCATGCTGCTTGCTCTTGGCTGCCACGCTCTCTTCTGCGATGACTTCGTACTGTTGGGACAGCTCGCCATCCTTGGCGGCGCCAATGAAGAGTTGTGCCTCTTCTCCGGGTCCAAGGAGCCGTTCCAACTGCTTCGGCTGTACGTACTCTGCTACAAAGTCCAAGAGCAGGCGCCCCTGAGTTTTCTTGTAGAGACGAAGGGCGTCAAACGGTTGGGACAAAGTCACCATGTTTGAGTCCTTCACGGACTGGACAGCGGACGCTGCCGTACGTTTCAGGTCCTGCGCCGTTCCGACACCGTACTGCTCGTTGACGCCGGATGACGTTGCGATACTGTTAATTGAGTGCGCAAGCAGTGTCTCGATCCCGCTCATGCTCGTGTTGTTGGGAATGACCTCGTACTTGGGCCTCGGGGTTTGCAGCTTACCGGTGTCAACTTCGATCATACCGGTTGCCTTAGCCCACTCCTTCTTCGCTGATTTCAGGTTGGTGAAGAGGTCGGCCTCGTACATAATGGCACCCTTGGGGTTAGACGCCCACTGGTGTACTGCGTGCGAGAAGAACTTGTTAGCGTACCGCTGGGGGTCACGCATGGAACGCATGAGACCGAAGTGGTACAGGCGCTGGGGGTCTTTCCAATCTTCGAAACAGGTGATGAACTGATATGGGAAGGTGGCCAGGTTGACCTCATCATCCGTGATGGTGTGGTTCCCAGCGTGGTAGGAGCGCTTGATCTGGGTAGTGGGAAAGTCCTCCACGTAGTCCACAGCCGGCATGGGTAGCTGGCTTGGATCGACACCCATCATCATAGCCTCTTGTATCTGAGCTTGAAGGGTCATGGTGCGGACCATTTCTAACGCTTCCTGGGTCTTGTCTTTGGGTACGACGTGGTCTGAACCGTCAGGGAGGAAGATGCGGGTACCGTACCTGCGTTCTTTGCGGTACATCTCCCACACTCTGATGCGGCTACGGCGTGGGTCGTAGTACTTAGAAGTCTTGTTGTGGAAATACGTGTGACGCGGGTCCTCTACCTCTCGCCCCATAATACGGGCCATGAGCCCTCGTCCCTGTGAGATCTCGGCGTTGCCGAGCTCCTTCACATCTTCGAAGTTGTCCCGTCCGAAGCGACTGATGATCTCATCTTCGTCCACCCAGCGGTCACGCATGACATAGCGAGCGTCCAAGTAGTTGGGCTTGACAGACGTTGGATCCCAGCCCATTTCCCAAATGGGAACGCGGTCCAGGTGAATGCTGCCGTCCTTGTCACCTTCGAAGTCCATGTAGAACTCGGTGACACCAACGCCGCAGATTAGGGCCGACTGAAAGGCTGCCGACTCTGCATTTTCAAAGTTGCCTCGGTCCCTTGCCCACTTGTAGACCTTGTTGCCAGCTTCGGAGAACGGAACGTCGACGTCATCGAGATCTGCGTCTCTGGGGAGAAACTTTGGTTCATAGCGATTCGTGATCTCTGCACCAGCAACCGAGGCAATGATTGGCCTGGTGCGGTCAAAGGTGAGGGCTGGGCGCCCCTCGCTGTCCAGGCGCTCCTTGTCCTTCTTTTCCCATTGGTCCAAGGCTGCGAACTGAAAGTCCATGTTGACGTCGATCTGCCAGTCATAGAGGTAGGACGTGACGTCGTCTAGGCGATCTTTGAAGTCTGAGAATTCAATCATGCTGATTGCCAGGTCTCCTCTTCCTTGTCATCCTCGTGCAGCATCTTGCGAAAGGCGTCGACGCTCTTGCCATAGTGCTGTGGCCGAGGCCAGGGCAAGGGCATGTCACGCTCTGCGATTCTGGACATGCTGTCTAGCGTGTCCTTCTGCATCGTGGTCGGGAAGTGAGAGTACTCCTCCTTTATGAATTGGTTGACGAGATCCACGATCTGCCCGCTCTCTCGCTCTTGGTAGTGAATCTTCTGGGGCAAGTAGACCCTGCCGGCTGCGAAGAGCGGGATCAGGCGCCCGATGCGGTCGTCCTTACTGAGGGAACCGCCCACCTCTTTAATGTCGAAGTAAAAGGCGCGCTGGTTCTGGACGTACTGGATGTGCTCGATGTCCGACTGCATGGAATACTTTTCGTAGCGCACTTCTAGTGGCTGCCACTGTGCAACCAGGTCGAACAAGACTTCTGTACGCTCATGCAGATTAAGCCGGTCAACAACCATGTCCACAACAAAGTAGTTCTTGTCACGTCCCAGAGCCCAGACAACGAACGCAGTCTTGCTGCTGTCCTTCTTCTTCTCGGCAGCTGGGTCAACGGTGATGATGATGTTGGCTTGTCTGACAATGTTGTTAGTCGTCCCTGTGTAGAATCTCAGCCACTCCTGCTTAAAGCCAGCAGTCTGGCCAGCACTCGGATCGCAAAGCATTTGAATGCCGAAGGTTGTTGGGCCCTGTTGCTTCTCTTGGGCGGATAGGTAAGCTTTTGAAAAGAGAACCGGTTTCGTTTTATCATGGACGAGGCTAATCGGGAGGCCTGTCTTTGCCTCGATTTGCGACTCATCCTGGATAATTTCATAGCATGGATATAGTCTGGGAAGGATTCCGCGTTCTGCCATATGATGATAGGTGTCTCCATAGGCATAGAACGTACCGATGTAGTAGCGCTTGCACCCGGGCATTCCAACATTGAGCGACAGTTCCCATCTTTCATTCGTCTTCTCCACCATGTCGGGCGTGTTGACGTTCTGCTCGTTTACAGCATCATCGTAGATGAAGTGGCTGACTCGATGCCCCGTGAAGGAGGTGTCGATGAGGCCAAAGCCGCGGACCGTACTGTCTTTCAGATTGAGAGAGCGCTGTATGACGAAGCCCTTCTCAATGGTCCAGCGTGGTGCGTCGCGCCTTGCGTCCTTCCAAAAGCGATCGGGAAACAGGGTGCGGAGGAGCTCGTTGGATTCCAATTCGTACTTGATCTGTCCTACAAAATCGTCGGCAACACCCTTGGTAACGGAAAATATACCAATAGTGATATTAGGATTCTGGATCATGGATAAGATCGAGAAGCCAAAGGTGGAAATTGTGCTCTTGCCGTGAGCTCTGGCCCAGATATTGAGCCGGTCCTCCGAATCGAACTGTACTTCGCGGCAGCGCTCAAAGAGCCACTGATTGTCCCAAAAGGACTTGGTCTTTGTCTCGTCCTGCCAGTCACGAGTAGTGAGAATGTAGCGCAACAGGTAGTACAGGTCTGAGCTGGCCATCAGGCGCATCATGTGTGCGCGCTTGTTGTCGTCGACAGAAGAGAGAAGCTTTTCTAATTCTTCATAGTCAGCCAGAGTCTTAGGAAGGTTCATCTGGCGTCCCCCGCGTCTCGTCCCGAGACGGTGGCCGTTCCTCGGAAGGAACGCCCCACATTTTGCGCATGTGTGCACAACAGGCGGCCATGCGACGAGGAGCTAATAGGTCCTGGGTCCCCATTGCCTCGCTATACTCCGCGATGTTACACGAGAGAGGTCGAGAGGAATATATCGAGCATCGTGTTCCGCAGAGTTTACTGCAACTCTTACCATCTGAATCGTTGGTCCAGTGCGGGAGGTTCCACCGAACGTCCATGCAGCACGCCCCGCACTCGTTGCACTCCCAGCCCCCATCCTCGGTGATGAAATCCCCGAGATCCTGTGGATATGGATCACTCTGAATCGCCTCCTGAATCTGATACAATGGATCCAAGCTGTGCCTCTGGTGATGCAGGTGGACTAAACAGGTCTGATAGAAGGTCTCGTGCGGACCCGGTGTCTCTTTCTGTGAACCAGTGGAGCTGGTTGACTGTGACTTCTCCCCCGACTTTGCCATACTTCTCCTTCATGAGATTGGATAGAGCGAAGCGTGAAGTCGGCGCATCGTGCTCGGCCTTCTTCATCATGTTGTCCTCGATCTTCCACAGCTTCTTTTGCTGCTCCTCTTGGAAGTCGTATGCAAACTGCTCATCGTAGTCGTCGTGGTCCTTATCGAGTGAGTTCTCTACATCGACAGCTTCCACGCCAGACTGAGAAGCAGCAGCCACCCTATCGCCTGTCCTGCGATAGAGTGCTATGAATTTCTGTTGCCACGTAGCTCCCACTGCTACGTCTGCTTTCGCTGCGCCCGAGAGGATCCTCTCCTTGTGGATTGGATCAGACAGCACCGCGTCACACGCCTCCCGAAAAGCGTCATTTTTCTTTCGCCAGTTGTAGTAGGACTGGGTGGAGAAGCCAAGCTGGGAGCATGACTCCTTGATTCCGTATCCCTCTGCTATGAGAGCCAGGAACTCCTGGCGCAGAAGGGCCGAGTCCTTCGACTGGCGGGCCACTACTTGGCCGACTGTTTGCGGTCAGAGTTGCTGGGGCGGCTATCCGCGATCCCACAATACTCCAACGCTTTGGGCTTGCTCTTCGACTGCACGGGCTTACTTCCGCCCTTGGGGGAGCTGATACCCTTGGTGCCTTTTGGCTTGCTATACGCCATGGTGTGTTCTCCTGTTTTTGGGGTTTAGGCGGGGAGGCCGCCGGGGGCGGAATGCCCTAGTACTTACGGTTAAAAAGTCCTGGCTTACCACCGAGACCACCGAGACCACCAAGTCCCTGCGGGGGTTGGGGCACCGGTGCCGTCATCGGGCCCGGTCCTGGTCCGCCACCTGGTAGCTGGTTCTGGTTGGTCTGTGGCATAGCAGCCTGTGGTTGTGGCCCCTGCCCCGGAAAGGGCGGGCCTGGGTCTGGCGTCGGGAGCTGAGGGTACGGCCCCACATTGTCGACGTACGGGCCCCACACCTGACCGGGTAAGGGTCGACCGTCAGGGCCCATCACTGGACCATTCTGAGGAGCCGGGGGCGCAGGTGGTTGGGGCGCCGGAGGTGCAGGCTGCTGAGGGGCGGGTGGCCGGTTCTTGGTGCCACCCACCTGGGGGCTGAGCCTGCGAGCGTAGGGCGACTTGGTTGGGCTGTTCTTACCGGTTGGATTGGGTTTAGGCCGGCCGCCGGGGAACTGTGACTTCTGCTTCCGGCGCTGAGCCATGTCGCCAGCTGAGAGCCGATTCTTGGACGAGCTAAGCTGTGCTTTCGCGTTGTATACCATTAGAATCCCACCCCAGGCTTACCGCCTAGTTGCACGCCCGAGAAGGGGCCGAGTGCTCCACCACCCTGAATACCATAGGGGCCCTGGTTGCGCATGGCCATGTACTGGGCCAACGGGTCTTGACCCGGCTGAGGCTGTATTGGTGCCTGAGCTACTGGACCTTGGGCTGAGGCTTGGAAGGGGGCGGGCTGCTGACCCTGTTGGATCTGAGGCTGTGGCTGTGGCTGTGGCTGTACGGCGCCCGGAGCGGACTCTGTGCGTGGACCGCGCTGGGGGCGGGAGCGAGGAGCAGCGGCGGGCTGCTTGGCCTTGGATGGGCCAGAGCCGTACTTGCCCTTACCCTTCTCCTGGGCCCACCTCTTGCTGCCTTTATAATGCTCAGTACCTTTACCGGTCTTCTCACCACGCGAGCGAGCCATCTTGCGGTTCACCTGGCGGGTTGTCCGGCGCTCCACGTTGGCCTGCTGGTGTGCCGTCAATGGCTTGCCGGTGCGCTTCTCAGCCCGTCTGGTCTTCTTGCGGCTGACTCTGTTGTAGGTTTTAACTGCGCTGCGTGCCATGTCTGCTCCTTTGTACTGTGTTCAAAGGGCCATCCCGGTGTAACCGGGAGGCGTCCTTAGGCTAGTGCCCATGTGTGTGAGAAACCGAACTCGTCCGAGACGGCCTGACCTAGTGTATTGACCTGTGTATTGGTGAACCCATCGATGTAGCCGTACAGCCCTGCCTTGGCGTAGTTTGAATCGGTATTGCCGCCTAAGGCATAGCTGAACTCCCAGGCGTTGCTGCCGTTCCACGTGTCGGGAGTACCATTGGTGACGTCAGAGCCGTTGATGAAGACCTTGGTTCTTGTCTCATCTTGTACCACCACCATGACGCACCAGGCGTTGTCGGGTATGACGTTGAGCGTGGCGTTGAATGATCCGAAACCTGGATTTGAAAGTTTCAGGACACCGTCCGCGGTGCTGAATACCTCCGCACCACCACTCTCAATGTTCGATGAGAGGTTGCGGCGAATCAGGTAACCGTTCTGCAAGATGGCGAGCGGCACCTTGATGACGCTGGCCATTGTCACACCACCCGCCCACGAATTCTCAGCCGTGTTGGCGGTAAGCACTTGGCCTGTCGTATCGCGCTGGAACCCGGTACGACCTGAGCCGTTGACATCCGAGATGAGCGTATAGTCCGTAGGGGTGGTCCATAGACCAGACACACCACCAGCAGCCTGGTTGGTCATGCTGTTCATCTTGCCTGTGTCGGTGGTATAGTTACCGTCGTCAAGCCAGAGACGCAGTGTGCCGTATGTTTCGGGAAAAAAGGTGGATGCTGCACCCAGGACGTTGTGTCCCTGACTGTTCAGGCCAACACCTATGCCTATGCCATGTCCACTCATCGGGTAATGTCAGGCTTGACGCCAGCCTTCCATAAACGAAAGCACT
>Ga0255055_10000707_pt1 | contig 25330 bp, 17 predicted proteins | sample JV7_2_27_MG_FD_188633 | JGI IMG/M metagenome (GOLD analysis project Ga0255055, IMG submission 188633) | Seawater microbial communities from Jervis Inlet, British Columbia, Canada - JV7_2_27 | ecosystem: Environmental > Aquatic > Marine > Inlet | place: Canada: British Columbia | collected...
CTGACGACTGTGGGTGAGTCCCAACGCGAGCACGGTCTCCGCGGCCAGGTACGACAATGGTCCCGGGTTCAACACCGGCACCGGGAGTGTGGCCCGGAGGTACTCGTGCGCCTGATGCATCGTCGTCGACCCCAGACATACGACGTCCGCGTCATCCTCGTCGACGAGCCGTAGTGCGGCCTCACCGAGAAGCGGGAGGATCTCCTCTTCCTTTCCCGCCAGGAGGTTGCGGTTGTCCGGCTTCCGGTCGATCGAGCGGATGCCGGCGCAGCGATCCTCCATGCCGAGATCGCGCAAGGTTCGCTCGTAGAGGCCTTTCCAGCGTGTCCACATCGTGACGATGCCGAACCGTCTTCCGAGCATGGAGGCAACCAAGAACATGGTCCGGCCGGGGGCGATGACCGGAATGTCGAGGAGCGACCGCAGAGCGGCAACGCCGGAGTCGCTGACCGTGTCGATACAGACGGCGTCGTATCCCTCATCCTGGGCGTGCATGCCGGCCTCGAGCAGCGAGATATCGGCGAGGACGTAGTCGTGGGCGGACACGTATGAAGACGGAGCTGCCCTGGTCGAGCGGTAGTGGAGCTCGATGCCGGGCGGCAGCGCGACCTCATCCTGCTGCTCCGCTCGCTTGGCGAGTTGATCTGGTGACATCGGAAACGGCACCAGCACGAGCACTCTCTTGACGCCGTCGCTCACGCGGCGACCCTACCCAATAGAGTGACCCAGTGTCCTCTGTCGATGTCGATGTGATCGTCGCCGGTGCCGGTGCCGCCGGGCTCGCCGCGGCGATTGCCGCCGCCGACCGTGGTGCCTCGGTTGTTCTGCTCGAAGCGCGGGAGACCTTCCGCTCCGGATGCAACACATCGATGAGCACTTCGATGATTCCCGCCGGTGGGAGCAGGTGGCAAGCGGAGGCCGGGATCGAAGACTCGCCCGATCTCCTCCATGAGGACCTCATGGCCAAATCGAAGGGCAAGGCCAATCCGGTGTTGAGCCGAGCTCTGGCCGACGTGGCCCCCTCGCTCGTTGCGTGGCTCGCGGATTCTTGTGATGTGCCGCTCGAGTTGGTGACCGACGTGTGGTTCCCGGGAAACTCGCGGCTTCGCCATCATTGTGTCCCCGATCGGGCCGGCCGGACGCTTCACCGCCATCTCCTCGACGCTGCGGCTGCACGACCGGGCATCACACTCGTCGTGCCGAGTCGCCTCGTCGACGTCGAGGAAGTCCCGAACGGTTTGCTCGCCACTACGGAGCGTCCCGACGGGAGTGTGGATCGTATCCGGTCGGCGGCGGTCGTGCTCGCGACGAACGGGTTCGGGGCGAACCAGGACATGGTGCGCCGTCACATCCCGGAGATCGCCGACGGGCTGTACTTTGGTGGAGACGGCAGCAACGGTGATGCATTGATGATCGGGCGCCGACTCGGGGCCGGTTCCAGCTCGCTCAGTGCGTACCAGGGCCACGGTTCGGTGGCCACACCGCACGGCGTCTTGCTCACGTGGACCACGATGATGAACGGCGCGGTCCTGACCAGCGGTGATGGTCGTCGCTTCCAGGATGAAACGGTCGGGTATTCGGAGTCGGCGGTCAACGTGCTGGCCCAGCCTGGGAACGTTGCGTGGGCGATCTACGACCGGTTCGTCCACGACAGGGCGGTTCCGTTCGCCGATTACCAGGATCTTCTCAGCATGGACGCCGTCCATTGGGCAGACGACATCGCGGGGCTTGCCTCCATCGTGGGTGCAGATGTCGACGCCCTCGGCGACACGATGGCCGCAATCGAGAGCTACGCCTCCGGTGAAGCCGAGGATCCGTTGGGACGGACCAATTGGGCGCATTGCCTGGAACCACCCTATGCAGCGGTCAAGGTGACCGGTGCCCTCTTCCACACTCAGGGAGGACTCGAGGTGGATGAGCGCGGCGCGGTCCTGCGCGACGGCGAACCGATTCCGGGGCTCTTCGCTGCCGGGGGCGCCGCGGTCGGGGTGTCGGGCGATGGTGCGTATGGATACCTGTCCGGGAACGGATTGCTGAGCGCACTCGGTCTCGGCTACCTGTGCGGACGGGCCGTCGGGGCAGCGGTCAATCCCTGAGGAGCACGGGGGCCAGACGTCTGAGCACCTCGGCTTCACCCATCTCTTCGGTGGGAACCACCTGTAAGCACACGTGGTCGGCGCCCGCTCTGCGATGCTCTGCAACGCGTCCCGCGACGTCGGCTTCGTCTCCGTATGCATACAGGGCATCGACGAGCCGGTTGCTTCCGCCATCCTCGAAGTCACCGTCGGTGAAGCCGAGACGGAGCAGATGACGGCGGTAGTTCGGCCAGCGCAGGAATCGTTCGAGGTTCGAGCGAGCAGCGCTGCGTGCCCCCTCTCGGTCGAGGTCCAACAACACCGCCTGTTCAACCGCGATGAGAGCTTCGGGGCCGAGGGCTCGGCGCTGGGAGGCAGTGTGGGTGGGCGTCGTGAGGAAAGGATGGACGCCGTCGGTCATCTCTCCTGCCAGTCGAGTCATCCGTGGTCCGAGGGCAGCAACGAGTCGCGGCGCAGGCTGAGCGGGAGGCACACCGTCGTACGGGGCATCGTCCATCGCCTGCAGGTAGCTGCGCATCGCCTCGAGAGGTCTGGCGTAATGGTGACCCCGGCCCTCGACCGATGTGCGGTGGCTCACGCCGACGCCGAGCACGAACCTTCCCGGATGGGCATCGGCGAGGGTGCGTTTGGCGTTCATCATGGTCATCGGGTCGCGATTCCAGATGACCGCGATGCCCGTGGCGATCACGACGGATTGCGAGGCGCCGAGGAGCACAGCGGCGAAGGTGAGAACGTCCTTTGCCGAGGGTGATTCCGGGATCCAGACGGCGCCGTAGCCGAGCTCCTCCCACTCGTCGACCAGCGCGAACGCCTCCTGGCTCGGTCGACGCTGCAGCCGCCCACTCCACACCCCCACCCGGCCCAGATGCGTGTCCGCCGTTCTCATACGACGCCGTCCGCGTGCAACGCGGCGACCGCTCCTTCGTCGTATCCAAGCTCGGCAAGGACCTCGTCGGTGTGCTCCCCGAGGAGAGGGGGCGGCCTGTGAATCCGCGCCGGCGTCTCGGTCAGGCGAATCGGTAGCCCGAGCGACCGGAAAGCCCCGATCGTCGGGTGTTCCACCTCGACGACCATTCCTCGGGCGGCAGCATGAGGGGAGGCCAGAGCTTCTGCTACCGAGTTGACGGGCCCGTTCGGAATGCCAGCTCGAGCGAACTCATCCATCCACTCCGCTTTCGTCCGCGTGGCAATGCGATCGGTGATGAGCTGCTCCATGAGCTCGCGATTGCGCACGCGATCCTGGTTGCGGGCGAATCGTTCGTCTTCGGCCCACTCGGGGCAACCGACGATCTCTGCGAAGGCGCGAAACTGGACGTCGTTGCCGACTCCGACGGCGAGCACGCCATCGGACGTCTGAAACGTTCGATAAGGAACGATGTTGGGATGAGCGTTGCCGTAGCGGGTGGCGGGTTCTCCCGAGATGAGGTGGTTCGATGCGATGGCGGCGAGCATGTGCAGTCCGATGTCGTGGAGGCTCACCTCGGTGGACTGCCCACGCCCCGTCCTGTGTCTGGATTCGATGGCACCGAGAATCGCAATCGTGGCCATCAGACCGACGCAGAAGTCCACGATGGCGACGCCCAGCTTCATCGGCTCACCGTCGGGCTCACCGGTGATTGCCATCAACCCACTCTCCGCTTGGGCGATGAAGTCGTAGCCAGGTCTGCCTGCCATCGGCCCTGTATTGCCATATCCACTGATCGTGCACCGCACGGCACGCGGAGCGTTGTCATCGAACCAGTCGTCGTCGAGCCCCCAGTCCTCGAGTGTTCCGGGCTTGAAGTTGTCGATCACGACGTCTGCCTGCTCGATCAGCCGGCGCAGGATCGCGCGTCCTCGCGGCTCCTTCAGGTTCAGGGTCAGGCCGCGTTTGTTGCGGTTCACGTGCAGGTAGTACGCCGATTCCCCACCGGCAAAGGGCGGCCCCCACTCCCGGGTGTCATCACCTCGACCCGGAACCTCGATCTTCACGACATCCGCCCCGAGGTCGCCGAGCATCATTGTGCACAGTGGCCCGGCGAGTATGCGCGTCAAATCGACAACCCTCAGACCCTCGAGCGCAGAGTCACTCATGCCAAGTCTCCCTCGATGAGAGGGCACGGTATCGTCGCCGGAGTGACACCGCCGACTCTCGGGGAGGGAACATGAGCGAATCCACCGATCTCTTGACGCCGATCGAAGGACCGTCCGCCTGGTACGGGCGCGACATGATCGGGCGTTCGGACGAGTGGATGTATGAGCTCTCGCCGGCTGAGATCATCGAGATCACCGAGGCCGTCGCCTCGCTCCGCGAGCGTGGTATCGGCATGCTCGATGTGGCTCGTGCCGACTTTGTGCTGCCGACGCTCGGTGCAGTACTCGATCGGATCCAGGATGACGTCGTCAACGGGAGAGGGTTCGCGCTCATCCGCGGCATTCCAGTGGATGCCTACTCCATCGAAGAGGCGGCGTTGGCATATTTCGGGATCGGCACCTACTTCGGTTGGGCGATACCGCAGAATGCCAAGGGTCATGTCCTCGGCCACGTGCGCGACATCGGTCTCGATCCGGACAACCCGACGCACCGTCTCTACGGAACCCGTGCCCGTCACCTGTACCACACCGACTCGTGCGACATCGTTGGTCTCCTCTGCCTGCAGACGGCGAAGTCCGGTGGGGCCAGCAAGATCGCCAGTTCGGTGACGGTCTACAACGAGATGCTTGAACGGCGCCCCGACCTGGTTCGCGTGATGGAACAGCCGTTCATCACCGATCGCAAGGGTGAGATCCCGGAGGGGAAGGGCCCCTTCTATGAGATGCCGATATTCAATCCACACGCCGGTCTGCTTACGACGACCTACAACCGCGACTTCATCACCGCGGCGCAACGCCATAACGAGGTCCCGCGGCTCACCGATGAGCAGATCGAGGCCATGGATCTCGCTGATGAGCTCGCGGACGGCGACGACATCCGCCTCGACATGGACTTCCGGCCCGGTGACATCCAGTTCATCCACAACCACCAGATGCTCCACGCCCGCACGCCATACGAGGACTATCCGGAGCCGGAACGCAAGAGACATCTGCTGCGCTTGTGGCTGGCACCACCGAACGCTCGCCCGCTCGCGCCTGCCATCGCCGAGCGTTTCGGCAACATCGAGCCCGGGACACCTCGCGGCGGCATCCGCGTCCCCGGCCAGACCCTGACCGCACCCCTCCAGCCCGAATAACAACCGTCGCGTGTGCTTACAACCACCTGTGGGGTGGTCGCAAGCACACGCGAGTCGTTTGGATCAGATGTTGCGGCGTTCGGAGCGCAGTCGGCGACCGGTGCCCCACAAGAGGCCAAGGCCCAACAGGACGGCAATGATGCCGCCGACGGCGAGGCCTTCGGTCTCGACACCCGTCACCGGCAGAGTTGCCTCGGTGCTGGCGGGTGCCTGGGTCGTCGGTGGCGTGGTGGTCGGTGGAACCGTCGTCGGTGCCACGGTTGTCCCCAACACCTGCGGGAAGACAGTCGCCGAGCTGTTGTCGGTCACCGATGTCCCGTTCTTGTCTGTGCCGATGACGATGGCTTCGTTGTCGAACGGCGACACGCCGTCGAGTCCCGAAACGGTGCATTCGTACTCGACCGACTCACCGACGGCGAGATCACCGATTGCTCGTTCACAGTCTGACTCCGGATCCATGGTGATGGCATCCTCGTCGAGCACCTTCACGTCGATCAGGTCGACGGGACCGGGGTTGGTCACCTTGATCGTGAACGTCGCCACGCCTTCGGCGCTGTAGAACTCGCTGTTGGCGGTCTTGACGATCTCGACGGCCGGTACCGGCGGCTCGGTGCAGTTCAGTTCGAGCTCCACCACGATGCCGGCACTGAACACCTCGTCGGGTCCCATGTGGAGCGTCACACTGATTGTGGGACCCAAGGTCACCGTGCCTTCAGCCGTCGTGACCTTGCCAGCGCTACCTTCGACGTCGGCCAGAACCACGTTGGTGCCGCCCGTGCTCACGATCAGGTCATTGTCGGGGTGCACGGACTCCTGGTTCTGCGCTCGCGCAAAGCCGGTACATGTCCACCCGATGAGATCGGCAGGGGTGTCGACCGTCTCGAGGAGAGTCAAACTGCCCTCAGGCGCCCGCACCACCGTGTCGATCGGGATGTCGATGTCTGCTGCTGATGCGGCCGAAGCTGTGGCGATGACCAGCGTCACTGCGACGGCCAAAACCGTCACGAGTCGTTTCATGTTCCTACCTCCTCGAATGCCCAGTGGGAGCCCAATGTCCCGTCCCCATTATTGCAACATTCGCGCACGCATGACGACCTGGCGGTCGTCCACCAATCGCGCGTGCCTAAAGGACGGCTGACGTGACCTTTAGGCACGCGCGACTTGGGATCAGGATCTCGCGAGCAGGGGTTCCAGTCGCTCCCGGACCGTGTCGAAGGAGAAGTGCTCCAGGCCGACTGCGTAGTTCGTTTCGACTGCAGCCGCGGCCTCGGGGGAGCCGGCCAGCCAGCCCGCGGCCTCGCTCACGGCTTCGGTTGTGACGGCCCCATCGGTCTCGATGCATCGCACGCCCGTCGGGGCGATGTCGCGCACGTACACCGGATACCGGTTGACGAAGACGGGTCGGCGGTTGTAGAAGCCCTCCAGCAGCGCGTTGCCGAAGCCCTCGTACCGGCTGGGGAAACAGACCAGATCGGCTGCCGCGTAGGCCTGGGTGAGGATGCGAGCATCCGCTCCGCCGGAGACGAGACGAAGATCGACACCCGACGAGAGCGCTTGGGCTTGGAGCTCATCCCAGTAGGCGACATCCCTGTCCTCTGGATGGGTGACCACCACCTTGACCGCGGGGTCGTCGAGGCGGGCGGCTAGGTCCAGCGTCAGTTCGATTCCCTTACGCCGGATGATCCGGGTCGGCTGCAAGAGCACGATGTCACTCGCCGATAGCCCGGCATTCTCGCGGAACGCGTCGCCCGTCATCTGCCGCGGTGGGTTGGCGAAGTCCATCACGTTGGGGAGCACGGTGGCCTCGATCCCGGTCCGTCGATTCAGTTCGTCGCGGGCGTCCTTGTTGATGACCACGTGCGCCAGGTTGGGGAGCCGTGGCGGAAACGCCCGTTCGATGATCTCAGGGACGGCGCACCTCTCGAAGCGGCGCCGCTCCCAGGCGAAGTCGTGGTGGTGCGCGATCGAGGGGAGCGCGGATTGCTCGACCACATCGGCGATGGCGAGGCCGAGCGGCAGTTGCATCGGGATTGCCGAGGCGTTCTGGATCATGAGGGCATCGGGCGAGAACGTCTCGGCGAATCCGAGCAAGGCGTCACGCAGCTCGTCGCGGCGTTGCTCGATCACGTCCACGAGATCGTCGATCGGCTCCGACCATCCCATCGCCGCGGCCTGGAGTGCCTGGTTCTCGGGTGTGGCGAAGTGTGCCAGCGGAAACTCGATACCGGGTCGAAAGGAGTCGGCCAGCTCTCCGGCGAACCAGGCGAAGGTGTGGCCATCGGCTGCCAGCGCCGCCGCGACCTTGGCGGTCTCCAGCGTGACGCCGTCGAGCCCGGAGAACCGGGTGGAGATCATCCCGATGATCATGGTCTGGCGATTCTGGTCCGTAAGCCCGGGGTTCAACCCTTGACGCCGCCGGCCGTCAGGCCCTCGGTGAGGAAGCGCTCGGCGATGAAGAACAGGAAGATCACGGGAATGGAGATGATCACTGAGCCGGCCATCAACACCGTCTTCGGGACCTCCTGGCCATCGAGTTGCTGAACTCCGAGGGACAAGGTCCACAGGTCGCGCCTCTCCAGTATGAAGAGCAGCGCATACAGGAATTCGTTCCAGGCGATCATGAATACGTAGAGGGCCACCGCGGCAATCGCCGGGGCCGCCAGAGGGATGGTGATGCGACGGATCACTCCAAGTCGGGTGAGCCCGTCGACCATGCCGGCTTCCTCGAGCTCCACCGGTATGGCATAGAAGTAGTTGCGCAACATGTAGAGAGCCACTGGGAGCGTCGACGCCAGGTACACGAGGATGAGGCCATACAGCGACCCACGCAGGCCGATCCGGCTGAACATCACGAACAGGGGAATCGCGAGGACCACGACTGGGAAGAGATAGATCATCAGGATTCCGAAGCTGATCGTCCGCTTTCCGAAGAAGTTCAACCGCGCTACCGAATACGCAGCCAGGATCCCCACGCCGAGAGTGAGGACGACCGTTGAGATGGCGACGATCGTGCTGTTCCTGATGAACGTCAAGAACCCGAATCCGCCCTCAGTGACAGGTCGAAGCACGACTCGGTAAGTCTCGAAGCTGAGTACCTGCTCGAGCGTTGGCCACCATTGGCCTGGATTGATGAGCAGTTCCTGGATCGGTTTGAAGGACAGCGCCACCATGTATACGAGCGGAAAGAGGCAGATGATGATGAAGAAGATGATGCTGATCCACTTGAGCACGCCGAAGACCCGCTCTTCGAGGACCGCTCGGCTGACGCTCATGCTGTCTCCTCGTCCGTGTAGAAGAACTTCAGGTAGATGATCACGAGCACGATGAGGATCACCGCGAGCACGATTCCCAAAGCTGCGGCGGCTCCCACATTGCCCCGACCGGTGAGCCAGTCGATGACCTTCACAGTGATCACCCTGGTTCCAGCGCCGCCGCCGGTGAGCAGGAACACATCATCGAACTTGTTGAAAGTCCAGATGAACCGCAGCAGGAACAGCACCGCGATCACTGGGCGCAGCGCCGGAAGTGTCACGTACCAGAAGCGTTGAGAAAGCGTGGCACCGTCGACGAACGCTGCCTCTTCCACGTCCTTGGGTAGCGAAAGCAGAGCGGCGAGGATGAACAAGAAGGCGAATGGGAAGTATCGCCATGCCTCGAAAGCGATCACGGTGAGCAACGCGAGCGGCACGGAGATCGTGAAGATCCCGAACACGCTGATGTCGTAGCTGCGGGTGTTGAGGAAGTCCACCGAATTGAAGCCCAGGCGCTCGAGCCATACGTTGACGATTCCGAATGTCGGGTTGAGCATGATTTTCCATACGAAAGCGGCTGCGATCACCGGTACGACGTACGGGAAGAGCACCAGTCCCCGCACCCAAGCACGGCCCCGGAATGCCTTCTGGAGCGAAAGTGCAGCCCACAAGCCCATGAGTATGGAGAGGATGGTGCCGCCGATCGTGTAGATGAGCGTTGTGCGGAGTACAGGCCAGAAGTCACGTGTACCGATAACCGTCTCGTAGTTCTGCAGCGTCGGCTCAAAGCCGAAGATGCTGACCTCCCTGATATTGATCAGGCGTGCCTGCTGGAAGCTGAGGGCGAAGTTCCAGATCAAGGGGAAGATGACGAGAAGGCCGACGACGAGCACGGCAGGAAGAATGAGCGTGACACCCAAGCGGCTCTCGCGGCGCGCCATGCCCGTCTTGCGTCTGCGGCGCTTCTTGCGTTCCGCCTCGATCGTTTCGGGGGCCTGGAGCTGGGTCATGCAGAAGTATGCAAGAGGAGTGGGGGTCGGTGCAACCGACCCCCACTCGAATTGATCAGCCGCCCAGGAAGGATTGCTCCTCCTCGGCCAGCTCTTGCATCAGCGCTGCTCCTTCTTCGGCCGTCAGATCTCCCGCCAGCACCTGCTCGAGAACCTGCGGCACCATGTCGGTTCCGTAGACGGCTCCGACGAGCTCACCTTGCCCCTCGGTGAAGCCCCACCGGGCAAAGTTGTCCGACCCGGTGATGAGACCGTTGATGACGTCCTCGGAGTAGTAGTCACTCAACGGGGCCTTGCGGTCCACGCCGCTGGTCAGCGCACGCCAACCATCGATGTAGAGAGTTGGTTCGTCCTGGGTGCCCTGGCGCATCGGGAACTTGCCTTCCGGCGCCACACCGAGCCAGTCCAAGTATGCGTCGGACATCCAGTACTCCACGAAGGCGATCGCCTCGGTCGTCTTGTCAGTCGTGCCGATCCCAATATAGGTCACCTGTCCGTACTGGGCGGGCGACCCACTCGGGCCGGCGAAGGCAGGCACGAAGTCGCTGTTCTTCGCCAGGAACGCGATGTCGTCGGCACACTCAGGGCAGGTCGGCAACGCACCGTCGCGCAAGCCTGCCATCTCGTCCATGATGAACGGCGACCACACGATCATCGCCGCTTGGCCGGCGAAGTAGGTCGCTCTCGTGGTCACGACATCCTGGAGACCGCGCGGGCTGTACTTGTTGATCAGGTCGTCGTAGAACTGGATTGCCTCGACGCAGTTCGGCGTGTCGAGCGTGATGGCGCCTGCGTCGTCAACCAATTCACAGCCGTTCGCCAGAGCGAAGTGCTCCCACGTCTGCTGCGTGAACCGGGCGACGTCCGTAGAAGCCGTGATCCCGTAGAAGTCGCTCCCTGGGTTGTTGAGCGCCGCGGCAGCCGCCGCCATCTTCTCGAACGTGTCCGGCTTCTCCAGACCGGCCGCGTCGAAGAGATCCTTGCGATAGATGAGCAGCTGGCCCCAACCATCGGACGGGACCGTGGCAACACCTCCATCACCGGTCGCCAGCTCCAGCGCTCCGGACGAGAAGGTCTCCTCGCCCAGGTCGCTGATCACCTGCTGTGCCGCCACCGAGTCCAGGATTCCGGCATTTGCCCACAGCACGGCCAATTCCAGTGGATGGATCACCACGTCGGGCAGAGTGTCTGCCGCAAAATTGGCGAGCATCGCCTGGGGGAGCAGGTCCTCATTGACGACCGTCAGCTGCACCTTGATGCCACTGGATGCGGTGAACGCGTTGACGATCTCCTGTTGCTTCAGCACTCGGGACGGTTCCTTCTCAGTGGTCCAGAAAACGAGCGTTCCCGGCTCTGGGGCCGCAGTTGTCGTCGTCTCCGCAGGCGCGGTCGTAGTGGTCTCGGCCGGTGCCGTGGTCGTCGTGTCCCCGTCACCCGCCGTCGTCGTCGTGGTGTCGTCGGAATCCGACGTGCACGCGGCGGCGACCATGCCCAGGACTACGAACAGCAACAGCGCGTATCTGAAGCGTGATTTCGCCATGTTCCTCCTCTTTTCAATCGAGGGCTGGAAGGCGCCGCCGAGCCGGGTCGGGCCGACGGTGCCTTGCTCCCCTCCAGTCTTCCTCCGTCTGACGACGCCCAACGCGCTGTGGCCACCCGGGCCCCGGTTCGCGCCGACCGTCTATTTGTAATAGAGTAGGCACAAATCAACACCGGGTGCAAGACGTGAAATGGTGTCGGCACCCCTGGATTGGATCGATCTTGTCATTGTGGGGTGATGAATGAGTCGAATGGATGCTCGGGTACGTCCGGGTCCGTCGTGGCAGGACCGTCTCGTCGACATCTACGGGCCCGAGCGATCCCGAGCCATCGAGCCCCTGGTAGCCGACGTGCTGGCGAAGGGCACTCGCGACGACCGAGGTGGAGAGCTGTGGAGTGAGCGTGACGTGTGGCTGATCACGTATCCAGACCAGTTCCGTCGCAACGGCGAGCGGCCGCTGCAGACGCTTCGCGGCTTCTACATCCAGCACCTCGCCGACCTGTTCTACGGCCTCCACGTCCTCCCCTTCTTCCCTGCTTCGTCTGACGGCGGATACTCAATCACCGACCACACGGCCGTCGACGTGACCCTGGGGACCTGGCAGGACATCGAGGCGTTGGCGGGAGTCACCCGGCTCATGGTCGACGCCGTCATCAACCACGCATCCGTGCAAGGCGATTGGTTCCAGCGCTGGAGTGAGGGAGATCCCGATCTCGCGCACTTCTTCCGCACGGCCCAACCTGACGCAGACCTCTCGAGCGTGGTCAGAGCGCGTGAGCACCCGCTGCTCACAAGTTTCACGACGAGCCGCGGCGAGGAGTGGGTATGGACCACATTCTCTGCGGATCAGGCAGATCTGGACTACCGAAATCCGGACGTGTTGCTCAGCGTCCTGCAGACGTTGATCGACTACGTCGAGCACGGGGTGCAGATGATCCGTCTCGATGCCATCGGGTTCTTGTGGAAGGAGGAGGGAAGCAGTTCCGTCCACCTCCCGCAGACCCACCAGATCATCCAGTTCCTCCGCGCCTCCCTCACCGAAGCGTGCCCGGGCACGATGCTGGTCACAGAAGCGAACGTGCCCCATACCGAGAACATCTCATACCTGGGCACGACGGTGCCGGAGGCACATGCCGTCTACCAGTTCCCGCTGCCGCCGTTGACCCTGCACGCCTATGCCTCCGAAGATGCGACGACTCTCGGTGACTGGCTTGCCGAGAACGGATCGCCGCCGGCCGACACCACCTTCGTGAACTTTCTCGCGTCGCACGACGGTGTGGGGCTGCGTCCCGCTGAAGACATCCTGTCGCCGCGTGACATCGCCCGTCTCGTCGACCTGACCCAGTCGTCGGGGGGCAGAGTTTCGAGCCGCTCGGTCCCGGGCGCTGAAGCAAGTCCCTACGAGTTGAACGCGACCTGGTACGACCTCGTGCGCGGGCCGACCGAGGGAGACGATGCGCTGCAGCGCCACCTCGGTTCGCACGCGATCATGCTCAGCATCGCCGGGATTCCTGCGATCTACGTTCACAGCGTGTACGCCTCCTCGAATGACCTCTTCGCCGTCGACGAACCGGGCGGACCGCGGGCGATCAACCGGCAGAAGATGGATGCCGAATCGCTGTCCGGGCAGCTCCACGATCCGTCCACGAGGGCGGCGCAGGCTGCCGCCGGGTTGGCGGAGATGTTGGAATTGCGCCGCTCCTCCGCGGCCTTTCACCCCGACGCCGCTCAGGAGATCATGAATCCCGCACCGAACGTCCTCAGCGTGTCCCGGGTCGGCTCCGACGGGTCCGCAGCTACCGTCCTGGTGAACGTCTCCGATGTGCCGACGACGGTTCCAACCCCGTCCGCGGGTCGGGCACATGGCCGTCGTTTCGAGCAGGACAATGGAGTCATCCGCCTCGGGCCGTGGGGATACGCCTGGGTACTGTCCGCTAAGGGGGAAACCGGTAGCAATGGCTGAGATCGACCCGTCCCTTCCGATCCCGCTCTTCTACCAACTGAAGACGTCGATCCTCGAAGAGATCGTCGCCGGCAAGTACGGATCCGCGGGTCGGCTGCCTACCGAGCACGAGATCTGCCAGCGGTACGGGATCAGTCGGACTCCTACGCACCGCGCACTCTCCGAACTCGCCGACGAAGGCGTGATCATCCGGACGCGGCGCAAGGGGACCTTCGTGAATCCGCACTGGGCGCCGCGGAGGGCCGCGAAGAGCGAACTCCGCATCAGCGTCACCCAGGCCCCGCTGGCCGAGGCCATCGGAAAGGCTCCGCATGGCGCTCTGCCCGTCAACGTCGCCCTGATGGACTACGCGGAGCAACGGCACACCCTCCTCGGCGCTATTGCCGAGGGCCGCGCTCCCGACCTTGCGCTGATCGACGAGACACTCATCGCCGATTTTGCCGACGCCGGGTTCCTGCTGCCCCTCGACGAGTTGGACCCGGACTGGGTGAGCGGTGAGTATGACCGCGACTTCGTGGAGCCCTTCATCGCCGGGCGCCGTTACGAAGGCCGCGTCTACGCGGTGCCGGAAGAGATCAATGTCGCGGGACTGTGGTGCAGCCGGGAGACACTCGAAGCTGCCGGCTGCGATGTCCCCTCCACATGGGTCGAGCTGGAAGCGACCGCCCTCGAGGTTCAAGAGCTGCTTCCCCCGGGGGGTCGCGCCTTTGCCATGCCGGGGGGGCATGTGGCCGGCGAAACGACGAGCTATTGCTTCCTGGCCGTTCTCGCGTCGAATGGGGTCGAGTTTCTCGACGATTCCGTTCGACTCGGGTCGCCTCGGGCGATCGAGGCGCTGCTCATGCTGCGCCGGCTCGTCGCGCGCGGCTGTATGAGCGCCGATGTCGTGACGTATGACTGGTTGCGGTGTCCCGAGCTGCTCGGTTCCGGTCGTGCGGCGATGACGCTGGGCGGATCGTATGAGGCTGATGTGATCGCCACCGCGGCAGGGCTCGAGGTGGCCGCGATCCACGACCACTTTGCCTTCGTTCCGTTTCCCGCCGGTCCCGACGGCTCGCCTGCGACCGTGGCGGGCGGGATGGTCTATGTGATCTTCCGCCAGACGAAGCATCCCAAGGAGGCCCTGGAGATGCTCGAGAGGATCGTTGCGACGGATCGGTTGATCGAACGCTCCACGGGCCGTCCGACTATACCGTCGCGTCGTTCGGCGATCGAGGTGATCGCTGCAGAGTCGTCGTTCGTCGCCCAGGCCGTCGAGTTGCTGTCGACGGCCGTGAATCGGCCCATCATCCCCGACTACCACATGATCTCGACGCAGCTGCAGAACATGCTCGAGGCGGTCTTGACGGGGAGGTACGGGCCGGCCGCGGCGGCAGAGCGTACGGCAGACGTGATCTCCGCGATCACCGGTCTCCCGGTGCATCGCGAGACGCGCCGTTGACTCCCTTTCCCGCTGGTTTCCTGTGGGGCGCGGCGACCGCGGCCTATCAGATCGAAGGAGCCGTTCGAGAGGACGGCCGGGGTCCGTCGATATGGGACACTTTCTCCCGCACTCCGGGCCGCGTCTTTGCCGGTGACAACGGCGACACCGCGTGTGATCACTACCACCGCTGGGAATCCGATCTCGACCTGATCGCAGAGCTGGGTCTGAGGGCGTATCGGTTCTCGATTGGGTGGTCACGCGTCATGCCGTCGGGCCACGGCGAGATCAACGAAGCCGGGATGGCGTTCTACGACCGGCTCGTCGACGGCCTGGTTGAGCGCGGCGTACGCCCGTTTGTGACGCTCAACCATTGGGATCTTCCCCAAGCGCTCGAGGACGATGGAGGTTGGCGATCGCGCGCCACGGTCGACGCCTTCGTGACATATGCGACTGCCGTGGTCGACCGACTTGGCGACCGGGTACGAGACTGGACCACCCACAACGAACCGTGGGTCATCTCGTGGCTCGGTCACATGCTCGGTGTGCATGCCCCGGGAAGCCGATCGCTCGACGAGGCCCTCGCCGTCGGTCACCACTTGCTGTTGAGCCACGGCAGGACGATTCGGACGCTGCGCGAGGCCGATCCCGGTCTTCGCCTCGGTATTGTCGTGAACCTCGACGACAAGGTGCCGGCTTCTTCTCACCCGCTGGACGAGGAAGCGGCGCGGCTCGAGGACGGCCGGATGAACCGGTGGTATCTCGATCCGCTCGCGGGCCGCGGCTATCCCACGGACGTCGTTGCCGATTTCGGATGGGATGGATCGGCGGTGCGGCCGGGAGACCTCGCGGAGATCGCAGCGCCCCTGGATCATCTCGGAGTGAACTACTACCGGCGTCACGTCGTCCGCGACGCTGCAATCACAGACGATGAGCGACCGGAGCCTCTCGTCATCCCCGGTCCGTGGTTCACCGAGATGGGTTGGGAGGTGTCGCCGAGCGGCTTGGGGGTCTGGCTGGACCGACTGCACACCGACTATCCGTTTCCGATGCTCTACGTGACGGAGAACGGTGCGGCGATGCCCGATCATCCAGACGAGGCCGGCTATGCAGACGATCAGGACCGGATCGAGTATCTGCGGCTTCACTTTCTCGAGGCGCGGGATGCGATCGAGCGCGGGGTTCCACTCGCCGGCTACTTCGTGTGGTCTCTCCTTGACAACTTCGAGTGGGCCTACGGCTATTCGAAGCGGTTCGGCCTTGTCCGCGTCGACTACGAGATGCAACGTCGCATCCCCAAGGCGAGCGCGCGTTGGTATTCCGGTGTGATCGCATCCAATGGGAAGGAGATTCGAGACAAGGCGTAGCTACCGACCACCCCTAGCGTTGTGCGGTGAGCTGGCCAGGAAGCCGCATTCGCACGTGGATTGTCACCGCGTCGTTGATTGGTGCTGTTCTCAATGCGGCGCCGGCACTTGCCGAGGATGCCGGTACGGCGGTGATGAGGATTGCCGGCGCCGATCGGTATGCAACGGCCGCGGCGATCTCCAGAGATACGTTCTCGCCCGGAGTTCCCGTTGCCTACCTCACCACGGGAATCGACTTCCCCGATGCCGTGTCTGCCGGTGCATCCGCCGCCGAAGAAGGCGGGCCCGTCCTCCTCACCCGACCCGACTCGATACCCGGCGCCACTCGGTCCGAGCTGGAGCGTCTGGCCCCCGCGCAGATCGTGCTGGTCGGTGGCGAGGCGGCCATCAGCGCCTCTGTAGAACTGGGACTTCATGCCTACGCCCCGACGGTGCGGGTCGCCGGTGCAGACCGATACGCGACTGCGGTGGTGGTGTCGCAGAGAGTGTTCACCGCTGGTGCCGACGTCGTATTCATAACCACCGGGCTTGCCTTCCCGGACGCGCTGGCGGCGGGAGCCGCCGCGGGGAGTCTCGGGGGCCCGGTTTTACTCGTACAACCGGACTTCATCCCGGAATCGGTTCGTTGGGAACTCACCCGGCTCGCACCGACGCAGATCGTGATCGTGGGCGGGACGGCAGTGGTTGGCTCCTCTCTGGAAGACGAGCTGGCTGCCTATGCGTCGCAGGGCGTCACGAGGCTGGCCGGGTCCGATCGCTTCGCAACGGCCGCAGCCGTCGCGGAGGGCGTGTTCCCCGCCAACATCCGGTCACGGGTGTTCGTTGCTACCGGAGCCGAATTCGCCGATGGGCTCGCCGCGGTCCCGGCGGCAGTGGCGGCCGGTGTGCCCGTTCTCCTCGTTGAACCAGAGCGCGTGCCGTCCGCGACGCGACAGACGCTCACACGTCTCGCTCCCCGCTCCGTGGCCCTCCTCGGAGGGAAGGCTGCGGTTTCGGATCTCGTCCGCACCGACCTGGCCGCGATTGTCTCCGCCGCCGGCGGCTACGAACCTCCGATCACCGCAGGTCCATTCTTGGTGGCGGGCCCCAACGCGGCGGTTCCGCTCGTGGCAACGCTGAGCCTGGAGACATCCGTCCCCACGAGAATCCGCCTCGACCTCGTGGCGGAATCCACGACGCTGACGCGCACCTTCGACGAGCTTGCGACAAGACACGACCTCCCGGTTCTCGGTCTCATGCCTGGTGAGACGACCACCGTCACCGTCACCGTCATCGACGGCTCGGGAGCCGAGACAACGAGCAATGCCGTGCTCGTCACGACACGTGATCCTCTTCCGGAAGACTTCCCTTCGCTGACGATCGAAACACAGCCATCGAGTGCGACGGAACCGGGAGTGACACTCTTCGACGTCACGCGGCTCAACTCGAGCCTTGGCAGCTTCCTCGTCATCGTCGACGATGCCGGGCGTGTGCTCTGGTACCTGGACAGTCCGGATCGAATCCTCGACACCCGTCGTCTTGGGAACGGCAATCTGCTCATCGGATTCACGAACCGCGCCGATCTCGTCGAGATCGACATGATGGGCAACGAGGTCCGAGTTTGGCATGCATCCAATCGGGCCACGGGTTCTTCTGGCAGCATCCCTGTTGCCGTCGATTCGTTCCACCATGAGGTCTATCCGGTGGGTGGGGACTCGTTCCTGGGCCTCAGCAGCGAGGTGCGATCGATTCCCGACTTCCCGACCAGTGAGACGGACTCAACCCCACGACCCGAGCCATCGAACATTGCCGGAGACGTCGTCTTCGAGTTCGCTGGCGATGGAACGGTGACGAACCGGTGGTCTCTGCTCGACCTCCTCGACCCGATCCGGATCGGCTACGACTCCTTCGGTGGCTTCTGGAACAGCATCTACCCCGAATTGTCGCCGACCTTCGATTGGGCTCATGCGAACGGGGTCATCCGCGATCCGAGTGATGGGGGCATCATCGTTTCCCTCCGTCATCAGGATGCCGTTGTCAAGTTCATGCCGACCGGCGATCTCGTCTGGATCCTCGGCCCTCATGAGAACTGGCGACCGCCCTGGGATGCGTATCTACTGGCACCGGTCGGTTCCGATTTCGCGTGGCCATACCACCCCCACGCACCGATGCTCACCGGTTCCGGGTCTCTCGTCCTCTTCGACAATGGAGTGCACGGAGTAAGCCCACCCGACCCTCCACTCACCGATACGACCTCTCGCGCCGTCGAGTACGTTGTCGACTCCGCAGCGATGACGGTGGAACAGGTTTGGCAATACGACCCGGGCATTTTCGCCAGGGTCCTCGGCGACGCGGACGCCCTTGCAGACACGGGCAATGTGCTCGCCACATTCGGGAATATCGTCGGGATCGTGGAGGGGGAGCCCTCGGCGAGGATCATCGAGGTCACCCGCGCCGCCGCGCCGGTGGTCGCATGGCAGCTCACCGTCGATGACGACAACCCGGGCGGGACCGCGAGTCGTGTCGTCTATCGCAGCGAGCGGCTACCGGGTCTGTACCCCTGAACACGATGGGTCCGGCAGCGGCGTAACACGGCCCCGTATCCCAATTCGGCCAACGCGCCGGCGAGTCGACGTCCTTCGACGACGCGTCCCTCGCCGGCAGAAACCACGTCGATGCCGGCATCGATGAGTGCATCGCGCCGCTGACGAGCCGGACCGGGGGTATCACTTCAACACGGGCCGGGCTGCATTGGCGATGAACGGCTACGCGCAAGAGTGGCTGGGACGGATTCCCGAGTCGGTCGTGGTCTCCTTTTCGGGAATGGGCAGCCCGTTCCTCATGGGCATGCCGGTGGACGGCGAATACGTCGTCGACATCGGCTCCGGGGCCGGCCTCGATTCGCAGATTGCGGCCAAAGCCGTCGGTCCCGCTGGCCATGTGATCGGTGTTGATATGACGGAGGCGATGCTGGAGAAGGCGAATGCAGCAAAGGCCGAACTCGGGTTGGGTCAGCTCGAGTTCCGCCACGGCTATGCGGAGTCGCTCCCGATGTCGGATGAATGGGCTGATCTGGTGATATCGAACGGCGTCGTGAACCTCGCGCCCGACAAGGACAGGGCCTTCAAGGAGATTTCTGGTCGTCGACACACAGCTCGACCCGGAGGCCTTCGCGCTCGAGGCCCCTTCGCCTCATGCCTACGCCTGGAAGTGGTACCTCGCCTTGGCGCAAGACCCCTCGCTCGGGGTCGGCTACTCCTGGTCACCGCTTCGAGACGATCCTGCCCACGTCTCCTCTACGAAGCAACGCCAGAAGGCGGTCGCCGAGGACGCCCTGCCCGATTCCTTTGCCCTCGAACCTTCGCCCGCAGTGCGGACCGGAAGGATCGGCACCAAGGCGATAGAGCGGCTGCGTGAGACCGTCGCTGAGCCACGGGTGCTGTCGTCCGGTGCTCGTGGCCTTCGCCTGGCTGCCGTGGTATTCGGTGTGGGGGATCGCTTTGATCACCATTTCGGTTGCCGTGATCTGGGCGCTCACCGCCCACGGGCGCGATATCACCGCAGGTGCTTGAAGTCCGCTTCAGAGTTGACGCGGGCGAAGAAGCGATAGAAGACTCGGGGCTGTGGTTGGGCAGCAACCGTTGTGCCGGCGATGGCGCGCAGTGCTCTTGTCGATTCGGCAAGGCGCAATGCTCGGAGGAGATGGCCAGGTTCGCCGGACTGATCGGCGGCGATTATGTTCCGCGGTCACTGAACAAAAGGGGGGTTCGCCTCATGGCCGAAGCGTCGACGTCGACTCGGGCATCTCCACGTCGCCGGCGTCGAGTCAATTGGCGAGTCCTGGTCGTTCGTTTCGTGATGGACTCCGTACTCATCGCGCTCGTGCTGGCGCTCATGCCCGGGATTCGCACCAGCTTTGAGTTGACACTTGGGTCGATAGCGGTCTTGTCCGTCATTTACGGGCTGCTCAACGCTTTCGTGCGGCCGGCGCTCGACTTGCTGCTGATGCCGTTCATCGTGCAGACCTACGGACTCGTTGTCGTGCTTGTCGACATCGTGATCTTTGGCCTGCTGTTGTTCCTGTCGAGTTCTCTCGAGGCCAGTTCCATCTGGCAGATTCTCATCGGAGGCACGCTGCTTGGTCTTTTGCGGGTGACCGAGATCGGGTTTCTCGGCCTCACTCCTCCGGTCGTCCCTGAACAGGCAGGGCTCCTTCGCCGGCCCACCGCGCTCGGCGTTCTGCGATTTAGCGCAACGGCGGAGGAGCGCCTTCGGCTGTTGCGCGTCCGGCAAATGCTGCAGGTTCACGGCATCGATGCGTTATACGACGGTGACGGCCCGATCGCTCGGTTCCGACGTCGCCTCCAGACCTGGCTGTGGCGGCCGGATGTGCCGCTCGTCCGCGTGCCGCCACCGGTGCGGTTTCGACTCCTTCTCCAGGACCTTGGTCCCACCTATGTCAAGATCGGCCAGATCATGTCGAGCCGAGCTGGGACCCTTCCGGTGGCATGGGAGGAGGAGCTCGAGAAGCTCCAGAGCGACGTCGCCGTATTCCCCTACGAACAGGCGCGCGAACGGGTGATTGCCGAGCTCGGGGCACCGCCCGAGGAGCTGTACGCCGAGTTCGATCCGACACCGCTGGCCGCAGCTTCTCTTGCCCAGGTGCATCGCGCCACATTGCACGACGGTCGCGATGTCGCGGTAAAGATTCAACGCCCGAGCATCCATGCGCAACTGCGTTCCGACGTCCGCATCCTGGTCCGCATGTCCCAAGCCATGGAACGGCGGGCCCGCTGGGCAGAAGAGATGGATCTGTCGGGCATCGTGCTCGAGTTCGGCACGACCCTGCTGCGGGAACTCGACTACAAGATCGAGGCCTACAACGCTCGTCGGCTCACCCAGGTGCTCGACCCCGTCGAAGGCATCCGGGTCCCCGAGGTCGTTTACGAGCTCTCATCCTCGGGCGTGCTCACCCTCGAGTTCATCCACGGCGTCAAGTCGACCAACACGGCTGCCATCGATGCGGCCGGGCTGGACCGAGAGCTACTGGCCGACCGAGTCGTCCGCGCCGCGGTGAAGATGCTGATGATCGACGGGTTCTTTCACGGCGACCCGCATCCCGGCAACGTGTTTGTCGATCTGGGCAACGGTGACATGGTCATGCTCGACACCGGCATGGTCGGCGAGTTGACCTTCCAGCAGCGGATCAAGCTGGGGAGCCTGCTGCTCACCGTCCGCAATGGTGACGTCCGCGGCCTTGCTCAAACATTGAAGTCGCTGTCGACGCCATATCGGGAAACCAACGACGCCCGGTACTACCAGGACTTCGAGCGCACCCTGACCCCCTACCTCGATCCTCCCCCCGGGCAGAAGGTCGAGGTCGTAGCAAAGGTGTTGCCCCTCGGCCTCGACATCTTGCAGGAAGCTGGCTACCGGTTCGACTCTCAGCTCACGATGGCAATGAAGGCGATGGCCCAGGCCGAGGCAATCACCGGCGCGCTGGTACCGAGCTGGACCGGCACCGAGTTCATGTACCGCTCCTTCGATGCGCTGAAGCAACAGGTTCCCGACGCGCTCACTTCAGACGTAGTCAAGGACGCCGTCGTGCGACAGACCAGTTATGTCCTCCGGGAAGCCATCGAACAGCTCCCTTCGCTCCAAGATGGTGCGCTCAAGTGGTTGACGAATCTCAAACAGGGCGGGTTCAAGGTTGAACTCGGTACCAGCGACCTCGACCGGCACGTCCAAGCACTACGCGGGATCGCGATGATGGTCACCCTCGGCATCCTGGTTGTTGGCCTAGTAATTGGTTCGGCCCTGGCCGCCGGGATCGGTGGCCTCGAAGGAAGCGCTCTCGAACCGGTCACCGACCTCGCCGCCACGATCTTTGCCCTCTCCGCCGTCGTCGGTGGGATCGGTGTCGTCGTCCTGACCTGGCGGCTGTTTCGACTCAGTCGCCCGCGCCGGCGAGATCCGCTGAAACGCATCTGAGCTCACGGACGTCGCTGAATCCATCAATGATGCGGCGTTGAACTTGCGGACGTGTAGCGGTTTGGGAGGGCGGAGGAAGGAGCGTGATGAGCGAGTCGGACGTAGCCTGGGACAACGTTGCCGAGCAGTTCAAGAAGCTCGGGTCGGTGTTCAGGCACCACTACGAGACACGAGAAGGGGCGGAGGGTGCAGAGGCCGTCTCAGAGGACGAGGTCAAGGAGGCCGTGCGCACTCTTGGCGAGAGCATGAAGACGGCCTTCGGAGCCGTTAGCGATGCCGTCACAGACCCAGATCTCCAGGTCGAGGTGCGACAGACCGTCGGTTTGTTCTTTGAGGCGCTCGGGGCGACCCTTTCCGAACTCGGGACTGAGATCTCGGAGCGGCGGGAAGGTGGGGATTCCACATGAAACAGGCAAGACATCATCAGTTGGCGTCGCGGGACAGTGGCTGATCTTCCATTCCTAGGGAACGACAGCGATCTGTGAGAATGCGATCGACACATTCGCACAATCGTGCTCTGAGAGACCGAGGCGCTCGCCATGACGAATACCGACCGGATACCGCCCACCGTCCCCTGGTACGCCCTGTCCGCCAGTGCGACGGTGGACGCTCTCAATACCGACCCTGACCACGGTCTGAGTCCCGCCGACGTGCAGCGACGCGTCGCTGAGTATGGGTCGAATGTGATCGCTACGGAACCGCCACCAACGATGTGGCAGATGGCCAGGGGCCAGCTGGCGAATCCAATGAACATCATGCTGTTGATCGTCAGCGTCGCGAGCTTTGTGATCGGTCAGTTCGCCACTGGGGCGGTTGTCGGGGCGCTGGTGCTGCTCAACGTGATCATGGGGACCAACCAGGAACGCAAGGCGATGGCCAGCGTCGAAGCCCTTGCCGAGCTCCAGGTGCCGACGGCTCGGGTGCGACGGTCCGACCGGGTCGAGGAGGTTGATGCCAGCGGCCTCGTTCCCGGTGACATCCTGCTCCTCGAGGCTGGGGACATTGTCCCCGCGGATTCACGGATCGTGAGCTCGGCGTCGCTCGAGGTTCAGGAGGCGTCGCTCACTGGCGAGAGCGCACCGATCGCCAAGGACGCGATCTCTTTGCCGGACGAGGAGATACCGCTTGGTGACCGGACCAACCTCGTGTTCCAGAACACTCAAGTCACTCGGGGATCGGCGACGGTCGTGGTCGTCGCGACCGGGGCTTCGACGCAGATGGGCCACATCGCCGACATGGTCACGGCAACAAAGCGGGTGAAGTCACCGCTCCAGCTCGAGCTCGATGGGCTGACGAAGGTCTTCGGGTTGCTGGCGTGGGGTGCAGTTGCGATCATCGCCATCGTCGGTATCTATCGCGGTCAGGACACCGAGACGCTGATCCTGCTCGCCATTACGACAGCGATCTCGGCCATCCCGACCGGACTCCCGACGTTCGTCCAGCTCATGTTGTCATCGGGAGCACAGCGCCTTGCCGAGCACAAGGCCGTGGTCAAGTCGCTCACCGACGTCGAGACGCTCGGCGGTACGACGGTGATCAACAGCGACAAGACCGGCACGTTGACGATGAACGCCATGACTGCCACCACGATGCTCGCCGCCGGAGAGTGGTACAAGATCGAGGGCAGCGGCTATGCGAAGAGCGGGGCAATCCTCGGCTCGGCGGGGAAGGCGACGCCCGACTTCGTTCGGCTCGGCCTCGGGCTGACGCTATGCAGCGATGCCACCGTCGCCGATGATGGGTCGATCATCGGGGACCCCACGGAAGCGGCACTCGTCGTCCTCGCGGCCAAAGTGGGGGTGGATGCCGAGGTGACCCGCCGCAGCCTTCCGCGCGTGGCGGAGGTGCCGTTCGATTCCGAGTACAAGTTCATGGCCACCTTTCACGACACCCCGGCGACGGCGACGGGGGCCATCGCAGCGTTCCCACACTTCATGTGCGTCAAGGGCGCACCCGATGTTGTGATCGACCGGTGCTCGGCTGCGGTGTGGAACGGTGAGCGTGCACCGATCGCCGATACCCGCGATGACCTCGTGGCAGCCAACCAGGGGCTCTCGGAGAAGGGTCTGCGGGTCCTCGCCTTCGCGGTCCGGGGTCTGTCCGAGCAGGAGTTTGCGGCAGCCCTCGACGACCCGATGAGCGCCGTGACGGCTCTTGACTTCATTTCGCTGGTCGGGATTATCGACCCGCTGCGCATCGAGGCTAGGGACGCCGTTCAGCAGGCCAGCGCTGCTGGCATCGATGTCCGGATGATCACCGGTGACCATACGGTCACTGCTCGGGCGATCGCCGATGAACTGGGTCTCGGCCCAGGGGTCATCAACGGCACCGATCTCGCCGCCCTCGACGACGCGACCGTCATCGAGCGGCTTCCGGAGTTGCACGTCTTCGGGCGGGTCGCCCCCGAAGACAAGGTCCGCCTCGCGCGACTGATGCAGGAGTCTGGCGAGGTCGTGGCGATGACAGGCGACGCCGTCAACGACGCCGCGGCCCTCAAGCAGGCCGACATCGGGGTGGCGATGGGGAGCGGTTCCGAGGTCACCAAGCAGGCAGGCAAGCTCATCCTCACCGACGACAACTTCGCCACACTCGTGCGGGCCGTCGACCTCGGTCGCGACATCTACCGCCGCATCTCGTCGTATGTGAAGCTCCAGCTGACGGTGCTGTCCGCGGTTCTCCAGCTGATGCTGCTGGCCACGATTCTCAACATCAACGAAGGCGTCGCACTCTTCCCAATGATGCTGCTGTTCGCGAAGTTCTTCGTCATCTCCACGGTGGTCGTCGGCTTCATCGTCGATGTGCCAGACCCGAGCGTCATGGAACGACCTCCCCGTATCCCAGGGACGAAGATCGCCAACCGGGCCCAGACGATCCGCTGGGTGATCAGCGGATTGCTGATCGCTGGCCCGGCGCTCCTCTTGCTCCAGTACGGACCCGACGAGCCGAGCACCACTGTTGGCACCGTGTCAATGACGATGGCGTTCGCCGTCGTTGCCCTCGCCGGAGTCAACAATGGCCTCGTGATGCGGCGCGAACGCGAGCCATGGTGGTCGACTCCGCTGTTCCCGTACATGGGGTGGGTGATCCTCGGCTGGTTCCTGACACTTGCTGCAGTTGAGTTCGGGATCTTTCAACGCCTTCTCACGACGGTGTCACTCACCGGAGGCCAATGGGCGACCGCGATCGTCCTCTCCCTCATCAGCCCCCTCTTCGTGGCAATCGACAAGGCAATCCAGATGCGACACGCCCAGGCGTAGCTACCGTCGCGTCACGGATGCGCTGGCAGTGGAGCCGGAGCCTCCCACAAGATGAACGTGGCACTGATCACGGGCGGAACAACCCACGGAACTGACACTCACCGCCCGCCCATATCGGCTCAGTGCGCTCCCTAGGCCTCACGGGCCACGAGTTGAGGTTCCACTTGTTTGGGGGTCCGGTGATGGATCCTGTGGTTTCGCGACTACAGGAGGCCATCACCGTGACCCCGGTCGATATTGTGCATCA
>Ga0255055_10000708_pt1 | contig 25311 bp, 22 predicted proteins | sample JV7_2_27_MG_FD_188633 | JGI IMG/M metagenome (GOLD analysis project Ga0255055, IMG submission 188633) | Seawater microbial communities from Jervis Inlet, British Columbia, Canada - JV7_2_27 | ecosystem: Environmental > Aquatic > Marine > Inlet | place: Canada: British Columbia | collected...
ATTCCGCTTTAGTCGCTAATTCTTTAGGCCCCGTTGTGGGGCTTAAAGAATTAGCGACTAAAGCGGAATGTCCCCTTTTTCACCTTTTTCCTACCCAACGCCGGGAGGGTTTGGTCCGTCTGTATAGGGTGTGGACCGGTCACTTTCCATTCTGGCCGTACGGCTCGAACCCGAGGATGGTTGCGTGCGAGCGGAGCGGCTGACCAACCTGTTCGACGCCCACCAGCAGCGGCTGTACAGGCTCGCCCTCAGATTGACTGCAGAGGCGGAAGAGGCGCGGGACCTGGTTCAGGAGACCTTTCTCCGATTGGCCAGTCAACGCGGCGCGTTGCCGGCAACGGATTCGCACGCGGAAGGTTGGCTGGTCAAGACCCTCGTCCACCTCTGTCGAGACCGCGAGCGACGACTCCGGGTTCGTCGGCGCTTCCAGACGAGCCCCCCTCCCCCTACTTCCGATTCGTCCGGGACGCCGGAGACCCGGGTCGTCGCAAGAGACGCCGTGCAGAAAGCCCTGGCACGGCTATCGCCCCGGCGGCGTGCAGTGATCGTCTTGCACGAGCTCGATGACCGTGACACGACGGAGATCGGACGGCTGCTCGGACTCACGCCGGTGACGGTGCGCTGGCATCTGCATGCCGCCCGTGGCGACTTGAAGAAAATCCTTCGGGACAAGGAAGAACGAGATGAAGACCAAGCTCTCAAATGACAACCAAAAGCTCCGCGAGCTGCTGCGCCAGGGAGACCCGGCGCGCGACGAAAGCGCACTCGATCCGCGAGAGGTCGCGAGAATGCGACGCGAGCTCCTCTCTCGAGCCGCCGAGCGCGGCAGGCAGTTGCCGTTCGGTGGTTGGCGCACCGCGGTGGTTGTCGCGAGCCTGGCGATCGTTGTTCTCGTAGCCCTGTACGCGACGGACGTGATCTTTCCCGGGCCGGAGCACGCCGAATCGGCCAGGCAAGCGACAACCGGGACTCCGTCTGGCCAAAGCTCCGACGAGGACCGAACACCGGAAGTGGCGCTGAACGAGGCGTCGGAGCCGGCGCCCGAGCGCGTCACGGAAACACCCGTTCAGCCATTGCGCGCCGAGACGGTGCCCTCGACGGAGCAGGTCGAACCGATTGAAGTCGCCCGGAACGACGCCACCGATCCGCGGACCGGGGACAGCCCGGCCGAACCCCCGCAAGCGCGCACGATCCACTTCACCGCCCAAGGCGGTACGCAGATCATCTGGACGCTCGATCCCGAACTCGAGCTGTGAGCCACGCCACTCGAGTGCCGAGGAGACCTATCATGAGACGAAACGCTGCCCTGATCCCGCTGCTCGTAGTCTTGTTGGCATTGCTTGCCCCTCCGGCCATGGCAAAGAAACAGAAAGCGGCCGACGAGGAGACGACTACGACGACCGCCGATGCCTCCAGGACGATGTGGCGGCTCTATGCCGTGCACTATCTCGACATGCGCGAGGCGGGATTATTGTTGGAAGAGCGGATCCCCGAGATGCTGATGGACTCGAATTTCCAGATTCGCTACGAGGGAATCGGAGGACACCGACCGGGTGAGACCAAGCCGCAGGGCTACTTACGCATCATGACCGATGCCGGCTCCCACGAACGCATCGCGGAGATCCTGGCCCAGGTCGATCAGCCACCGGCGACACACGTATTCCACATCTTCCTGCTCAAGGCGAAGGACGATGTGGCCGATGGGCCTGGCCTGCCTGCCGGAGCCGAGGCTGCCCTGCAGGAGCTGCGTGCGTTACTACCCTTCAAGGGCTACGAACTGCTCGACTCCACTCTGGTTCGCAGCAGCGGTCGTGCCGACGTCAGTCTCGATTCGAACTACGCCATCGAGTTCGCGTTTCGCTCCGGTCCAGGGAAGGAGAAGCCGCTCCAGTTGGATTTCCTGCTCTATTCGAAGCTGGCCAACGGAGGGGTTCCACGACACATGGAGACGTCGTTCTCGATGGACATCGGCGAGACCGTCGTCGTCGGGACCTCGCGGCCGTTCGAGGAGGACGAGGCGCTGGTGGTGCTGTTGACCGCGTCGGAGTGATCGGGATGCGCGATTCTAGTCTCAGTCATCGCAATCTCCCCTGAGGCCCTCCAACCCCTCGCGTACGATGAGCGGCACGAGAATCAGGGCAGCCAGGGGGTCGGCCCACCACCATCCGGCCAGGGCGTTGAGCGCCAGACCGGTGAGCGTCGTCAGCGACAACCAGGCGCAGGCGATCGTCTCGTAAGCGTCGGCCCGCAAGGCTCGGCTGCCGAGCGCCGCGGCGGTCCGCAGCTTGGCCCAACCCAAAAATGGCATTACCGCGAGCGAGACGGCGGTCAGGATGATGCCGATCCAGCTCTCCTCGGCCTCCCTGCCGAAACCGAGCAGTCGCCGACCAGCGTCGACCGTGATGTACGCGGCCAGCACAAGAAGCAGCGTGCCCGCGATGCGCGAGGCGGTTCGTTCGAGTCTCTCGGCTGTCTCGGCCGCGCGACCGCGCAATTCCTCGCGCAGGCGCCACCCGACGACGACGGCGCTCGCCGTCTCGACGAACGAGTCGATGCCGAATCCAATCAGCGCCACGGAGCCGCTGAGCGTACCCGCCGCCACGGCGACGATTCCCTCGACGATGTTCCACGCCACCGTTGCCACTTCCAGAAGAACGCCTCGATGCAGCAACGCCTGGCGAACGGGGCTCATGCCGATCATCCAAATCCCCGTCAGGGGTTTTCGGCGAGGATTATTTCTACCGGGACCCACATGTGGGTGATCTCGGCGCTGCGGACTTGGAAGCCGGCCTCTTCGATGGCTCGTCGCACGAAGATCGGTCGGCAGTCGACAAAGTTGGGGAAGTGGCGGTGCGCCCACTCGTAGATTCGCACCATCGAGTCCGGGTCGCCTTCCTTGGACATGCCGACGACGACCAGGCGTCCTCCCGGGCGCAGCACACGCCGACATTCTGCCAGCACGGCCGGGATCTCCGGCGTGTCGAACAATTCGAGCGTGAAGCTCATGAAGACGGCGTCCAGTCTGTCGTCCGCGAAGGGAAGAGCGGCCGCGTCGGCACACAACAACTCCGCGCGGTCCGCCAGTTTCTCCCGTCCGAGGAGCCGGCCCGACTGCTCGAGCATACCGGTGGACAGATCCACGCCGAACACCCGACCCTCCGGCTCGACCGCCTCGACGATCGACGCCAGACAGCCTCCGGTCCCGCAACCGACCTCCAGAACGGCCTCTCCGGGCCCCACGGCAAGAGTTTCCAGACCGCGGTTGCGCACCGGCGCTTCGCTGCGATCGGCGAGCAAGTCGTAGACCCGGCTGATCTTGTCATAGAAGGCACGTGTCTGCGTGCGCGTACTGAAAACCGGCAAGACGCCCGGCTGCCCGTTTTCCGACCTCTTCATCATCGAACAGACTAACACCCGCCGAGAAACCGACCGGCCAGTGGAATCGACAGACTGCTGATAACCTGTGGTCATGAGTGCCGGCGCTCCAATAATCTCGATTCCGGGTGTTTGCGATGTGAAGCTCGTCCCACGGGAAGGCAAGACACCGCGTCGCCCGCCCGATCTGTTGATCGAGGTTCCGCACGGAGCCACGAAGAAAAGACACTTCGACGCCATCCGGCATCGTCTCGTCTCGCCGCTGCCGAACGAACTGAGAGAGTTCTTCTTCGTCAACACCGACGTCGGCTCGTTCGAGTGCGCCACGTTTGTGGCGAGGATGATCGCGAGCGCTCCGGAGGGCGGGGGGACGGTCCTGATCCTGCGCTGCCTCGTCCCGCGGACTTTCATCGACTGCAATCGAGTCGCCGGTCCGGAGGGCCGGGGCGCAATGCCGGAGTTCACGCCCGCCGTCCCGGAATACATCACCGACGACAAAGACCGCTCCCTGCTCGAAGAGCTTCACCGCTCCTACCAGGACCTCGCCAGACGGGCCTACGAATGGGTCTGCGGCACCGGCGGGAGGGTCCTGCAACTCCATACCTACGCGCCGCGGGCGATCCGCATCGAGCGCATCGACGGAGAGATAGTCGAAGCGTTGCACCGGGCCTACGATCCCGGTATATACGAAAGCTGGAAACAGCGGCCCGACGTGGATCTCATCAGTGAGGCAAGTGACGGGACGCCTCTCGCGTCACCGAGCCTGGTCGCATCGATCAAGTCGCAGTACGCCCGGATTGGCATAGAGGCCGAGGAGAATGCGTCGTACCGTCTCCACCCGTCCACGATGGGCTACCGTCGTTCGACTGCGTACCCCGAACGCGTGCTGTGCATCGAGATCAGTCGGGCCCTGGTCGCCGATCCGTTCTCGCCCTTCGAGGAGATGCGCATCGGTCCGGAAAAGGTGGAGAGGATGTCCAGACCCATCGGTGCGGCCTGCCTCGACGAGGTGCTCCGCCCGAGCGAATCGAAGAAGCCGGGCGCCTGACGCCCCCTCGCGCACGGAGGGTGTCTCATGATCCGTCGAAGTATCGTCGCTGTGTTTTTGTTCGCGGTTCTTGGTGCAGGGCACGGTTTCGGACAGACGATTGTCGATCCGACGACCCACCTGCAGGTCGAGCTGGTTGCCTCGGGACTGTCCTCTCCGACGAGCATGGCCTTCATCGGTGACGACGACATCCTGGTGCTGCAGAAAGGGGACGGCCTCGTACGGCGCATCCAGGGAGGCATTCTGCTCTCCGCTCCGGTTCTCGACGTCGCCGTGCACTTTCGCAGCGAGAGAGGCCTGCTGGGCGTCGCCACCGATCCCGATTTCATCAACAACGGATACGTCTACCTGTACTACACCGAGAGCTCCACGGGAGACGACACCTCGAGCAGCACCTCGACGCCGCTGGGCAACCGCGTCTATCGCCATACCTGGAGCGGAACGGCACTGGTCGATCCGGTCCTGATCCTCGATCTGCCGGTCACGACAGGGCCCAACCACGATGGTGGGATTGTCGTTTTCGGCCCCGACGACGCACTCTACGCCGTCATCGGCGACCTGAACCGCGACGGCAAGCTGGAGAACTTCCCGACCGGCCCCGATCCCGACGATACCGGCGTCGTGTTCCGCGTCCATCGCTCAGGCCGGCCGCTCGTCGACAACCCGTTCTTCGACGCGGCCAACCTCGACAATCCGATGAACCGCTACTTCGCCTACGGGATCCGCAACTCCTTCGGCATGGCCTTCGATCCCGTGAGCGGTGATCTGTGGGACTCGGAGAACGGTCCAAGCTCGTTCGACGAGGTCAACCGTGTGGTCCCGGGCTTCAATAGCGGTTGGGAGCAGATCATGGGTCCCGACGCGCGCGACCCGCAGAACGAAGCGGACCTGTGGATCGCCGACGGATCGGTCTACCGCGATCCGGAGTTCTCCTGGGCCGACCCGGTTGCCCCGGCGGCCGTCGGCTTCGTTGCCAGCCGTGTCCTGGGCTGCGAGCTCGAGCACGACCTGATCGTCGGCGACAACAACTGCGGCCAGCTCTACCGCTTCGCGCCCGCCCCCGGACGCGAGACCCTCGAGTTCACATCCCCAGAATTGCAGGACAAGGTCGCCGACAACGCCCCGCAACGATGCTCCGACGAGCTGGGGGAGCTTCTGCTGGGAAGCAACTGGGGTGTCGTGACCGACATCGAGAACGGCCCCGACGGGCGGCTCTACGTCGTCTCGCTCACGCTGGGCAGCGTCTATCGCATCGCACCGGCCTCGGGTAGCTTTCCGGACACGGACGGGGACGGCGTCGACGACGCCTGTGACTGCGCCACGGAGCTGGCCACGAGCTACGCCCCCCCGGTCGAGCTGCCGCAACTGCGGATCTCCGCCACGGCCCCGACGACGCTGGGCTGGGACGGCCAATCGGGGACCGCCGGGCCCGGGACGACCTACGACCTCGTGTCGGGCGATCTGACCTCCCTGCGCGTCCAGGCGGGTTTTGCGTCGGCGTGCTCCCTGACGGCTGGAACGCCCACGCCGGCGTCGGAAGACTCGAGGCCCGACCCACCACCCGGTCGAGGTCATTACTATCTGGCGAGAGCCGCCAACGACTGCGACTCCGGCACCTTCGGCGAGGGCAGCGGAATACCCGATCCGCGCGACGAGCTGGACGTCTCCATACCGCCAGCCTGCGCCTGCACCCAACGCAGCGGCGGCGCGTTCGTCCGTTTCGACATCGTTGAAGAGACTCTTACGATATGGACGACCGACGACGCATTCGTCGACGAGGCGATCGCGCAGCTTGGCGGCGGTCCGGTCCGTGTGCCGATCTTCGCTCTCCTCGACGGTCGCGAATGCGATCCGCAGTGGACCTGGCATACCGATCCTGCAATCGTGAGCTTCGCCGACGCGACGATCGAGGTCTGTGACAGCCTGCCGTCCTTCGTCGAGGCGGACAAGGACCACTGGCTCAACACGGTCGGAGAGTTTTGCCCCTGGGCCGCGATCGTGCAGACGGTGGACGATCGACGGTAGAGCCCGGATACCGATCAGTCAGGAAGCGCTTCGGCGTGACGTGGAGCGGACTCGTCGTGCGGGTCGTGCTCCAGTCTCTCGATCAGGTCGTCGTACAGCATCAAGATGCGCAGGCCGAGATAGTTCTGGGTCACGCATCGTTTGGCATTGCGACCAAGCCGTTCGGCGAAGCCGCGGTTGTCGAGAAGCTGGGTGACAGCCCCGGCAAAGGCGTCCAGATTCTCCGGGTCCTTGAGCAGCAGACCGCTGATGCCGTGCTGTACCTGATCCCGGATTCCGCCGACCGCACTCGCGATCACCGGCCTCGACTTCCACATCGCCTCGGTCACGGTCAGTCCGAATCCCTCGCGTAGGCTCTTTTGAACCACGATCGCTGCGTGCCGCTGCAGGGCATTGACCATCGCGGCGTTCTCCTGCAGGTCGTTCATCGGCAGGGTGACCAGACTCACGCGCCGGCGTTGCTCCTGGTTCAGATTGCGCCAGTGCGCGACCACTTCCTCGAGAACCTCGGCGCCCTCCGGATCGTCGGCGACCGCTTTGACGCAGGGGCCGGCGAGCATCAGCTCGGCGTGGTCCGCTCCCGTGGTGTTCATCGATCGGACGAATCCCTGGAGCACGCCCATGGGGTCCTTCAGCCGATCCCACCGCGAAACCTGAACGACCAGCGGTGTGTCGACGTTGGGTGGATCGCCCTCGCGAATCACCTCGGCGCGCCGCTCCACCAAAGATGTCGTTCCGTCGGGTCGCGTGAATCCTCGCGAGCCGTTGACCGCCACGCCCGAGATCAGACCCGTGTGGCCCAGGATTCCGTGGACGGTCGTCGTCGCCATCTCCTGGTTCTTCGGTGAGAACGGATCGATCGAAGGAGCGAACACCAGACAGCGTCCGTGATAGAGGATTTCCGGAAGGTAGGAAAAACGGGAGAAGATGAACGCGTGGGCCTGTTTGAGGTAACGCTCGAGAAAGCCCCAGGCGAGATCGCCCTCCTTCGTGCGGACGTCGCTGCCGATGTGGCAGCGCCAGATCACGCGCACGCCGGCGCGGACCAACTCGGGAATCATCCCGGCCGTCTGCGGATCGTGGAGGATGACGACGTCGTCGGGCCGGACGATCGCGGTCAGCTCGGCGGCGTTGGCCGCCGTGATCTTCTCGTAAATCTCGGTGGCCTCGCGGCCGAGATCGGAGCCGTCCCCGCTCTCGCCGTGCAGGGCATTGTGCAGTCGCTTCGTGACGCGGAAGAAGTCCGGCGTTCCGTTGATGACCAGCCAGCGCGCGTCGACGCCCAGCCCGCGTACGTAGGCCAGCAGCGAGTGGAGCATCTCCGCCACGCCACCGCCCGCCGCGGTGCTGTTGACGTTCCAGATCGTTCGGCCGCCGAGCTTGCGCCGCACGCCGTCGGCCAACCTGCGCACCTCTTCGACCTGCTCGTTGCCGAGAATGTCGGCGAACGAATCGGACGTCTTCGGGCCGATCGGTACTTCCTGCACGAGCTTCATCGTCACATTCGTCTCCGGGGTTTCCGCGCGGTGCCGCCGGATTCTGGCCGCCACCGCCCGGTTTGCGCAAGGCTAAAACCTACGTTCCAGCGGGTTTGGCCGCAAGGCGGTTGCCGTCGTTCGGGTCATCCATTAAGGTTGGTAGGACTTCGTCAGAAGTCAGCGGCCAGACAAAAGAGAGACTCGGCGTAGGCGAGGAGGCCCGTTTCCTCCGGTGTTTCCGCACCGGGCGACTTTTGGCCTCGGCGCCGTAGGAGCCAGCGCCATGGACGAAATCACACCGACCGAGCTCAAGCTGAAGCTGGAGGCCGGAGAGCCGGTTTCGATCGTCGACATCCGCGAGGCCGGGGAGTTTGCCGGGTGGCACATCCACGGAAGCAGCAATCTCCCGGTCTACGAGGCCTTGTCTAACAAAGTCGTCGACGGGTTTACGACCGGGGCGTCAGGACTGCCAAAGGACCGGCCCGTGGTCACGGTGTGCCGGGCCGGCATCGTGTCGTTGCAGGCAGCGGAGCTGCTGAAGTCGATGGGTTACCAGGCCGCCAGTCTCGCCGGCGGCATCCGCGGTTGGGGCGGTGTGTGGAGCGAGGCTCCGGTAACCCGCCTCGGGCGTCCCGACGTCACCTTCTCTCAGGTGCGGCGCAACGGCAAGGGTTGTTTGTCCTATCTCTTCGGATCGCGGGGAGAGGCGGCGGTCGTCGATCCGTCCGTCGATATCGCGGCCTACACCCAGATCGCCGAGCGAGAGGGGCTGCGAATCACGCACGTGCTGGAGACCCACGTCCACGCCGATCATCTCTCCCGCGCACGCGAGCTGTGCGAGAAGCTCGGTGCGCAGCTGGTCATGCCGCCCAACCAGCGTGTCAACTACCGCTACACGCCGATCAACGACGAGGAGCGGTTACAGGTCGGAGATCTAGAGGTCGTGGCGCTGGCCACACCGGGCCACACCGGTGAAAGCACGTGCTATCTCGTCGGCGAGAAGATCCTGCTGACCGGCGATACGCTGTTCCTCAACAGTGTCGGCCGCCCCGACCTGGAGAAAGGGGACGCGGGAGCCGAGAATGGCGCACGCATGCTCTATCGCAGCCTGCACGATCGCCTACTCGACCGATTCGACGACGTATGGATCTACCCCACCCACCATGCAGGCCCGATCCCGTTCGACCGGGCGCCGATCGAGGCCTCGTTCGCTGTGCTGAGATCCAAGTTGGAGCTGCTCGTCGCCGACGAGCAGAGCTTCGTCGCCAAGATCCTCGTCAGCCTTCAGGCCAAGCCGCCGAACTTCGAGGACATCATCGCGGTCAACGAGGGCAAGGTCGATCCGGACTCGATCGATCCTATCGCGCTCGAGGCGGGACCCAACCGCTGCGCGGCGGGTTGAGGCGACTTGCCCTCGCCCTTTGCGGCACGTGGGGAACTTCGCGCCGGACCGCTATAATTCGAGATTCCGGTTGCGACCACCCCCGGTCCAATCCGTGACCGTGGATGGCGGACGACCGTCGAGGTTCGTCATGCACACCGCCACGAGACTCGCCCTCGCGCTGTTCACGATCGCCGCGACGGGAGCCTTTCCGCTCCACGCCGCGACGCTGCTCGTGGCCAACAAGACCGACAACACGGTCGATCTGATCGACGTCGCGACAGGGGCCTCGCTGGCCACCTTGCCGACCGGTCACGGGCCCCACGAAGCCGCGGTCTCCCCGGACGGACGCACCGCCGTGATCAGCAACTACGGCCACCCAGGTAAGCCGGGTGCGACACTGACGGTGATCGACCTCCGCAAGGGCGATGTGGTCCGCACGATCGATCTCGACCCGCATACCCGCCCGCACGGTCTGGCCTGGATCTCGGACGAGGCGATCGCAGTCACGACCGAGGGCACCGCGCACCTGCTGGTCGTCGATCCGTTCGCCGGGCAGATCGTACGCACGATCGAGACCGCCCAGCGAATCTCTCACATGGTCGCCGTGACCCCGGACGGAAAGCGCGCCTTTGTGGCCAACATCGGCTCGGGCAACGTGACCGCGATCGATCTCGCCGAGGGGCGCAAGCTCGCCGACATCGAGACGGGGAAGGGCGCCGAGGGAATCGCCGTCACACCCGACGGCAAACGGGTCTGGGTCAGCAACCGTGAGGCGGACACGCTGTCGGTCATTGACACGTCGAGCCTGGAGGTTCTGGCCACCGTACCCTGTCGGGGGTACCCGATCCGCGTCGCCATCACGCCCGACGGGCGGCGGGTTCTCGTCTCCTGCGCGGAAACCGGCGAAGTGGTGGTGATCGACGGCGCCACACACGAGGAGTTGCTGCGGCGCAAGCTCGACCTGAGCACGGTGCCGACCGCCTCGATGCGGCTGTTCGGCGATCGTTTCGGGGAGAGCCCGGTACCGGTCGGCCTGGTGATCGCGCCCGAGGGCGAGACAGCCTGGGTTGCGGCGACACAGGCCGATGCGGTCGTCGTCTTCGATCCGGAGAGCCTCGAAGTGGTCGATCTGATCAAGGCCGGCCAGGAGCCCGACGGCATGGCCTACAGCCCGCAGGACGTCGCGCGCGCCACGCAAGGATTACTCGGACAGGCTCCTGACTAGCACCACCGCGCAGGACGGTGATCGAGACGCCGCAGTCCGTACTTGGCGGCCAAGGCCAGCGCGTTCTGATACTCGCGCGCCTGCAACGGACGGTCGAGCGGCGGATACTCCGATGCTTGATAGGCCGGATGATACTGGTCCATCAGGTTGACGTAAGTGTCGGTCGAGATCTCCGACGCGATGAACTTCAGCACGCTTCCGGTGTTGGCTAACCCCCCGGGGAGAACCAGGTGTCGCACGAGCAGGCCGCGGACCGCTACGCCGCCATCGTCGAGAATGAGGTCGCCGACCTGTCGGTGCATCTCCCGGACGGCCGCACGATTGACCGCAACGTAGTTGCGCACGCGCGAGTACTGGCGAGCGGTCCTGGAGTCGCCGTACTTCATGTCCGGCATGTAGATGTCGATCACGCCGTCGAGAAGCTCCAACGCCTCGGGACTGTCGTAGCCACCGGTGTTGTACACCAGCGGCAAGCGCAGCCCACGGCCGGCCGCGACGACCAAGGCCTCGAGAGTCTGGGCCACGGTGTGGCTCGGGCTAACGAAGTTGATGTTGTGGCAGCCTCGCTCTTGCAGCCCCAGCATCATCGAGGCCAACTCTTCCGGGCCGACTTCGGTGCCGGCACCTTGCTGGCTGGTCTCCCAGTTCTGGCAGTAGACACAGCGCAGGTTGCACGAGCTGAAAAAGATCGTACCGGAGCCACCAGTGCCGCGCAGGGGATTCTCTTCCCCGTGATGAGCGCCGAAGCTATGGACCACCGCGCGCTCGCCCGTTCGGCACGCCGCGCCGCGTAGAGTCTTCAGCCGATCGACGTGACACTGGCGCCCGCACAGGACGCAATCGCTGAGATACTCTCTCGCGCGTGCGGCCCGGCGCTCGAGCTCTCCGTCCATCTGCAACGCGACATAGGACGGGAAGGTGGATGTCGCGGTTTCCGTGACCATGGCCTCCGTCGTACAGGAAGTATAAGAAGACCACTCTCGCCTATCTCGCCGACAAAAAGGATGGGATTGGTCGAATATGATCAGCCGGGGGAATCGGCGTGTCTGAGCAGCAAATCCCGCGTTCGCAGGCAGCCCTCCAGATCGTCACCACCGCCGTTGTACTCCACGGTGATCGCGCCGTCGTAGCCTCTGTCCCGCAACAGGCGCAGACAGCGCCCGTAGTCGATCGAGCGTTCCTCGCCCTCGTGATCGAATCTCGCACTGGGCGCGTGAACGTGGAGTGCCCGGGAGGCGAGTCTCTCCAGACCCGCGTAGCGGTCGACATCTCCCGGAAAGTTGCCGAAGTCGGGACAGGTGCCGACCAGTTCCGAGTCCACCGCCCGAACGATGCGTACGATGTTCTCGGGCTGGCTGGTGATCCCCCAGTGATTCTCTATGGCCAGCCGAATCCGGAACGAAGAGAGCAGGGGAACGACGGTGCTCAACGCCGCCACGGCACGCTCGCTCTTGTCGGACTGGCGCGCCACCCGAGACGAGCGCCGCGTTCGCCACGCGTGGGCGAGCCGAAGCGTGAGTGCACTGCTGAACAGGACACTCGGAAACCGCCGCATCATCGGGAGCACCTCAGCCCCTCGGTTCTTGCCCGAAGCGGTGGCTCGACCCGCCCCGAGCAACAGTCTGTGAATGCTGAACGACTGACCGCCGAGACAGATACGTACGGCGCGAGCGCGCAGGGCATGACCCAGCTCGAGCATGCGCCGGACGTGCTCGATCTCGCTGCGCCGGTCCGCTTCCCTGGCACGCGTCAAGTCGCTGTTGACGTCGAGAACGAACGCGCATCCGGCATCCGCACAACTCCGACCGAGCTCCTCGAGCGCCACTTCGTCGTAACCGGAAAGAAGACGGTCGGCCAGTTCCAGGCCGCGGAAGCCGTTAGTCCTGACGAAGCGGGGAAGCTCGCGGAGGCGGAGCTTCTTTCTGCGGATCGTGCTTCGAAGGCTCCAGCCGGAAACGAAGATCTGCAACGCTTCACCCGGGGCCGGTTGCTACCGCCGGGTCGGTTGGACTCACGGATGTTCCCGGCGGGGCAGCCGGGAGCGCAGGCGACCCAGCGAGCGGTTGAGCGCGTGGTCCCGCCCGATCCCCGGCAGCACAGGTCTGGCCCTGCGATCTGTCTGGGCATACAGTGCCCGCAGTTCCGCGTGCTCCGGCTCGAGCTGTAGCCCGCGTTGGAGGGTCAGCAGTGCCCGGGTCGTCTTCCCGGCTCGCAGATAGACCTTTCCGAGATTGAGCAGGAGGACCGGATCGTAGTTGTCCGCCGCTGCCGCCTGCTCGCAAAGTTTGACGTCTTCGAGTGTCGGCCGGTTGCTCAACGCCCGGCTCAACCCGTAGTAGGAGCGGTAGCGCATGTGCGGGCGCTGCGCGCCCTGCCGATCCTCGACGAATATCGCCGCTTGAAACTGGACAGCGGCGTCGGCATACCTGCGCCGGGCCAGTAACTCCAGACCTCTCTGAAAGTGTCGTTCCGGATTCGTGGTTGTCATCGTTCCACCTGATCGCACGTGTTGGTGTTCAGATATGAAGACCGACCGAATCTGTCAAGCAGAATCCGGCTCCTCGGACGGGACCCGAACTACCCATTTTGGCCCGAGCCGCGTCGAAACGGCACTGTTGCACTGTCCTTGCCGGACCGCGGATGTGTCCCCAACAGGACAGTCATCGGTCTCAAAGAAAGGCTATACATGCCCTATTTCCCCCTTGAGGCCTTCCTGGCAGGCACTGGTCCCGAAATTGCATCCAACCGGTACGAGGATGGCGTAACCGAGAGGTGACCGCGAATAAACGCTTCGAACGGGTGGTTATACCAGTGAGGCGTTCAACCGGTCGGTCTTCGAGGTGTAGCCGGACGGAAGGGACAACCGAGGGGGGTGATGGTAGGTGATCGAGCCGATGACCAAACACGCGGACGAATTTCGGGCCACCGGGAATCTGGCCCCCAAAGGCACGCCGGTCGAGATCAAGGAGCCCGAGACCGAGCACGCCAGCGTGCAACTGCTGCCCATTTACCTACGAGAGATGGGCCAGACCCCCTTGCTCGAGCGTGACGACGAGGTTCGGCTGGCTCGCCAGCTCCAGGAGGCCCGGGAGGCCGTGGCCAGGCTGATGCTCAAGCTCCCGGCCGACTGCAGGCGCTACGTCCTCGAGGGCGACGAGAAGGGTCCGCACGCAGGCTACCACTGGCCGTTCGATCAGCTCGAGACCGCCTACGACCGGCTGCTGTCCTACGAGTCGGACAGCTCCAGCGCCGTGCTTCGCTCGATTGTCGAGCAAATGCGAAAGCACAAACGGCGCCTCGACGACGGGCGCGACGCGCTGACCGTCGCCAACCTCCGGCTGGTGACGCACATCGTCAAGAAGTACGGCAGCCAGGGCATCCCGTTCATGGACCTCATCCAGGAAGGCAACATCGGCCTGATGAAGGCCGTCGAGAAGTTCGAGTACGAGAGGGGATACAAGTTCTCGACCTATGCTTACTGGTGGATCAAGCAGGCGATCTCTCGAGCCATCGCGGATAAGGCGCGGATCATCCGCATCCCGGTCCACATCACCGAGAAGGTCAAGCGGATCAAAAAGGTCGTCAACGAGCTCAAGGAAGGCCTCGGGCGCATCCCGACCAACAAGGAAATCGCGAAGAAAATCGGAATGTCGGTAAAGAAAGTCGACGAGATTCTCGGTGTGGTTCAGGACCCGCAGCCGCTGGAAAACATGGGTGCGGACGATGATCCGGTCGGTGTGTTGCCCTTCGTGCCCGATGAAAGGGCGATCGACCCTCTGGAGCGGACGCTCGATCTCGAGTTGACGGTGAAAATGCGCGCCGCGTTCCACGTTCTCGACAAGCGCGAGGAAGAGGTCGTCCGACTGCGCTACGGAATCGGTCGCAAGATGCGCCACACGCTGGAAGAGATCGGCAAGGTTCTCAATCTGTCCCGCGAGCGCGTGCGGCAGATCGAGGCCATTGCGCTTCGCAAGATCGGGGCCACCGAGGAATCGCAGTCGCTACGCGGTCACCTCGCCTCCAAGTAATCCGTCCGCACCCGCCCGCCGGTTCGCTATACTGAGCCTCTCGGATTGGTGTGCGCGTCCGCGCACGCGCGTCTCACGAGTCTCGAACCGGAATCACCAACGGAACCATCGACGTGAAACAGATACTCGTGGTCGGAGCCGGTCAGAGCGCGCCGTATCTCATCTCCCATTTGCTCGAACAGGCCGAGCGTGAGGACTGGTTCGTTACGGTCGGCGATATCTCCCTCGAACTGGCCCGGCTGCGTGTGGGCGACCACCCGCGGGGTGACGCCGTGCGCTTCGATGTCGAGGATGCCGACCTGCGCGACACACACATCAAGAAAGTCGATGTCGTCGTCAACATGCTGGCACCGGCATTCCAGAACCTGATCGCCTGGGACTGTGTGAACCACGGCCGTCACATGATCTCCGTGTCGTATCGCGAGAAGGCCGTCCGCCACCTTGACATGGACGCCAAGCGCCGGGGCGTGCTGTTGCTGTGCGAGATGGGGCTTGATCCGGGGATCGACCACATGTCGGCGATGGCGTTGATCCGCCGGCTGCGCTCCGATGGCGGGCGTATCACGGCCTTCCGCTCCTACGGCAGCGGCCTACCCGTACCCTACCAGGCCCACAACCCGTTGCGCTACGTCATCACCTGGAACCCGCGCAACGTCGTGATGGCCGACTCCGAGGGCGCGCAATACATGGAGAACGGCAGGATCAAGATCGTGCCCTACCACGAGGTGTTCCATCACACCTGGCCCGTTGAAGTCGACGGCGTGGGAACGCTCGAGGCATACCCCAATCGCGACTCGATGTCCTACATGCAGTCGTTCGGCCTGGAGCACGTGCACACGATGATCCGCGGTACGCTGCGCTACCCGGGGTGGAGCGAGACCTGGGCGCAAATCGTCCGCCTGGGACTGCCCAACGAGAACCTGCGCATCCCCGGCCTGGCCGACCGAACCTACCACGAGGTGGTCCAGATGTTCCTGCCGCTCAACATCTCGGGCGCCAGGATCGAGCAGCGCATCGGCAGGTTCCTCAACATCAGTCCCACCGGACGGATCATGGAAAACCTGCGCTGGCTCGGATTGCTGTCCAACGAGCGTATCGGGTGCGAGGGCAACACCGCCGCCGCGATGCTCATTGACCTGCTCAAGAAGAAGCTGCCGCTCGGGCCCGCCGGACGCGACATGGTGGTTCTGGTCCACGAGCTCGAGGTCGAGTACCCGAACGGAGCCACGCAGGCGCACAGGATCACGTCGACGCTCATCGCCGAGAGCGAAGCGCCGGGTTTTACCGCGATGTCCAAGGCAGTCGGGCTACCCGCCGCGATCGCGGTCAAGCTGCTGTTGCGCAACGAGCTGCCGCTGACGGGTACCTTCATTCCGACACATCCGTCGATCTACGAGCCGGTGCTTCGGGAGCTGGAACAGGCCGGCCTCAAGTTCAAGGAATCCGTCGCGCCCCTGCTCTAGAGGAGCGGTGAAGGGAGAACCCATGCGTGAGTCGAAAGGTCGCCCACTGGATAGCGGATGTGTGCTTTTCGTCGCCCTGACATTCGCGCTGTTGTGCACCGCTGCGGCGGCCTCCGGATACCGTGTGCCACCGGATCCGCTGCCGGACATCGTCGATGCGCCACCGACTCCACAGGTCAGTCTCTCTCCGAACCTGGATTGGATGTTGTTGATGGAGAGCCCGAATCTGTTGTCGCTCTCGGACCTGGCGGAGCCGGAGCTGCGTCTCGCCGGTCTACGCATCAGCCCGCGCACGAACGGGCCGAGCCGGGCTCGCCCGATTAGAAAGCTCACATTGAGACGCAGGACGGATCTCGCGGAACGACCGATCACGGGCATACCCGAAGGGGCGGCGATCGGCGCCGTGAGCTGGTCGCCCGACAGCCAGCGGATCGCCTTCGCGCTGACACGCGGCACCGAGATCCAGCTATGGGTGGCCGAGGTCGCGACGGGCGAGGCGCGTCGTCTGGGCGACATGAGACTCAACCTCACCGCGGGTAGTGCTCCTAGATGGTTTCCGGACAGCCGAACGCTGGTCTGCGAGGTCGTGCCGGCCGGCCGTGGCGCGGAGCCCGAAGCGTCGCGCCTACCCGACAGTCCGGTGATCCAGGAGAACCGAGGCAGAAAAACGCCGGCTCGCACCTACCAGGATTTGCTCAAGAACGCCCACGACGAGAGGTTGTTCGAGTACTTCTTCACCAGCCGTCTCCAGCTGGTGACGCTCGACGGAAGCGCGAAGTCGATCGGCGAAACCGGCATCATCTGGAGCTTCGATCCATCGCCGGACGGTAAGTACTTGCTGGTGCAGATCCTGCACCGGCCTTTCTCTTATCTCGTCCCGGCCTATCGTTTCCCGCGGCGGATCGAGCTCTGGAACCGCGAGGGCGAGCTGGTGCGGCAGATCGCCGACCTGCCGATGCAGGACGAGGTGCCGATCGCCTTCGGCAGCGTGCCCACCGGGCCTCGCTCGGTCGGTTGGCGCGATGACGCACCGGCGACCGTCGTCTGGACCGAGGCCCTCGACGGTGGCGATGCACGACGCGAGGCAGCGGAACGCGATCGCGTCTTCGCGCTCGAAGCTCCGTTCAGAGGAGAACCCATCGCGCTGGCCACGTTGGGATTGCGCTTCGGGGGCATCGAATGGGGTAGCGACGAGCTGGCGCTCGTTCACGAGTGGTGGTGGAAGACGCGCAAGCAACGCACCTGGATTCTGGCGCCGGCCCGACCCGGCGTCGAGCCGACGCTTCTGTTCGATCGCTCGTGGGAAGATCGCTACAACGACCCCGGCGACGCCGTCTCGCGAACCAACGCGCAGGGACGGTCCGTGCTGTGGACCGGCGACGGGGGCAACTCGATTTACCTGATCGGCGACGGCGCCTCGCCCGAGGGGGACCGGCCGTTTCTGGATCGGCTAGACCTGGCGAGCAAACAGAGCGAGCGTCTGTTCCGTTCCGAAGAGCCGCATTACGAGCGACCGATCATCTTCCTCGACGACGAAAAACAGTCGGTATTGACACGTCGGGAGAGCAAACAGGAGCCTCCCGATTACTTCGTCCGCGATCTGGAGAGCGGCAACCTGACCCGGCTGACCGACTTTCCCCACCCGACGCCGCAGCTTTTGGGACTACAGAAGGAGTTGATCCGTTACGAACGAGAAGATGGCGTGAAACTGACCGCCACGCTCTATTTGCCACCGGGATACGAGAAGAGCCAGGGTCCGTTACCCGTCGTCGTCTGGGCTTACCCGCAAGAGTTCAAGAGCGCGGACGCGGCGGGGCAGGTGACCGACTCGCCCTATCGCTTCGACCGGGTCGGCTGGTGGTCGCCGTTGATGTTTCTCACGCAGGGTTACGCCGTGCTCGACGATCCCTCGATGCCGATCATCGGTGAAGGCGACATCGAGCCCAACGATACCTATGTCGAGCAGTTGGTCAGCAGCGCGCAGGCCGCCATCGACGAGGTCTCGCGTCGCGGTGTCTGCGACCGCGATCGGGCCGCGATCGGCGGCCATTCCTATGGCGCCTTCATGACGGTCAACTTGCTGGCCCACTCGGACCTGTTCCGCGCGGGTATCGCCCGCAGCGGAGCGTACAACCGGACGTTGACGCCGTTCGGCTTCCAGGCCGAGGAGCGCACCCTCTGGGAAGCCCCCGAGGTCTACTTCGCCATGTCGCCGTTCATGCACGCGGACGATGTCGACGAGCCCATCCTGCTGATCCACGGCGACTCGGACAACAACTCGGGCACCTTTCCGATGCAGAGCGAGCGCCTGTACAGCGCGCTCAAGGGCATGGGAGCAACGGCGCGACTGGTCATGCTTCCCCAGGAGAGCCACGGTTATCGCGCACGCGAGTCCGTGATGCACATGCTGTGGGAGATGGCCGCCTGGCTGGAGCAGTACGTCAAGAACGCGCCGCCGCGCGAGCAGGCTCCTAGCAACGATAGAGCGCGGCGCCCCAGCTGAGACCGCCGCCCAGGGCGACGAAGCAGATCAGATCGCCCGGCTGCAGATTCCGCTCGGTCCTGGCCTCGTGGAAGGCGATCGGTAGCGTTCCCGCTGTCGTGTTGCCGTACTTCTGAATATTGTTGAAGACCTTCTCGTCGGGAAGGCCGAGGCGTTTCTGGACCGCTTCGTTGATGCGCAGATTTGCCTGGTGCATGATCAGCAGCTTCATGTCGTCGAGATCGTATCCGTTGTCGCGCAGGATCTCCGTCACGGTTTTGGGCATCAACCTCACGGCGAGCTTGAACACCTCGCGGCCCTCGACGATGGGAATGATGTCTCCCGACTTGTGCATCTCGGGATCGAAGTAGGGTTTGTAGGCGCTGCCTCCGGCCTTGACGCACATCTTGTCGAGGTACCGGCCGTCGGCGTGAACCGTTACGGCCTCGATCCCGCTGCCGCCGTCATCCCCGGCGGTGAGCACGAAGGCCCCCGCCCCGTCGCCGAACAGCACCGTGCGGTCGCGGTAACGCGTGTTCCACACGAACTCGTCTTCATCCACTTCCCGGTCGTCACCGAACAGCACGTCCCAGGATTTCCAGGGCATGAACCCGCCGTGCACCTCCGCGCCGATGACGAGAACGTTTCGGTACTGGCCGGAACGAATCAGAGCGTCGCCAATTTGCAGTCCGTAGAGAAAGCCCGAGCACTGCACGCGTATGTCCAGACACCCCACGGTGGGCAGCCCCAGCTTGTGCTGGAATACGGGCCCCGATCCGGGGAAGTAGTAGTCGGGAGTCATCGTCGCGAATACGACGTAGTCAATCTCTGCCTTGGACACGCCCGCGTCGGCAAGAGCCCGCTCGGCAGCGCGAACGGCGAGATCGCTCGTGGCTTCGTCGAGATCGGCGAATTGGCGCGTGACGATACCGGTTCGCTGGCGGATCCACTCGTCGCTGGTATCCATGACTCGCGACATGCGGTGGTTGTCGACCGTGTTGGCCGGGATGTGGATGCCCGTACCCTTGATGACGGCTCGCATGCAGACTCCTTGTGGGGGTGGATCCATTCTCCGGTAGAGCGTGGAGAGTGTCAAACAGATGTAAATCGCTGTAAACGGTCGAGTCGACAGAAAAGAAGAACCGCCTCGCGCTGCCTCAAATCAAGCAACCCACCTCGAATGCGGTAGCCATGCGGGCGATTCGTACCTGTCGAACCTTCCTTCTTGCCGATTGCCAGCCGTCATTCGATCGTTCTTTGACTGGCATGTTCCCTGCACTGAAATTGATCGAAAAAAAGTTGAAACAATCAATCGACCCGGAGCGTTTTAAACATCGGAGGGAGGGGGCAAGAGGAGCATGTTGATGAAGCGAGACCAACTCTCTCCCTTGTCCCGCATGGCGCGACCCGTTCTGGTCGCGGTCGCCATCTTGTCTCTGGCAGGTGTCGCATGGGCCGGCGAGAACGGTCGTTGCCACAGCACGGTCGTATCGTCGGAGATGATCCTGCCGGACGGTTCGGTTCACGAGCCCGGAGCGCTCACGGTCTGCACCGTGCAAACCCACTCGCCGGTCGCGACCTTGTTGAAGGTCTCGGTCGACGGCCATCCGGTTCACATGGTCGTCAGCCGGTCGGGGACGAGCGAGACGGAGACCCGGATCGATGAGGCGTTCTTCGTCTTCCACCGTAACGACAAGGACCAACTCGTACTGCAGGGATACGCGGTTCCGGAGCGCGGAAAGCTGCAGACGTATGCCATGTACCCGGACCGCTACGAGGTGAACAGCACCTGGGAGTTGCTGGCCCGGGATTATCAGGAAGGCAGATCGCAGGATCCTTCCGCGATCCTCATCGCCGCGCTGGGATAAGCAAAATCCAGGAAATCCGCGGCTGACCCGACCCCGGTTCGCACGGTTCGGCAACCGGTGAGTGAGGTCCGGTCCGCGATTGCCGTCGCGGAGCCAAAACCTATATTGACCCTATGACACGTATCGGGCGCTACGAGGTCGAGTCCGAGATCGGGCGCGGCGCGATGGGGGTCGTCTACCTGGCGCACGATCCCCGTCTCAAGCGTCGCGTCGCCGTCAAGACGCACGCGCTGCCCCAGGGGCTCACCGAGGAGCAAAAGGACGAATTCCGTCTGCGCTTTCTGCGCGAAGCCCACGCAGCCGCGGTACTGTCCCACTCCGGCATCGTCACAGTCTACGACGCGGACGAGGACAACGGCCTCCCGTTCATCGCCATGGAGTACGTCGAGGGTCTCAGCCTACGCCAGTTGCTCGACGATCAGACGCAACTGGATCCCGCCCGGGCGGTGGAGATGGCCGGCGCGATGGCCGAGGCGCTCCAGGCGGCACACGACGCCGGAATCGTCCATCGCGACATCAAGCCGGCCAACTTATTGATCCGCGAGCGCGACGGGGTCGCCAAGGTCGCCGACTTCGGCGTGGCTCGCGTGACCACCTCCGAGCTGACCCAATCGGGCACCAGTCTCGGCACACCGGCCTACATGTCACCCGAGCAGATCGAGGGGCGGACGGTCGATGGGCGCAGCGATCTGTTCTCTCTCGCGGTGATCCTCTACGAGGCGCTGTGCGGCGAGCGTCCTTTCGGCGGCGACAATGTCACGGCGGTGATCTACTCCGTAACACGCGAGACGCCGATCCCCATTTCGAAGCGAGTCGAGGGGCTGCCGAGGGGTATGGACACGTTCTTCGACCGTGCGTTGTCGAAGGACCCCGATGGCCGCTTTCCGGACGGAGCGAGCTTCAAGGAGGCGCTCGTCGCGGCCTTCCGTGACGATACTCCGGTCAAGGTCGAGTCCACCGTCTCCGTCGCGACTTCGATTCAATCGACTCCGCCGGCCCCCCCGTCCCCAGCTCCGGAGAAGACGGACGGTTGGCCCGGCGGCCGCTACGTCGCCACGTCCCACGCATTCGACAGCGACGGCCGGCCGTGGTGGCAACGAAAGGCCATGCTGACGACGATCGTGATCTTCCTCGTGATCGGCGGCTGGGCGCTCCTGGGTGGCAACGAAACCGCCTACCTCGAGCTCGAGGCCAAGAGTGCCGTGGAATCCGGCAAGCTCACGTTGCTCGTCGACGGCAAGAAGGTTTACTCCCGTCGTCTTTCCGCCCCACAGAAGTCCAAGGGGCTAATCAAGAAGTTTCTCGATCAGAACCAGGAGACCTTCGAGAAGAGGATCAAGATCGATCCGGGCAAGCACAAGATCACAGCGCACGTCCTACCGAAGGGGGCTTCCTCCCCCTACAAGGACAGCGTGGTCTTCGCGATCGAACCCGGCGAGACCCGCCGGCTCAAGCTCGTCGCCGGTCGCTCGATCGGCTCGTCCCTCTCGCTGAAGGTCAACTGAGACTCGGCAGACGGTGCACAAGGACAGACCACGAAACAAGAAAGAGGCCAGAGATGACGCAATCCTCGGATTCCAAACCCGCTGCCGGAACGATCGTCGATCCCAGACTCGCACCCAGACGTCTCAAGGAAGGGCTGGTTCCGCCCGACACCGGTATCTACCTGCGCGTGGAGGAGGGGTCGACGCAAGGGAATATCATCACCCTCTCCACCGGCGGCGTCTACGTGATCGGCCGGGAAGGTGCCGACATCGTTGTCCCCGACGACAAGGTCTCGCGCAAGCACGCGGAGATCGGGCTCTACGGTCCCGGGGCTCTCGTCATCCGGGACCTGGCCAGCACCAACGGCACGCAGGTCAACGGTCGCCGGGTGAGCGAGAAGGCGAACCTCAATCACTGGGATCTGATCCGCGTCGGCGACACGCTGTTGCGTTTCTGTGTCATCGAAGGGTCCATCCCGGTTCCGCAAGACTGATCGTCTCTTTTGTGGCTTTGTCGCCCGTCGCTGCCGTGGCACAATCGGTGGCGATCCGCCTTCGCACGCTCGCGCAGACAGTCGACCATGATCCGAGACCACTTCATCGACCGACTCGACGAAGCCTCAGGGCCCTGGGATGTCGTCGTCATCGGCGGTGGGGCCACCGGCCTGGGCGCCGCGATTGACGCCGCGGCACGCGGCTACAGCACGCTCCTCCTGGAACAGAGCGATTTCGCCAAGGCGACCTCCAGTCGGAGCACCAAGCTGATCCACGGCGGAATCCGGTACCTCAAGCAGGGCAACGTGTCGCTGGTCCTCGAGGCGCTCAAGGAACGTGGGCTGCTCTATCGCAACGCGCCGCACCTCGTACACAACCTTTCGTTCGTCATCCCGGTCTACACCTGGTGGGAAGGACCGTTCTACGGGATCGGCATGAAGGTCTACGACCGTCTCGCCGGGCGTCTCGGACTCAGCCCGTCGCGAGTCCTCTCGCGAGAGGAGACGATCGAGCGGATCCCGACCGTGGAAACCGAAGGTCTGGTCAGCGGGGTGATCTACCATGACGGCCAGTTCGACGATTCGCGCCTGGCCGTCAAGATGGCGCAGACGATTCACGAGCTCGGCGCCTGTCCGGTCAACTACATGAAGGTGATCCGTCTGGTCAAACACAACGGGATCGTCAGCGGGGTGGTGGCGAGCGACGAGGAGACGGGGCGGGAATACGAAGTCGCGGCACGCGCCGTGATCAACGCCACCGGCGTGTTCGCCGACGAGGTCCGTAGACTGGACGATCCCGATTGCTCGTCGATCCTCACGACCAGCCAGGGCGCTCACATCGTTTTACCGAAGCGCTTCCTGCCCGGGGACAGCGCGATCATGGTCCCGCGGACCGAGGATGGGCGCGTTCTGTTCGCCGTGCCGTGGCACGACCACGTCATCGTCGGCACGACGGACACCCCGCTGGAACGAATCGAGCTCGAGCCTCGCCCACTGGAGGAGGAGATCGAGTTCCTGCTGACTCACGCCGCGCGTTACCTCGGCGAGGATCCGCAACCGGAGGACGTGTTGAGCGTCTTCGCGGGGTTGCGTCCGCTGGTCGCGGTCGGCGATGCGAAGGACACGGCAGCGATCTCGCGCGATCACTCGATCTTCGTCTCGAATTCGGGTCTTATCACGATCGCGGGAGGCAAGTGGACCACCTACCGCAAGATGGCCCAGGATGTGATCGATCAGGCGGAGCTGGTGGCGGGCCTGGACGGCGAACCGTGCTCGACCGAGCGATTACGAATCCACGGTTGGTTCGAGGGGGAGGTCGGCGACGTTCGTCTCGGCGGGTACGGCTCCGACGCCGAGGCGATCCGCGGGCTCGAGAAGAGCGAGCCGGGACTGGATGCGCCGCTGGCGCCGGGCGTGGCCGTTACGGGTGCCCAGGTGATCTGGGCCGTGCGCGAGGAGATGGCTCGCACGGTCGAGGACGTGCTCTCGCGGCGCACGCGAGCTCTACTGTTGGGGGCACGCGCCAGCATCGAGGCGGCTCCGGCTGTGGCCTCTCTGATGGCTCGGGAGCTTGGCCGCGACGAAGGTTGGCAGCGGCAGGTAGTCGCGGACTACCGGGCGTTGGCGTTGCGTTACATCCTCTAATCGTTCTCGGAGTTTCTTGGTTCTTGTCGGTTGTGGGCTACGGTCCGCGCGAGCGGGCGGTGCGAGTGTGGGTTCGCTCGGCGGGCGCGCTCGTCGCGCGACGATGTGTCGCACTCCTCGCTCCGGCGAGATCGCGGTCCGCACGATGATGCGCTTCCCGCGATCTCACAGGGCCCGGCGAGCGAACCCACACTCGCACCACCCACTCGCGCGGACGTGGTCCTCGGGAACGTTGTTTTGTTGTTTTGGTGCCGGCTCTACTCTTCCCAGAAGAATTTCTTGCGCTTGGCGGGGTGGTTACCTATCTGGTCCATGGTTGCGGCGTCGTAGAGGCGCCCGTTGATCATGGTGTAGCGCACGTACTCCGAGTCTCGGATGTTCTCGAGGGGGTTGCGCTCGAGCACGACGATGTCGGCCAGCTTGCCCTCCTCGATGGAGCCGATGTCGCCGTCCATGCCGAGGTACCAGGCACCGTTCAGGGTCGACGCGCGCAGGGCTTCCAGCGGTGTCATACCACCCTGCTCGAACATCCACATCTCCCAGTGGGCGCCGAGGCCTTCGCGTTGGCCGTGTGCGCCGAGCTGCACGGATACGCCTCGATCGGTCAGTAGTTTGCATCCTCTCGCGATGTCGACGTGGTTGTACTCCTCGTCGGGTGCCATCTGCCGGCGACGGGAACGCGGATCGACAGCGAAGCGGGGGACGAAGGCCAGCAGACGCTCGTTCGCCCACACGTCGGTCTTGTGGTACCAGTAGTTTTCTCCTGTCAGTCCTCCGTAACCGACGACGAGCGTCGGGGTGTAGCCGACCCGGCTGTTCGACCACAGCTGCAGCACGTCTTCATAGACGTTGGCGATGGGAAGCGAGTGCTCGATGCCGGTGTGCCCGTCAACGATCATCGACATGTTGTGCTGGAACAGCGCGCCGCCCTCGGGTACGACCATCATTTCGAGCTCGCGAGCGGCGGTGATGATCTGTTGCCGCTGGTCGCGACGCGGCTGGTTGTAGCTCTTGACGCTGAAGGCGCCGACGGCCTTCATCCGGCGTAGATGCGAGCGAGCGTCGTCCAGACTGTCGACGATCGCCTTGAAGTCGCCGCTGGCGCCGTAAAGGATCGTGCCGGTGGAGAAAAGTCGCGGACCGGTGATCGCGCCGGCCTTGCCCAACTCGCTCGCGGCGAAGAAGGTGCTGGTGTCGTTCGACGGATCGTGGATCGTAGTCACGCCGAAGGCCAGCGAGGAGAAGTTGAACCAGTTCTGTTGCGGCGTGATCTCGGACGATCCCTGACGCCCGTGCCAGTGCGCGTCGACCAG
>Ga0255055_10000709_pt1 | contig 25286 bp, 26 predicted proteins | sample JV7_2_27_MG_FD_188633 | JGI IMG/M metagenome (GOLD analysis project Ga0255055, IMG submission 188633) | Seawater microbial communities from Jervis Inlet, British Columbia, Canada - JV7_2_27 | ecosystem: Environmental > Aquatic > Marine > Inlet | place: Canada: British Columbia | collected...
TAAATTTTTTTTTTTTTTTTTGCTTATTTTTTTTTAGATTTCTCTCTTAAAAATGTTTTTTAATTTTTGTTAAAAAACGAACTTTTTATAGAAAAATTTATATAATAGCAAGTTCCAATTAATTGGAATATATAATTTTTATGACCGCAATTATAAAAACCATGTTTTGCCATACCTTTTTTTGCATCTCTTTTTGATGGGATAGGATTAATGAAAACGATAATTAAATCATTCTCAGAGCATGGTACATTCGTTCAACCGGATACACTAGATTATATTATGTCAAAGGGTAATCCTCAAGAATTTACCTCTTTTATTACTAAAAATTTAAGGGAATTTCCACTTGTACTAACAATTAATCATATCAAAGATATTGAACAACTTTCAGTAGTAAAAAAAACCCAGAAAACAGTAATAGACCCTTCTCCAGTAAAAGAAATTCAAACAAAGAGACTTTCTGAAATATATGGTGGAGAAGTACAATTACCTTCAACTGAGGATATTGACTTAGAATATGATGATCCAGACAAAGATGATCAAATTAATTTGTCAGAGGAAGCTTCAGATGAATCAACTCCCCATGTAATAGATATAAAAAAAGTTAAAGGTTGGAAACCAAAAGCAAAAGAATATGATCCCGACATTAGTATTGTTAAAGATGTAACAGGTAACAGTATTTGTGAAGGAACTACAAGTGACTTTACAAAATTATTTGTTGATAGGTATAGTGCTCTTCGAAAAATTCTACGAAATCAAAGAAGAGAACTTGCAAATGCTATTCCAATTAATAGAGTTAAAAAAAGTGGTGTTAAGGATTTACAAATTATTGGAATTGTTAAAGATGTTAGGACAACAACAAATGGTCATAGGTTAATCGAGCTTGAAGATGAAACTGATTTTGCTACATGTATTGCTTTGAAAAATAATCGTGAAACTTTACAACTGGCAAATGAGGTTGTCCTTGATGAAATAGTTGGAATTAGAGGACAACTCAGTAAAAATGGTGATTTAATAGTTATTCATAATATTGTTTATCCCGATATCAGCATTCAGAATGAGCGACATAAAGCAGAAGTTCCGTTGTATGCGGCATTTCTATCTGATATTCATGTTGGTAGTAAACAGTTTATGCAGGATGAATGGCAGGCATTTTTACGATGGATAAATGGTGAAATGGGTAACTCTAGACAGATGGATGTAGCTGGTAGAATAAAATATCTTGTAATACCTGGAGATGTCGTAGATGGCATTGGAATTTACCCTGATCAAGATAAAGAACTATCAATTGTTGATGTGTATCGTCAATATGAGGCACTTGCCGAGCAGCTTAGGTTAATTCCAGATCATATTTCTATGATTATTCAACCTGGGAATCATGATGCGGTAAGGCCGGCTGAGCCTCAACCTACTTTTGAAAAAGAAATCCAGGATTTATTTTCAGGTATGAACATGACTTTTGTTGGCAATCCTTGTTATTTTTCTCTTAATGGTGTAGAGGTTTTATCTTATCATGGTCAAAGTCTTCTTGATTTTGCTACAAACATTCAGCATTTAAAATACAATGAACCTGCAGAAACAATGAAGGTTATGTTAAGAAAACACCATCTTGCTCCAACCTATGGAGGTTATACACCTTTAGCACCTGAACATCTAGATTATATGGTAATTGATAAAATCCCAGATATTTTTGTTACAGGTCATGTGCATCTTGCTCAAATTAGTGATTATCGCGGTGTTACTCTTATAAATGCGTCTAGCTGGCAATCACAGACTTCTTATCAAAAGATGCTAAATTTTATTCCTGATTCTGCAAAGCTGCCCATTGTTGATTTAAAAACTGGAAATGTTACAATGATGGATTTTAGTAAAAAAATGTCGTAATAAGCGGTTGTATACATTTTTTAAGCTAATTTATAAATTAGAATTTTTATAAAAAAGTTTTACAAAAACATTTAAACATCGTTTTTGCATTAGATTTTTTATCAATTTTTAGAGCGGTCAATTATGGGTGGGGATTTATCCAAAAATATCTCAGTCAGCTCGGATATGCGCGAGTATTTTAACCGTTTACAAGAAGACATTGATATCTGTTATTCAATTGCAATTGAAGCAAGAAAAAAAGGATTTGACCCTGAGTTTGAAGTTGAAATACCACAGGCACTTGACCTTGCTGCTCGTGTAGAACAATTAGTTGGACCAAAGGGTATTGCACCAAAAATAAGGACTATGACAAAGAAAATTGGTGATAGAGAACTTGTCTCTTTAGAAATTGCTAAGGAAATAGTCAACGGAAAAAAAAATAAATTTAGTAGGACTGAAGATGCCCTTGATCAAGCAATTAGAACAGGTCTTGCGATTCTTACTGAGGGCGTTCTTGTTGCACCTTTAGAAGGAATAGCTGAGGTTAGACTTGGAAAAAACAAGGATGGAACTGATTATGTAGATCTATTTTTTTCAGGGCCTATCAGAAGCGCTGGTGGAACAGGACAAGCAATGAGCGTTCTTATTGCAGATGTTGTAAGACGTGAGATGGGTGTTGATAAATACAAACCTACTAAAGGTGAAATTGAACGATACAAAGAAGAAATCCCTCTCTATAAAAGAGCTCAGCATTTACAATATACACCCTCAGTTGATGAAATAGATAAAATCACTCGTAGTTGTCCAATATGTGTTGATGGTGAAGGAACTGAGGATGAAGAAGTAACTGGTTATAGAGATTTACCAAGAGTCGGAACTAATCGACTGAGAGGCGGGGCTTGCCTTGTTATTGCTGAGGGTCTTTGTCTTAAGGCTCCAAAGATTCTTAAACACGTAAAAAAACTCAAACTAAAAGGCTGGGATTTCTTAGATATCTTTGTAAATAAAGGTAATGGGGACAAAGAAAAGAAGGATGAAACAATCCCTGAGATTCTTCCATCTGCTAAATATATTGGTGATGTTATAGCCGGCAGACCTGTTTTTTCACATCCATCTAGGCAAGGGGGTTTTAGACTTCGTTATGGTAGAGCGCGATCTGGAGGTCTTGCATCCACTGCAATAAATCCTGCATCAATGTATATACTTGATAATTTTATTGCAGTTGGAACTCAACTTAAAACCGAAAGACCTGGAAAGGGAACAATTGGTACACCTTGTAATAGTATCGAAGGTCCGATTATACTGCTGAAAAACGGGGATTTGATTCAGATTAATGATACAAAAATTATTAAGAAGAGAGATATCAAACAAATAATCGATCTCGGTGAAATCCTGATCCCATTTGGTGAATTTATTGAAAACAATTCATTGCTTCCTGATTCTAGTTATGTTTATGAATGGTGGGTTCAAGATCTTCAGAAAAAAATTGATTATTTACCAAAGGATTATTCATTTTTAAATGTTCAATCAGCAGAGGAAAAAACTAGAAAAAAAATCAATGAAGAGTTTGATAGAGAGGTAAACCTAGAAGAACCATCTTGGATAGATACCATTGAACTTTCAACAAAATACGATGTTCCACTACATCCATATTATAATCTTTTTTGGCATGATATTTCAGTTGATGATTTAGTTTCACTGGCAAATTATGTTAAAGAAAACGGAAAGATATCAAAGGATTCATCATTGATTCTTCCAAAGGATGAGGGGATTAAAAGAATTCTAATTGAACTGGGGGCACTCCATAGAAATAGAGAAGGGAACCTGATATTTGATAGGTATTCACTTCCAATCATTAGATACTGTGGATTGGATAGCATAGATGGAAAAATTGTTGAAACAGATAGATTTACTCATATAAAAAATCCAAATAAAGAAGAAAATACTGTTTCCATTGTTTCAAAACTAGCAGGTATTATTGTTAAACCACGTGCACCATTTAGGATTGGAACACGAATGGGCCGGCCTGAGAAAGCTGCAGCTAGAAAGATGAGACCTCCACCACATGTTTTATTTCCGATTGGCAATTATGGTGGCAATCAACGTCTGATTAGGAATGCTGCAGAGCTTGGAAAAATTGAGGTCGAAGCTGGAGCCCGGCTCTGTCCAAATTGTAATACTAAAACTTATAGACTTTTTTGTACATGTGGTGCACATACTAAAGTTGGTAATGGAAGAATTGAGGTAACTGAAGTCAATCTTGCAGAGGAGTTAAAGCTTGCTCAGAAAAATGTAAATGAGAGAACCTTACCCGAGACAATAAAAGGTGTAATTGGAACTATTTCCAAGCATAAAACTCCTGAGCCACTTGAAAAGGGAATCTTGAGAGCAAAACATAACGTCTATGTCTTTAAAGATGGCACAACTAGATTTGATATGACAGATGCTCCTCTTACGCATTTCAAACCTACTGAAATCGGTGTTTCTATAGATAGACTAAAAGAATTAGGTTACACAAAAGATTTTCTTGGAAATGAGCTTGAATGCAAAGATCAAATATGTGAATTAAAAGTTCAGGATGTAATAATATCAAAAGCCTGTGCAGAATATTTTGCTCAAGTTTCAAAATTTATTGATGATCTTTTAGCTAAATTTTATAGATTGAAACGATTCTATAAAATCAGAAAACTTACGGATTTAACAGGTCATCTTACTATTGGTCTTGCCCCTCATACCTCTGCAGGTTCTCTTTCAAGAATTATTGGTTTTACAGATGCTCAAGTATGTTACGCGCATCCATTTTTTCATGCATCAAAAAGACGCAACGCAGACGGTGACGAGGATGGATTGATGCTTTTGATGGATGCATTGCTAAATTTTTCTCATTCGTATATTCCAGATAAACGCGGAGGCAAAATGGACTTACCTCTTATCATCACCACTCGTATTGATCCTACCGAAGTTGATAAGGAGGCTCATAATATTGACACACTTGCACGATATCCTCTAGAGTTCTATGAAGCAACACTTCGTCATGAGAATTCAAAAGAATTGGAATCTATAATGGGCCTTGTTGCTTCAAGACTTGGAACTGAGTTACAATACGAGCATTTTGACTTTACGCATGATACATTAAACATTTCTGCAGGTCCCAAGATGTCGAATTATAAAACTTTGAAGACTATGATGGAAAAAATGAATGCACAACTCAATCTTGCAGCAAAAATTAGAGCGGTTGACGAATCTGATGTTGCCTATAAAGTGATTGAAAGACACTTTTTACCTGATATTCTTGGAAATATGAGGGCTTTTAGTAAACAATCAGTACGCTGCCCTACGTGTAATATTACTTACCGAAGACCACCACTTCAAGGAGTTTGCACAAAGTGTAAAGGAAAACTAACTCTTACAGTTCATGAAAAATCTGTTAAAAAATACCTTGAAATCTCAAAGGAGATAGCTCAAAGATATAATATCTCACCATATGCTCGACAGAGGATAAAGCTGGTGGAAAAGTCTATTGATTCCCTTTTTATGAGTGATAAAGCAAAAACTACTAAATTAACAGACTTTTTGTAACAATATAAAACATAACCTTCATATATCATTTCAACAATGCATTGTTTGCTATTGAGGAGTTGACATAATGGTTGACGATATTATTAGAAAAACAAGTAAAAAGACCTGGTATAAATGGTCACTTTACATCAATACACTTCTGTTTCTTATAGTAGCTGCGTTTATTGCTCAATTAACTTTTGATAGTATTAACTATGGTCATGGTAAAGAAGAACTATGGTTAGCTGTTACTAGAGATATAGCTTTTATATCTGTTGCGGTATCACTGATATTCGTCCAATTCATCAGAAACCTGTTTATCATCATGCGAAGATCATTATAAACAACATAATGGCGAAAGGTGTGGAATAGACTGGGGAGCTAGGCGTTCCCTGTAACCAGAAATCGCCGATATGCTGGAGTCGAAACCACGAGGCGATGTAACGAGCATTTATCGATCCATTTGTTGACGATGAGACCTTGTCCATTGGGATTAGAGGTGATAGCACGTATGGTTGGAAGGCCATATGTTCGTCTTAATTGCGGAAACCGGGTGAGGCACGGAAGTGAGCAACCTTACCGCAGACTGCTGATGCTCAAAGGGTTAACGGGGTTAAGAATGCAGATGGGCAGTCGATACGTGTCACGTGCACCCACTTGTGAACCTTCTACACCCGCTAAAATTTAGCAATTAAGCGTGAATATCACGTTTTACATAAATTGGGGGAAAGCAAATGGTTCGATTATTAAAGGATCAGAGTTTAGTAGCACAATGGCAGAAGTTCTTTGAGGAACAGTGCAAATCTGATATTGAAACTGTTGCACTTGCGTATCCTGAGAAACGTAGCTTGTATATTGATTACTGGGATATTGATAAAGCAGACCCAAAGCTTGCTGAACTACTTATCAATCAACCATATAAGGCAATGTATAATGCTGAAGAAGCCCTTAAAAATATTGACGTTGCATCTGAAAATAAACTTCAACTTCATTTTAGAGTTCTAAATCTTCCTGAGACAAATAAAATAATTGTTAGAAAAATCCGAGCTAATCATCTTGGTACGCTTGCCGCTGTTGAAGGTCTTGTTAAAAAAAGAACAGAGGTTCGACCTAAGCTCCAGATTGGTGCCTTTCAATGTCAGAAATGTGGAGCTGTTATTAGAATCGAGCAAGAAGAAGACATTCTAAAAGAGCCATCTGAATGCAATGAGGATCAAGGTGGATGTGGTCGCATTTCTTCTTTTAAACTTTTGACTAACCTTTCCTCATTTATTGATTCCCAGAAAATTGAAATTCAGGAAAATCCAGAGGGTCTTCGTGGTGGCGCCCAACCAGAGAAAATTGGTGTTTATCTCGAAGATGATCTTGTTGGCGAAATAGCACCTGGTGATAGAGTTATTGTAAATGGTATTCTTCATTCAAAGCAGAGAAGAAGAGGGACTTTCCGTCTTACATCTTTTGATAAAACAATGGAGGCGATTAGTGTTGAAAGCCAGGAGCTTGCCTTTGAAGAGGTTGAAGTAACTGAGGAAGATGAAAAAGAGATATTAGAGCTTAGTAAGGACCCTGAATTATACGATAAAATGAGGCAAAGTATCTCACCAACAATATATGGATTGAATATTGAAAAAGAAGCATTAGTTTTACAATTGTTTGGTGGTATGGCAAAGGAGATGCCTGATGGAACTAGGATAAGAGGTGATATTCACGCATTACTAGTTGGTGATCCGGGTACTGCAAAATCTCAAATGCTTACTTATATGTCAAAACTTGCCCCCAGATCTGTTTATGCATCTGGAAAAGCATCGTCTGCGGCTGGTCTTACTGCGGCTGCTGTTCGAGATGAATTTGGAGAGGGACAGTGGACACTGGAGGCAGGTGCTCTTGTTCTTGCAGATATGGGTGTTGCATGTATCGATGAGATAGATAAAATGGAAGAGACTGACAGAAGTTCTATGCATCAAGCAATGGAGCAGCAGGAAATATCAGTTGCAAAAGCAGGTATCAATGCAACGCTAAAATCTAGATGTGCAATTCTTGCAGCTGCAAATCCGAAACTTGGAAGGTTTGACGAGTTCTTGCCAATACATGAACAGATTAATATGCCGCCAGCCCTTCTTTCTCGTTTCGATCTGATTTTCTCTATTATTGATAAACCTGATAGGACGACGGATACTGCACTTGCATCTCATATTTTACTTGCTCATAAAGCAGGTGAGGTTAGCGAAAATATCGCGAGATTTAAAGGATCGAAACATTCGAAAGAAGAACGAGATGAATTGATGAAAAATGTTTTGCCTACCTTAGATCCTGAGTTTTTACGTAAATATATAGCGTATGCAAAACGGAATATCTTTCCTGTTATGACTAATGATGCTCTTGAAGTTTTAAAGAATTATTATGTTGATTTTAGAGCACAATCTGAGGAATCTGTAACATTTACTCCGAGACAGCTTGAGGCATTTGTTAGACTTTCAGAAGCTAGTGCAAAGTTGAGACTTTCTCAAGAAGTAACAATTGATGATGCAAAGAGAGCAATTTACATTATTGATCAATATCTGAGAAGAGTAGGACTTGATCGAGAGACCGGTAAATTTGACATTGATATCATTGCAACAGGTATTTCACATAGCCAACATGATAGAATGCGTACTATTATGGATGTTATACAAAGACTCAGTAGTGAATCCAAAGATGGAAATGCCTTAAGAGGAGACATTATTAGAGAAGCTGAGATTGAAGGTCTTGAATCAGGTAAAGTAGAAGAAGCACTTGACAGACTAAAACGTCAGGGGCAAATCTATGAGCCGGTTCATGGAAAATATAAAATAACTGAATACTAAAGTTTTGGGGAGGAAAGCTTTCCAATTGCTTTTTTTACATTATTTCTCTGTTTTTCCCCAAGTTCAGCAACAATGTAATCAGCAAATTTTGTCTTAATATCGTTCCAGTTTAGTGTTGTTACCCCAAACTCATGTTTTTTTTTCCCTGTTGATGCCTTGTAAATACGTGGCATCATTTGACGTGGATCCGCATTATCTATATGCATTACATAATTTTTTCTCAGTGTCTTTTTTTCTACAACTATAATTTCAAATTTTCTATTGAAATATTTGTATTTTTGGTCTCTTTCATAATATTGATATTGAAGCTCATGTTCTTTGTTAATTGGTATAATTCCTCTATCCATGGTGCATCTCCAGATAGTGTATTATAATACTTAATATAATATTTTTGAATTATTTGGTATAATAAAAGAATGGAGTTTTAATCCATATAATAAGTAGCTGGGAATGGCTCAGGTTTTAAGCCCTTTCTTTCTCTTATTTGTTTTACTACCTCATATTGAAGTTGCTTAGGTAATGGTTCAAAACCAAGGTTTTCTGTGTTCCAAAGAACTCTTCCACCTGTTGCTGATCGTATTGATGATGCAAATCCAAACATCTCTGCAACTGGTGCTTTTGCATCTATATTGACCATGTCTTTTTCCGTTTGCATGTCTCTAACAACTGCTCTTCTTTGAGTTAGTTCTCTACTAGCATCACCCATGAGATCTTGAGGAGTAGAAATAAACACTTTTTGCATTGGCTCTAATATTATTGGATCAGATATTGTGATAGAACCATAAATTGCATTTCTAACCGCTGGAATTACTTGTGCGGGACCACGGTGGATTGCATCCTCATGTAGTTTTGCATCAACAAGTTTTATCAACAATCCCTGACAAGGCTCATTTGCCGTAGGTCCACTTTTCATTACTTCATCAAAAGCTTCTTTAATGAGTTCTCTTGTTTCGAAAAGATATTGTATACCTTTTGTTGTGTCAACAATAATATTTAATCCTTTAATTCCAAAAACACCTTTTGACATTTCTTTGGTCATTCCAAGTTCTTGCATTTGTTTTATTACCTCGTTTTTGTGTTTTTTAATATTTTGTGGTATTTCATTGTTATAAATAGCTTTTACAAAATTTTCAGGAAGCGGCTCAATTTCTATATAGAAACGATTGTGTTTGTTTGGTGATTTACCTTCGAATTTCTGAGTACTTTTCTTTGCAGCTGATTCTCTATAAACCACGATTGGCTCTGAGGTAACAATTTCAACTTTATGTTCATTTCTTATTCTGTACTCTGTAATTTCAAGGTGAAGTTCACCCATACCAGACATTAGGTTTTCACCAGTTTCCTGGTTGATATCGATTTGAATACTTGGGTCTGCTTTTGAAATAGATCTAAGAACTTCAATAAGTTTGGGTAAATCCTTCATATTTTTTGCTTCAACAGCAACTGTTACAACCGGCTCAGATACATGAACAATACGCTCAAAAGGTTCAGCCTCCGGATCATCTGTGACGGTACTTCCGGCAATAGCATCTTTTATACCTGTTGCTGCTACAATATTTCCAGCGCTGACATGATCCACAGGTATTTTATCTGCTCCTACCATAAGATTAACCTGTTGGACACGATTAACCTTTGGCATTCCTATGACATAAAGTTCCTGTCCTCGTTCTATCTTTCCACTATACATTCGTCCTACTGCTACTTCACCGGCATGTGGATCCATGATAATCTTAGTAATCATTAATGATAAAGGACCAATTTCCTTTGTTTCAATCATGCTTTTTCCAAGTTCACTATTTGGTTCGCCTCTCCAAATATTAGGAATTCTATATTTCTGAGCCTCTTTTGGAGATGGTAAATGATCAATGACCATGTCAAGTAACACTTCATGAATTGGAGTTTTTTTTGCAAGTTCCTTCTGATTATTTTGATTACAATATTCATAGATATCTTTAAAGGACAGTCCTGTTTTTTCCATGGATGGAGCTGATGTTGCCCAATTGTAATAGGCAGAACCAAATGCAACACTACCGTCTTCAACCTTTACATTCCATTTACCCTTGAATTGTTCTGGAATAGTTCTATTTAAAAGCTCGTTGAACTTTGAAATGATTTTAATAAAACGCTGCTGCATCTCTTCAGGCGTGACACGAAGCTCGTTTATTAAACGATCAACTTTATTGATGAAAAGAATTGGTTTTACGTTTTCACGAAGTGCCTGACGAATAACTGTCTCTGTTTGAGGCATTGCACCCTCAACCGCACAAACAAGAACGATACAACCATCAACTGCACGCATCGCACGAGTTACATCACCTCCAAAGTCAACGTGACCTGGTGTATCTAATAGATTTACAAGATACTCTTTTCCTTCAAATTCGTGAACCATTGATGCAGATGCAGTGTTAATTGTTATTCCTCTATCTTGCTCTTGTTCGTCATAATCTAACACTAATTGTTTACCAGCAAGATCCTCACTCATCATTCCACAACCTGCTAGCAGGTTGTCTGAAAGTGTGGTTTTACCGTGATCAATATGAGCAGCTATACCAATATTACGAATATACTCTAATTTATTCATCAAGTTTTTTGCTTTCTTGATGTTGTCTTCTTTCTTCCCCATACTAACAACCTCATTATATTTTTTAAATAAATTCCATTATGTTTATCTAGCTGATTTAGCAACACGTTCAACGTCATTTTTCTTTGCTACTGCAAAAGAAGATACGTCATTTTTGGATGCCTTTATTAATTCATCAGCAAGGCAAGTCTCAATACTTCTCTTATTTTTATGACTAGCAGCAACTGAGCCCTTGCAGATATTTCTAAGGGCAACATCAAGGCGTCTTTGTGGTGCAACATCCACTGCTTTTGGAACTGATATTCCACCAAAGCGCAGTCTAGTTGTTTCTTCTTTTGGAGCAGCATTTTGAATCGCGTCAATAAATACTTGCATAGGATTTGTTTTTGTTTTTTTATCGATAAGCTCAAAAGCAGATTTTACAACCTTATAGGCTTTAATTTTTTTACCATTATAATCTTCAGTTCGCATTATGTTGTTGATTAAACGTTCAACAATTGGTATCTTTGATTTAGCAAATATTTTATTAGAATATATTCCTCCAAGATAGATATTTTCGATATCAAGATTAATATATCTAGCAAGCCCCTGGTCTTCAATTTTAACACTTTTCATATCATGTTTTGAAAGAACAGGGAAGAAGTTTGCACTCACTGAAGCATTTTTTTTAGATGTCATGTTTATCGTCTCATTGCCTTCTCAACTTTTCCTCTTATCATTTCTTGAAGTGATACATCGTTAACCTTTATTACTTTAAAACGAACACCGGGAATATCACCGTAAGATCGACCCATACGTCCACCGATTCCTTCGACCATTACCTCATCATGTTCATCAATAAATGAAATTGCATTATCTCCTGGTGCAAATGCAGTTATTTGTCTACCGTTTTTTATGAGTTGAACTTTTACACATTTTCTAATTGCAGAATTAGGCTGTTTTGCCTCAATTCCAACTTTTTCAATAACAATTCCTCTAGCTTGAGCTGTCCCCTCAAGTGGATCAGCCTTTTTTTTGAGGTGTAGAACTCTTTTTTTATAGTATCTATCATTCCAGTTCTGTTTCTTTCTGGATTTTTTTAGTTTTCTTGCAGCATTAATTCCTTTTCCCATATTTCACCTATTGGATAAGAATAACGCTGTATGCACTTTTAATATTTAAATATAATCGGTGCTAAAATAGTATAAAAAAATTCAATTTATAGCATAAAACTATGATTTCTTTAATAATTAGCATAATGGTTTGTTGATATGTAATAATTAGTTGGTATACTTCCAAATTTAGATAATAAACATCAAAGATACTCACAAATTTATGCGTCCTGTTTAGATATTCCACTAAGGGAATTGATAGGACTTTATTTAATCCCTTTATATTATAGAGAGCTTTGAATAAGCCTCTTAACTTTTAATTTTTCGTTTTCTACTCAATTCCTTGTCTTGTATCACCTGTTTTCTCAGGTGATTTTGACTACATTTTTGCTGATTTTTCCTTGTTTTTTCGTTTGTTTACCTAGCTACCGCTAACCGCTTACGTTCTAAGGTGACAAGCTGATACAGGTTATAACCAAAACACTTGAACATCTCCTTAATTTCTACCCGTTCAAGAGTTTTTACTTGGATCCGATCACCATGAAACACTCGTTTAATGACACTAAACGGTCGTTCCCCTGGTGCTCGTATCCGACAAATTCGTTTATTCCGAAGTTTCTCATGAGGTGTAAGGATTCCTCGTTTCATGCTTCCGTTTCCTTTCGCCTTTGTCTGTTTCCCTGTAAATGCTTTATCGCGATAGATGACCTCATCAGGTCTTGCTAGATCAATATCGCCATCATGAACACTTGCTGTAGTGACTTCAACACGCCTGATGAGATGGTGATCAGTATCAATCTTAATGTGGGATTTATACCCATAGTGAACCTGCCCATGCTTCACAGAAAATGATCCATCCTGGTCGATATGACGTCGTTGTTTCTCTGTATACTCAGCAGGTTCACCTTTTTTCCGGGCTTTCTTCTCCTTGCTGTATCGCTTCTTCCCCACATCTGCTTCAATGAAACTGGCATCCTGAATTGTTCCCTTCTTCACCTGATATCCCTTCTGATCAAGCTGTCGTTGCAGTTCATTCCAAATCTGTGTATCAACTTCTGCCTCTTTCAACCGGTCTCGAATCCTCCAGATCGTGCTGAAATCAGGAATCTGTTCTGGAAATCCTAGAAAATTCCGGAAGCTCAACCGGTCATGACATTGAAATTCAAGCTCTGGATCAGACAGTCCATACCATGCTTGCAGGAGCATTGAACGAACCACGACGAGCTCATTGGTATGAGGACGTCCACCTATAGTGTCATTATCCTTGAAGACATTCTTCACCAGTGGGATAAATGGTCTCCAGTCGATCTGTTGTTTCATTAATTCAAGACGGTCTCCAAGACCTTTTACTTTTTCATACTGTTGTTTCATGATAAAACGGTTAAAACTCATCATCCATCACTCCTTATGCTTAAGGAATGGGTGACAGCATTATAGAGGTTTCTATGAAGGGTTTTTCAAAACTCTCGATAATAATTTTAGGATTTTAGATGCTGGATGTGGAGTTGGTGCTACTACAAATCATCTTGCAAAAAAACATCCAAATTCTAATTTTTATGGAATAACCTTATCATTAAATGAAATTAAGCGTGCAGAGGAATTAAAAAGAAAAAATAATCTGAAAAATATAAATTTTTTACAAAAATCATATAATTTAACTGATTTTCCTGATGAATACTTCGATAGTATTTATGCGCTTGAATCAGCTTCTTATGCTAAAGATATAGCTATTTTTATTAAAGAAATGTATAGAATTTTAAAAAAGAATGGTAAACTTGTAATTATTGATATTTTTAAGCAAAATGACCTTCCAAATCAGTTTTGCAAAGATATTAAACAAAATATTATTGGGGGAAAAAAGCTAAAGAACTTTAATGTAACTATAGATGTATTGAAAGGATTCTTATCTGAAGAAGGATTTACGAATATTAATATTCGTAATCTTATAAAATCAAAAAATGTTAAATTTTCCCATTTATGTTTTTTTCATTTTCTATCTATATTTAGGAATATGCGACATAGAATTTTAGAAAAATTTGGACAAAAATCACATAAACCGTTAGTTTTTAGTTGGCATTTTTTTTATTACTTTTTGTTTAAATATTTACTTGTAATAGTTTGTAGATATCGTTATTTTTCAATAGTAACAAATAAAAAATAAGAAAAGCAAATAATTAGGATTAAAAAAAACCGATTTTAAGAACAAAACTGACTTTGTGTTTAATTTCTGCTTTTTCCTCAATATATGACAACTCTTATCATATGTTTTATATACTTCTAATCAGATAAGAAATTGAAATAGAGGGAGGAATAATATGAATAAAATACCAAGACCATTGGTTAAAATATATTACTGGTTTCGAAAGGTATATTATCATCTACGTCACTTTTTCATTCCATTATTTAAAAGAAAAAATGATTATAAGGTTTTTTGTATTGGTAATGTAAAAACAGGAACATCAACATTAGCTAACGCATTGAGTATTTTAGGCTATAGATCTGTTCAATATGTGCAATTAAAAAAACCTAAATACGGCTGGGTATATTATTTTAAAAATAGTAATTTTGATGCTTTTGCTGACTTTCCCATGCAGAAAAAGGGTTTATATAAAGAGCTTGATAAGGCAATTCCTAATAGTAAATTCATTTTAACAATAAGAGATAGACAATCCTGGGGAAAAAGTTTTAAAAATTTTTTTAAGGGCACTAAATGGGAAATAAAAAACCCCCAAGAATTAGAACATAGAATCAAAAAATATGAACAGTACAATAAAGAGATTATTGAATATTTTATAGAAAAACCTTCTCGATTATTAATTGTTGATATTATAAATGGAGATGCTTGGAACAAGTTATGTGATTTTTTAAATAAACCTATTCCTAATACATCTTTCCCTCATAAAAACAAAGGAAGATATAAAAAGAAATCAAAACCAAATGTGGCAAAATAGAATTTAGGTGCAAAATTTTAATTTTAGAAAAATAAATATGCTAATAATTTTAATATTATAGTAAGGAAGCTGATGTTGTAAATTGCTGTTTTAATTAGAATGAAAAGTGTTATGACAGATTCTCAGGTTGTTAGGTTCTTTCACAATTTGTAATTGTCTAAGTCGTTTGTATTGGTAAGACTTAGCTGTGTTCTTTTAGTTAGACTTAACTTGTTGAGTCGTAACCTGTTAAGGTGTAATGGTATTCTTTTATTGAAGCAATTTATTTTTAGATTTATTGGATTTAAGCGGTATATGTTCTTGCTCTTGTTAATATGAAGCGTTATTGTAAATTTGTATCGTTTGTCTTGTTTCATCATCGTTTTTGTTTAGGTTTTTATGGAATAAAAATAGGTCTTTGTTGTTGTTTTTGACATGTATGTCTTGTTTGTCGTATAAGTTCCCACATCAGCCCTAACTTGATTTTTTCTTTTTTCGTCAAAATATGACAACTCTTATCATATGTTTTATATACTTCTAATCAGATAAGAAACTGAAAACCGAGGGAGGAAATATGAATAAAACCGTCCTTGTGATAGGGATAATATTCTTGTTAATATGTGCTAGTTTCACAAGTTCATCTAATAGTATTTCTAAGAGTAAATCGCTGATGCTTTCCTTTGATGGTGACATTTTATATGTTGGTGGTAGTGGACCAAATAATTACACCAAGATACAAGATGCAATAAATGATGCTTTATCTGGAGACACTGTGTATGTTTATAATGGGATTTATTATGAAAATATCACTATAACAAAGAAGTCTTTGAAATTAAATGGGGAGGACAAAAATACAACTATCATTGATGGTGGTGGAAATGAGCAAGTAATTTTATTAAAGAATACCGCTGATTATACTCATATCTGTGGATTTACTATTCAGAATGGAACAGAAGGATGGTCTAGTGGCTGGTATAGTGGAATACATTCTTTTTCAAATTATAATCAGTTCTACGACAATATAATTACAAATAATAATATTGGAATTTATTTAGATTATTATTTTATCCCTGCATATGTTATGGAATCTTGTCATAACCAGATATATGAAAATATCATAACTGACAATAGTAAAATTGGAATAGAAATACAGAGAACCGATATTACTCTAATGCTAAGTAATAGAAAATGTGTTCACAATAAAATAAATAAGAATACAATTTCACATAACGAAAATTGTGGGATAGAATTAATTCTCTTTGGTAAGGGGTACACCACTATTTCTGGTAATCATATCTCTAATCATTGTGTTAATATACTTGTTTCAGGATATTTCAATAAAATAGAAAATAATGATGTAAGAGAGGGTAGTGAATATGGAATACATATAGGTATTGGAGTTGGAATGTTTATTACAAAGACAATTGGAACAACTGTCAAAGAAAATAACTTTATAAATAATGCTTGTAACGCATATTTTGAAGATTCCTTTCTAACAAGATGGAAGGGTAATTATTGGGATGATTGGATTGGAATTGTATTTTATTGGATATTGGGAATTACCTATAAAATTATTGGTTATGATGAATATGGTTGGCCCATTCTTAAGGATACTTTACATATAAATTTCGACAGTAGTCCTGCACAAGAACCATATGATATTACAACTACACAAGGTTGTGGTATAGAATGAAGAAAATCATTGTAATTGGTGTTATTGCTCTGTTTATCGTTGTTGGTTTTAAAACTGCATACAACTATATAAAAAATAATCATATCTTAAAAAATATTATTGGTTTATTCTTCCTTTTAGCATGGAGAGGTATCTCATCCCATTAAATAGTAAACTATAATCGTTTCGCAACATATTTCTATAAATTTGACCAAACATATATCTTGGTCTTAAGTAAAAACGTTTAAATCCTGTATAGACGTAATCTATAATTTCTTTCTGTGTTAATTTACCAAGTCCATTCTCTGAACCAGCTATAACCACATGCATATCTTCTGATATATTTTTATTTTCTACTGCTTCATCCCATAGTTGAGATCCTCTTATGTATAAAAGAGGTCCAAAACCAGCTATATCAAGAGGTAAAGAGCAGGCTAATTTAATTGTTTTTTCAATGTGCTCTTTTGTCTCGATTGGTGCACCTATTATAAAATTCCCTGTTGTAACAAAATTCATTTCTCTGCTTAATTTAATTGCTTTTTTAATTTGAGATAAGTTTATTTTTTTATTATAAAAATCTAGTACATCTCGGTTTGCAGATTCAAGTCCAAAATATAGAAATTTGACACCTGCTTTTTTCATTTTTTGATACAGCTCCCTATTAGCAGTATCAGCTCGTGCACCATGAATACCTAATTCTATATCCATTCCCATTTTTATAATTTCATCAAATACTATATGTGCTCTTTTGATATCAACCAGAAAATTATCATCTACAATACTTATTGACCTATATTTTTTACTTATTTCCTCAATTTCTTGTATGATATTTTCTGCTGTTCTTTGCCTGAATTTGAATTCAGGGATTATACTATCATATCGTGAACAAAAACGGCAGTTAAAGGGGCAACCTCTACTTGTAATCATTGTTGTCATCTTTTTCATACGATAGCCAAATGGAAGTTCACCATAATCATGTTTTTCAACAAGATGACGAGCAGGAAAGGGAATGCTATCTAGGTCTTCGATTATCTTTAATGGTTTTCCTGATTTGATTGATTCCTTTTCTCTATAATATATACTATGTATATCAGATTGTTTCTTCTTTCCCTGTAGATATTTTACCAAATCAAGAATAATAGGCTCACCTTCTCCTACAGCGCTTATATTTGCTTCAGGGAAATCTGCTAAAGATTTTTTTTGATTGAATATACAGTGTGGTCCACCGATTATGATAGGTATATCAGGGTCTAATTCTTTTACTAATTTTGAGATTTCCTGTATAGGTTTTAGAGCGTAGGTATACACGTCAATTCCAACGACATCTGATGAAAGTAGGGAATTTTTTAGTTTTTCCCTAGATACATTCTCCATGTAATAATCTAGAATTTCAACTTTATGCCCGTCTTGTTCTAGTACTCCTCCTAAATATAGCAAACCTAATGGTGGAGATTTGGCAAATGTTAGGCGACCTTGCATTTTTCTTTGGTCTCCACTATGGATAAGAAGAATTTTCATATATTACGCTCTCCTTTAATTGCATATTTTCATAACTTAAAAATATTACGCGATTCTTGGAATATTGATAATCAGGTATATGAACAATTCCTAATACTACAAAAACTTCTGCTATTAATAAGATAGATACTTCAGCAAACCTGACAATTGATTTATATACCATTTAATATATTATATAATTTAAAGAGAGGAAGGTCATAATGAAGAAACAGCTCTTAGTCGTTTGTATAATCTTTTTGTTTGTTGGTATGGGTTTTCAACCAGCATTTGCAATTGATAATAATATATCTGTTGGTATAGTAGAGCAACAATTATTACGTGGAACATTTATGAAAACATTCGGAGGAAAGTATGATGATTCGGGTCGAACTGTTCAGCAGACAACTGATGGAGGATACATCATAACAGGAGACATAATGACTGGTTTATTAAAATTTAATAGAGATATTTGTTTGATTAAGACCGATGAATACGGAAGGTCAAGAAACAAAGCAGTCACGGTTAATTTGTTACTTCAGAATTTACTTGAAAGGTTTCCATTGTTAGAAAGATTATTAATTCTAACCAAAAACACTATAAACTAATAAGCTAATACCGTGTTAACTATTATCACGTTTTGATTCTATAATATTAAAACAAAGATAGTGATGAGTATGGATTTCGACCAAAATAACGAGAAACACCTCAAGGTATTAGAAGACTACATTAAACGGTTTCATCAATACAATGGAATTGCTGATTGGCAATCCGAGCTGTTAGGTAAAATCGCTTCCTATTGGCATCGGAGAAATGTTAAACCTAAGAGTAAGAAAAAAGTAAATGCTTTCCGCATTGGCTTGAAGCATCTTATAGAAGATTTTAGACTTGATATGTCAATAAACAACTACGAAATTTTAGATGTTTTATATGATGAGATTGAGGACATAATATTATTCGAAGAAGACCAAAAAAAGAAAGATGATTGTATCAAATACTATCTCTACGTGAAAGACGGCCAATTGACCGTGAAAGTATCCTTTTTACGCTAATAGAATAGTCTGCAACGCCTTCAGAATTAAAAAGAAATATCTATAATAGTATTATACTCACACTAATTCAGTTCATGAAAATAAAAAAAAGTCTTCGACAATCTAAATTTGGTCTTTTCTAAGTTAATTTTTTCCACTAGTTACTCGATATATAACCTATATAATTAATTACTATTAAACGTAATAATATAAAGGGTTATTACTACCCCTTTTAATTAGTTATATAGGGTTTATTACGAGAAAAATCATAAAAAAGTTATTGGGTATTTTTTCTTTCGAAATAAGGAATCAACATTAGTCTACCGCAAACTTTTTCCTCAATTTCAAATTTATTAAGCCATTCAAGTTGCCATAAAAAATTCAATTGTATAGTAATGCTTTTTTTATTAGCTCGGAGTATCTCTGAAAGTTTTGAAATGCTATAGGGAATATTAGGATGTTTCTCGAATTCATTCATTATACTCATGCGTAGCTGGTTACCCGAGCTTTCAACAATTCTTTTCACTATGTTTTTAGCTTTTTCAATATCATAATTTTCATCTAAACTCAACAAGGCTTCAATAATTCTTTTGAGTTGTTTCTTGGCTCTCGTAGGTGTTTCTATGTTTATTTCCCCTTTAATGGTTCCTGAATAGTAATCTATGGAAGCTGTTGCTCGTAAATTTCTAAGTCTATTTACTTGTTCATTTAAAAAATCATTTAATTCTTTGTTTTCATTTTCATTAATATTAATGGTTTTTAATTTTATGTTTTTCAAAAAAGTATGTAGTATCTCCCTTAGTTCCTTTCTCATTTGTTCTTCATAATTGTCGTTCTCCATAGCCTTGTTCAGTTTGTTATTTAAATATCCGCTTCTTTCTATTGGGCTGAATAACAGCTCTCTAGAACCAAGATGATTATTTATTATATACTGACTACGAAAATCTGGTGTCGCTCCACCTATTAGTGTTACATGGAAATCTTCACTATGTTTTGATTTCATACCTGTTCTTTTACTGAGAAAACCATCATACAAGTTTCTGAACTGTGCCCAAATCTCATTCTTTTGATTCGGTGTTTTTGAAGATAATACTGCAACATCAGGTATTATTATTACTACACTTTTTTCGACAATTTGAGAAAATAAATCTTCTCCTTTTTCATGTCCGCTTACAAAAGAATTTACTGTCATATTATCTATAAAAATAATGTTTGGTAAACCAATTAGAGTTCGTATTAACTCTGATTTCGTATCACCTGACTGAGCAACGATAATTAACCAAACAGGTGTGCCTACCTTCTGGTTTGAAAGATAAGTTGCTAATATCATATCTAATACTGATGTATCGGTCATAAATAGCCATTTTTTAAAAACCTTGTAAACATCAGCAAGTTTCTTGTTATTATCAGATATTATTACTAGTTCTGTCATTATGTTTCACCACCTTTTTTTCAAACTATTTTCCAGCACCCCACAATTTGTTAGAGAATTCGACATTTTCAAGTTGAAAAAAAACAGTGTCATCAATTATTTTTAATATCTTACCATCTATTTGATAACCATTGGAAAACGCCAGCCTTATGTCTTTGCCTTCGAGAGGCTTTACTTCTTTCTTTTTCATGTTTCTTCGCTCCGTATTTTTTGTTCTCCATGGTTTCCACTCTTACTGTGAAAACCAATGCCAGAGCGAAAAAATGGATTTAGCCCCATTCGGCTGCTAATCACCTGGCCAAATATTAAATGTAAATATTGCTTATATATTTACCGCTCAAATTTAGAGATTTTATAGGGGGGGAGGGGGGGGAGGAGAGGGGTATATTTAACGGACATATTCCCTCATCTTTTCTGCTTCGCTTTTTAGCTCTTGTTCGTCTGGTATACCATATAAGTCCATTGTCGTAGCAACACTCTTATGTCCTATGATTTGTGATATTGCTTTGAAGTTAAGCCCATATTTTCTTGCATATCTTACAAAGTTATGACGGAACATATGTGGATGAACATGTTTACGATTTGGATTGGGTGAAACCACATTTACTTTTTTAGCCAACTCGGCAATTATTTGATTCACCCGAACAACATCGATGCCATCCTTATCTCGTTTATATTTTCCTTGAATAAGCCGACTAAAACCACTTGGTTTGAACTTTATATCTGTAATCTCAAGATATGCTTCCAATTCCAATTTCAGTTTATCGTTAAAAATCGGGACTGACCTTAAATTTTCGTAAGGATTTCCTCGTCTTTTAATCGTGGGAACATGTATTATGTTTCTGTCTATTAATACATCCATTCTTCTGATTAAAACAAGTTCACCTCGTCTGCAACCCGTGTAAACCAATAGCATGATTATTAGTCTATCTCGACGATTGTTTGCGACCCTAATCATTTTTTCGATTTCATCTTGTTTAATTTCGTAAATACCAGCCTTACTTCCTACATCTAGCTTACGCTCATTTGACATAATTTCCTCCTTATAAAATAATTATCGACTACTTAAAATAATAATAGTTAAAGTGAATATAAACTTTACGGAAAATAGTAAAAGATTAAAGAATTTATATCACTACGTTCTCACTGAATTTAATAGAATACCTATTTCGTAAAATTCTTTTAATTAATAATACTCATTCTTTCCAAGAATTACCCTCATTATGGCTAAATTCCACTTTGATAGATGGTGGCGTCCCTGATACTTTAAACGTAGCTATGAAATTTGGTGTTGTAAATACTCCACCTGAAAAAGTATCTTCCATATATCCGCCTGATTCAGCTGTAAAACTATAACCATAACTCTTTGCATCTTTAGTTTCAGGTAAATCAAAATAATAGCTTTTTTCTTGATTGCTTTTCATAGAAATTTTACGATTTATGTTAAAGACGATATATCCATCATCTGTATTGACTTCAGAATAACCAATAATCTCAATAACACCAGTGATATCTTGGGAAAAATTATTAATTATTTTAACTTCTGCTCTATTGCTATTTTCTGAATCACCTACAAAAAATACGATAAAAACCAAAATAATAACAATAAATATTGCAACTACTCCTAATATCTTATTTTTGTTTTTCATTTTCCTACCTTCCCTTAAACTACAATTAATTACTTTTCAACTATTTACTCTTTTTGGCTGACCTAAAAGGTTGACCAAAAACGTTGTCAAAGTATGTCAAGTGACCATATAAGTTGTCATTATTGGTTGACCAAAATGGTTTTAGAAGGACAAGGAAGGTTTTGGGAGCATACTAAAGGTAAACTGATACTTTATATTCCTGCGGATGTCTATAAGGATTCGCAGTTTCCGTTTAAACCTAAAGATCAGGTAAAGATTAAAATAGAGCCGAATAAAAAAAGAATGGTAGTTGAAAAATGCTGAGCATATAATCACTAGCGATTTAGGGCAAATAATGTATTAAATCAAATTTCTTTATACTCTAAGTGCGAAGGTTTTAAATATTTGTAGATATTGCAATTCAAGTGGGAGGTAAAATATGAAGCCAGAAGATTTTACTTTTTTTGGAAGGATGAAGAAGAAACTTAAAATTAATTCAATATCTGAAAGTGAATGGAGTCAAATGAGACGGAATTTATTAACTGAAGGAAAAACTATTTTTGGTTCTATAAATAAGCTTTTACAAAAATCTGATATGGATAAACAATTTTATGAGGCAGTAATGGAATGTTATGATGAAAGGATAAATACACTCCCCAAGGAGCCTCTTTATGATTTATATCTTTCATATGAAGCTATTGAGAATTCTCCTGATAGAGAACAAGAAATTTTTCATTTTGGTTTCCATACAAACTTAACCTATAGTTTAGATGGTTGGTTTATGAAAAAATTAGCGGAAACTGGTTTTTGGCATATGTGATGTAATCAAATATTATTTATAACCAAAATACTGTTTAATGCATCATTTTTTATTAATTCCTAAAAATTTAATAATATTTATAATATACCTAATTTGGGAGTCATATGCCATTAATTAGAAACAGAAAGCTCTGGTATTCCTTATATTTGATTTCTATTTTCATTGTAATTTATATTATAAGCGTATGTATCAAAGACCTTTCTCAAAAATTAGGTGCAATATCTATAGTAGTTGCATTTATATCTATAATTCTATTTTTCATGTCAGATACATTGGTTAATACCATCCTAAATACTGATTTTCGTAGGATAATAGGACAAATAGAAGATTTGCGACTAGAATTATCAGAAATTCATAGTGTTATAGACTTTACTACAGGTAATACAACTACAGGACCCAAAATAACAACTTATAATCAGATTAATACATGGAAATGTCAAACGTATACAGATGATGCAATTGATATTATATTAAAGAGCGATATAAAACCAAATAGTGTTAGTAGATTTCTAAATTTAATTAACAACTATTTCAGTGTAATCCTTATTGTTAGGAATCAATTGAGTCTTGAGGCAGTTATTAATTTTTTTTCAATTTATAAACGAATTTATGATTTAGAAAACTCATTAAGTAGAAGAGACCTTGAGAGTTATAATTACGAAACAAGGAGAGATGCTTCAATACCAATTATAAGAAATCTGACTGGAATTGGTGCTAATGTCAATATTGATTATGAATTTTTAATACAATATGAAGCTATTATTCAAACATTTATTAATCAAGCTGATACCATTCAACAACGTGAAGACCGTAGATGGAATATGCCTTTTTCAAGGATGAGAAATATTTTTAATTCACAATATCAAAGTCTTTAATTGTTTAATCTAATATTCATTTACTGATTATTAGAAATATAGTATATTTTCTTTACATTAGATAGCTATAATTCAGAGCGGTCAGAGACGGCCTCAGATTAAAATCGACCTACCTAGGTAATTTACCCTTAACCTTCACTTGATTTAGCGTTCGATAGCTATCTCTAAAAGCCGAGTTTAGTATATACCCGCTAAAACGTTTTTCCTATTAAAATAATAATAGCTACTATAACTCCTATAAATCCTGCTATAAATATTAGACCTCCAATAAATGGACCAATATCAAAGGCATCTAATAACGCTTCTGTAAATTTACCTTCAACCCACCAATTACTTATTAGTAATATTAAAGCAACAATAAACGCAGGAATTGCTAATATTTTTACAAAGCTCATATCAATCTACCATAATTTTAACGCTAATCCAATTACATAAATCACAAAACCAACTGCACCTACAATCACTATTATCCAACATATTATACCAAGTGTTCCAAAATCAAATCCTGAAAAATGTTGAATAGCTACAACAATAACTGAGACAATATATACTATACCAAAAAAAGGAATTCCAATGCTGTTTTTATTATTTCCAAACATAATATTACCTTTAGGTCTTAAGTTTTTAGAAGGGCAATAATAAGCCTCCCGATGATGTAATATAAGGCTCTATATATAAGCTTTTTGTAAGTCTTTTTGTAAGGCTTAATGTTAAAAGGTTACAAAAACTTAATAAACCTATAGATTATATGTGTATGTATAGGGTAGGGAGATATATGATAAAATTGACACCAATTCAACAAATTGAAAGTACTCTTGCTAAAAATAGAAATGGGCTTACAATCCAGCAAATTATTGATAAAACAGGTTTAGCTAGAGGTACAATAAAAACGTATTTAGATGAACTAATTAGAATGAGTCGGGTACATGAGGAGGAATATAGTCAGAATACAAAGGTATTTTTCCTAAATGGTAAAGGGGAATTTCAACAACCTGTTAAAATGTATGAAGGAGTTATTGATAAGGGCGTTCTTTTTGTTGATGTTATGACTGATCCTTGGAAAAATCCTTTCATAAGAGTTAAATTTAGACGAGATAAGAGGGATATTGGTTCAATTTTTATTAATAATGAAGAATCAGTTGACAATTTGATTAAAGCTCTTGAAAAAGCCAAACCAAAGCTAAAGCAATACAGGGAATTAGTTAAAAAACTAGAAAACCAAGAGGGTAATAACTAGGTACCAAAACGAATATATTCACTTAATACGTATATGTTACGTATGTCTAAACGTAAACTTACTTTATCAATTGATGAAAAAATAATAAAAGAAACAAAGAAATTAGATATTAATATAAGCTCTTTTTTAGAAATTCGCCTTCGAGAATATATTGCTATAGCAAGAGGAATAGTCAAAAATAAGACTACAATGGACTGGGTGGGATTTGAACCCACGGCCTCCACCTTGCGAAGG
>Ga0255055_10000711_pt1 | contig 25251 bp, 20 predicted proteins | sample JV7_2_27_MG_FD_188633 | JGI IMG/M metagenome (GOLD analysis project Ga0255055, IMG submission 188633) | Seawater microbial communities from Jervis Inlet, British Columbia, Canada - JV7_2_27 | ecosystem: Environmental > Aquatic > Marine > Inlet | place: Canada: British Columbia | collected...
CGGCGAGAGGGGCCGCAAGGTGCTGGACGAGGGCGACATGGAGGCCGGCATCTGGTCCGCCGGAATGGTGGCGGGCCTGATCAGGGACATTCCCACCTGCCAGGAGCTGGTCCACCGCATCGTCTCGGAGGCGGCCGACATCATCAACAAGCGTCTGAGTCGAATTGCCCTGGGTTGATCTCGCGCCGGCTGCTAGTGCAGGCGTGATGGGTTGCGCGATCCCGCGCTACTAATGATACTTCCGGCCGGTCGGGGTGTGTTCAGAGGAATCGATGAGCAAACTCGGACGCCATTCGGTGAACGCGGGGAAGAGCTGGCCGGCTTGGAAAGAGCTGAGACGGTGAGGACTGGGGCAGCTCCTGGAGAGAGATTCTCCGATGGCGGCGTTCTCGCGCTCTGCCTCGGCGCTGCTGCGACCGCCTTCGTCTTCGACCTCTTCGTGGGGCTCGGCCACACGGCCGCCGCGCCCTACGGGGCCGTGGTGCTCATCTCCCTGATCGGCGGAAGCGCGAAGCGGACCCTCCAGATCGCCGTCCTGTCGAGCATTCTCACCATCGCGGGTTTCGGTGTCTCTCCCGAAGCAGGAGAGGTCTGGGAGGTTGTGGCCGACCGCGGAGGTGCCCTGGTGATCATCTGGGGGATCGCTCTCCTCGGCAACCAGAGGCGGACCATGTTGGCTGGCTTCCGGCTCCGCGATCTGGCGATTCATTCGGCCAGCAACGGAATCGTCCTCGCCGACGCCACGCAGCCCAACTGCCCGATCATCTACGCCAACCAGGCATACGAGCGGATGTCCGGCTACCAGAGCGACGAGATCATCGGCCGCAACCTCTGCTTCCCGCGAGGCAGCGCCGGGGGTCAACCGGCACGAGCCGCGCTCCGCGCCGCCATCGAAGAGGAACGCGATGCTCGGGTCATGATCCTCGATTATCGAAAGGACGGAACGCTCTTCTGGAACGAGTGCTCGCTCTCGCCGATCCGAGACCGCAACGGCGTGCTCACCCATTTCATCGCGATTCACGAAGACGTCACCGAGCAGATGGATACCCAGGAGCAGCTCCAGCAGAGCATCGCCGGGACCCAGGCCATCCTGGAGGCGGCAGTGAACGGGATCATCACGATCGACGAATCCGGCGTGATCCAATCCGTCAACTCCGCCATCGATCGGATGTTCGGCTACACGAAGGACGAGATCCTGGGGCACAGACTCGGCGTCCTGATTCCACCGTCCGATCGGGAGGAATTCAACAGCACTCTATCGCACTCCTTGGAGACGGGAGACAGCCGGATCGTGGGCGCCACCCGTGAGATCGTAGGGCAACGCAAAGACGGCACGACCTTTCCCGCGGAACTCGGTGTCGGTGAGGCGCGGATCGGCGATCACCGGATCTTTGCCGGAATCGTGCGCGACCTCACCGAGCGCAGGCGCGCAGCGGAGGCGCTGCTCGAGACGGAACGCAGGGCGCGTGCAGCCGAGGCGCTCGCCTCGATCGGAACACTCACCGCCGGGCTCGCCCATGAGGTGGGAGGGCCCATGAACGTCATCCTGGGCTACGCGCAGATGATCGAGAATTCGACCTCCGAGCAGACCGTCCGCGAGCGCGCCCGAATCATCCGAGAACAGGTCAGCCGGATCTCGAAGATCATCGAGACGCTGCTCACCTTTGCGCGCCCACGACCCGTCCTGAAGAGCCCCGTGGAGCTGAAGAAGTCCCTGGAGGAGGTGCTGAACTTCCTGTCGGAGGAGTTCCGCAAGCGCGAAGTCACGGTGGAGCGACGCTTCGAACCCGTACCCGCGATCCGCGGAGATGGCGCCAAGCTCCAGCAGCTCTTCCTGAACCTGTTCCTCAACGCGGTGGATGCGATGCCCGAGGGGGGGACGCTTCGCGTCAGCCTCGAATCCTGCGATCCCGACGAGGTGGAGGTGCGTGTCGCGGACACCGGGACGGGGATTCCAGCCGAGGCGCTGGCGAAGATCTTCGAGCCGTTCTTCACCTCCAAGCCGCGGGGAAAGGGAAGCGGGCTCGGTCTGGCGGTGGCGAAGGGAATCGTGTCGGACCACGAGGGCCGGATCGACGTCGCGAGCGAGCCCGACAAGGGCACCGAGTTCTTCGTCTCGTTTCCGATCCGGGGGCAAGACGGCTAATTCGGGCGCTTGTGGGGCATTGCCCCCCGGTAGCGCCTGGACCGCTTGGATGCGGAACCCTGCCCCACCGGGAGAAGCTTTGCCGCACTCCGAGTCGGCACGGTGCATGCATGTCGTCACCGTGTGGATTGGACTGGTTCGATACTCGTAGTGGACGACGACCTCCCGACGCGTGAAATGGTCGTCGAATTGCTGCGCGAGGAGGGGATCGACGCCCTCTCCGTGGACGGCGTCGACGAGGCCCTGGAGGCCCTGCGGCAGGGCGATTTCGAGGCGATCCTCAGCGACATCCACATGCCCGGGAAGGACGGGTTCGCGCTCCTGAGCGAAGTGCGCGGTCGCGGCAGCGGGATACCCGTGATTCTCATGACGTCCTTCGGGACCGACGAGACGACCCACGAGGCCCTCGCAGCAGGGGCGTTCGACTGTCTCTTGAAGCCGTTCAAGCGATCGGCGCTCATCGAGACGGTGAGCCGCGCATTCGAGGCCAGGGCGGCGCTGGACGATCCGGTCACCTGTCCCTGACTCGACCGCCAGACCTTCTTCGAGAACGGAGCGGGATGGAGGCGGGACACGGCGCCCGAGACCTCCAGAATCTCTGTCACGGACCCTCTCATCAGAGTGGGGTGAAATGCGCCATGATTTCCGTTGTTGCCCCACCCCGTGAGTGTCATCGCCCGCTCGGGGAATCCGCGCACCGGGTGCGGCCCCGGCCCTCGGGGTGACGCGCCGCGCCAAGATTCGACGCAGCGCGGATGGCCTCGCCCGCGTTTCTCGCCAGGTCGCCTTGCCTGCATTTCCGACCGGGTCGCGTGGCCAGGGCGCGCCCTCACCGGACCGGTTCTCGAAGCGGTTTCGGGGCCGCCCTATATTCCCGCCGTGCTCCACGGGCGGGGAAGCTCCGGAGCACTCGGGGGGTCGCATGCGGGTCTGGCCCGGCAAGCACTATCCGTTCGGCGCGGTGTGGGACGGTCACGGAACCAACTTCGCGCTCTTCTCCGAGAACGCCACTGGCGTGGACCTGTGCTTGTTCGACCAACCCGACGACGCCGAACCCTCGGCTCGGGTGTCGATGCGTCACCGGACGCACTTCGTGTGGCACGCATACCTCCCCGACCTGCGCCCCGGACAACTCTACGGCTATCAGGTCCACGGGCCCTACGCACCGGAAGAGGGTCACCGCTTCAATCCGGCCAAGCTTCTCGTGGACCCCTACGCAAAGGCCATCACCGGTCCCGTCGTTTGGAACGACGCCCTGTTCGGCCACTGCGTCGGTGACCGGAACGAGGATCTCACCTGCAACCTCTGGGACAGCGCCCCCTTCATGCCGAAGTGCGTGATCGTCGATGAATCCTTTCCCTGGGGCGACGACCGACCGCCGCGCACGCGCTGGTCCCGGACGCTGATCTACGAATGCCACGTGAAGGGGATGACGGCGCGGCACCCCGACGTGCCGGAGGATCTGCGCGGCACCTACCTCGGTCTCGCCTCCGAACCCGTGATCGATCACCTCAAGTCGTTGTCCGTCACGGCGGTGGAGCTGCTCCCGGTGCACCACGCGGTCACCGAACAACGCCTCGCACAGAGGGGGCTCACGAACTACTGGGGATACAACACCCTGGGATTCTTCGCCGCGGACTCGCGCTTCGCAACGGGAGCGCGCGGAGAGCAGGTCCACGAGTTCAAGACGATGGTGAAGGCGATGCATCGCGCCGGAATCGAGGTGCTCCTCGACGTGGTCTACAATCACACCGCCGAGGGCGACCACATGGGTCCGACGCTCTCGCTCCGCGGCATCGACAACCGCAGCTACTATCGCCTGAACGCGGAGAACCCGTACCACTACGTCGACTACACGGGCTGCGGAAACAGCCTCAACATGCGCCACCCGCGCACGCTTCAGCTGATCATGGACAGCCTTCGCTACTGGGTCCAGGAGATGCACGTCGACGGGTTCCGCTTCGACCTGGCCCCGGCGCTGGCGCGCGAGCTTCACGCGGTGGACCGTCTCGGCCGCTTCTTCGCGATGGTGCAGCAGGACCCGGTGCTGGCCGAGGTGAAGCTGATCGCCGAACCCTGGGATCTCGGCCCCGGTGGCTACCAGGCCGGGAACTTCCCGCATGGTTGGGGGGAGTGGAACGCCGAATACCGCGACACGGTCCGACGCTTCTGGCGCGGCGACAGCGGCCAGATGGGCAAGCTGGCGTCGCGTCTCTCCGGGAGCGCCGACATCTACGACCAGCGTGACCGCAGGCCCTTCGCGAGCATCAACTTCCCGACCTGTCACGACGGCTTCACCCTCCGGGACCTGGTGAGCTACGAGCGAAAGAACAACGAGGCCAACGGAGAGGGAGGCCGGGACGGTACCGATGCCAACTGGAGCAGAAACTGGGGGGTGGAAGGTCCCACGGAGCTCCAGAGGATTCTTCTGCGGCGCGACCGGATGACGCGGAACTTCCTCGCCACCCTGGCCCTCTCCCAGGGGATTCCCATGATCTCCCACGGTGACGAGATCGGCCGCACCCTGGGCGGCAACAACAACGCCTATTGCCACGACAGCCCGCTGAACTGGCTGGACTGGGATCTCGACGCCCAGCAGCGCAACCTGCTCGAGTTCACCCGTCGCGTCTTCGCGATCCGGGGCGAGAATCCCTCGCTGCGTCGCCGCAGCTTCTTCTCCGGCCACCCGGTCGCGGGCGGAGACGAGAAGGACGTCTCCTGGCTTCGTCCGGACGGCCAGGAGATGGAGATCGAAGACTGGCAGGACCCCGAGCGCCGCGTGCTCGGCATGTGCATCCACGGTGAAGGAAACGGCGAGGTGGATGAGCGCGGGCGCCCGGTGCTGAGCGATACGCTGCTGCTGCTCGTGAATGCCGGCCGTCGCCCCTGCTACTTCCGGCTCCCGGATCTTTCGAAGCCCGGCAGATGGGAGAAGATCCTCAACACGGCGAGGCCCGGCGTGCAGATCGTCCGAAGCGTGGGTGTGAACCTGGCCGCTCTCTCGCTCGTCCTCCTGACCTACCGGGCTCCTGAATGAGCTCCGCGCGTCGCGATCTTGAAAGCAACGCATGAGCCATCGCCCGTGCCTCCGAGAGTTGGCCGAGCGCATGGGCATCCTTCCCTCCTACACCGCGGCATCCAGCGGTGAGCAGCGCCGCACATCGGACGCCACGCGCGTCGCACTGCTCGCTGCCATGGGGCTGGATGCGGCGACGGAGACCACGGCTGCCGAGGCGCTGCGTACTCTCGCCGAGCGCGAGCGGTCGCGGCTGGTGGAGCCCGTGCTCGTCTGGGCGCGCGCAAGAGCTGGTGGAGAGGTCGCCCTTCGCTTCCCCACGCGAGGCGGAGCGCCCGTGGAGTGGTCACTCGAGCTCTGCGCCGAAGACGGGCGAAACGAACGAGCCGAGGGTCGAATCGATTCCCCGGGAAATCGGGCTGGGCTCCGGCTTCCCATTCCGGGAGCACCGCTCGGCCCCGGATACCACTCGCTCCGTGTGGCCATCGAACAGGGCGGGCGGCTCGAGGAGGCGCAGCAGACGCTCATCGTGGCGCCCTCCGCTTGCACCACCGTCGAGGACAAGATCGGGCAGCGCCGCGCCTTCGGGCTCTGGGCCAACCTCTACTCCGTCCGCAGCCCGAGGGCATGGGGCGCAGGAGACATCGGGGATCTCCGCACCCTCCTCGAGTTGGCCGCCCGGGAGGGAGCCGCCTTCGTCGGAGTGAACCCCCTGCACGCGCTCTGGAACCGGGGCGAACACGTCAGCCCCTACGCACCGATCAGTCGGCTTCACCGGAGCCTTCTCTACCTCGAGATCGCCGCGGTTCCCGAGCTCGATTCGTGCTCGGCGGCGCGAGAACGGGTCGCCTCCCCGGAGTTCGCAGGGACCCTGGAGCGGTTGCGCGGCGCCGCACAGCTCGACTACGAGCAGGTGGTGGAAGCGAAGCGCTCGGTCCTCGAACTCCTGCACCGGACCTTCGCGACACAGCACCGGGACGCGGGCACGCCGAGAGGTCTCGCCTACCAGCGCTACCGGGAGCAAGAGGGCGGCGCGCTGCGCGACTTTGCGACCTTCGTCGCGCTGGCCGAGCACCTGGAGCCCGGCCCCCAGGAACCCGGGTGGCGGCGCTGGCCACGGCAAACCCGGAGCCCCGACTCGGCCGCAGTCCGCCGTTTCCGCGAGGAGCACAGCGAGTCCGTCGACTTCCACAGCTGGGTCCAGTTCGAGCTCGACCGCCAGCTCCGTGAGACCGCGGGGGCGGCGCACACCCTGGGGATGCCGATCGGAATCTACGGCGACCTGGCCATCGGCAGCTCAGCGGGGGGAAGCGACACATGGGCCTTTCCGGACCTCTTCGCCGAGGGGGCCAATGTCGGGGCACCGCCGGACGAGTTCGCGAAGTCCGGCCAGGACTGGGGATTCCCGCCCATCGACCCGCACCGGCTACGCGCCCAGTCCTACGGCTACTGGATCCGGATGCTGCGCTCCGCATTCGCCCACGTTGGCGCGATTCGCATCGATCACATCATGGGTCTCTTCCGGCTCTACTGGATCCCCGAAGGCCTCCCGGCCACGGAGGGTGCCTACGTTCGGTATCCGGAGCGCGATCTCCTGGGCATCCTCGCCCTCGAGAGCCAACGATCCGGCGCACTCGTCGTCGGAGAGGATCTCGGGACGGTGCCCCGGGGTCTCGCCGCCCGGCTCGCCCGGTGGGGGATTCTCTCGTCTCGCGTTCTGTACTTCGAGCACCGCGGAAGATCCTTTCGACCCTCGAAGCGCTACTCGCGGCGGGCTCTCGTGACGACCAACACCCACGATCTGGCACCACTCGCCGGCTTTCTCTCGGGCCGCGATCTGCGACTGCGTCGCGAGGCCGGACAGATCGCGAGCGACGAAGAACTCCACGCGCTGCAGCGCGAGCGAGATCGCGACCGCGATGCGCTGCGGCGCCGCCTCGTGGGCGAGGGTCTGCTTCCGAGCGGCCCTTCCCCGCTCCACCCGGATCAGTTCGCCGCCGCGGTCACGGCCTTCCTGTGCCGGACGCCGGCGCCCCTGGTCGGCCTCTCTCTGGACGACCTAGTGGGAGAGACCGAACCCGTGAACCTTCCGGGGGTGGCCGGGAGCGATCACCGGAGCTGGAGCCGGCGGATGCAGGTTTCTCTCGAGCAGCTCACCTCGAACTCCTGCGCACGCGCCTCGCTGCAGGCGGTCCCTCCGGAGCGCCGGACTGGCGAGCGCCGCCCAGGCATCGCCCGATGAGCCGACCTCGTGGTCGAGATCCACCCGCGGCAGGAGGACCCGTTCCACCACCTCGGGCCAGGCGTAGCGCCGCGCCGTCGACCGGCCCGCTCGTCGCAGCGAACGGGCCTCGTGGGGATTGGCGCACAGCCACCGGTAGAGGCCCACGAACTCCCGAGGCTCTGCGGTCTGCACCACCAGCGCATTCTGCCCCGCCACGGCGTACTCCTCGCCCGAACAGCCGGTACAGGCGATTCCCCCCGCCGCCATGGTCTCGAGGCCCACCAGCCCGAAGGGCTCGTGACCACTGTTCGCCAGCACGGTGTTGGAAGCTCGAAACAGAGCGCGCCGTGGCTCGGACTCGACGCGGGACACCAGGTTGACGACGTCGGCGTCAACCACCTCCCCCAAGGCCTCGAGGAAGCCCTGTGCCCCTGCTCCCCGCCAGCCCCGTTCGACGACGCGAAGCCCGCGGTATCGCGCGCTTCGGAGGACATCCTCGCCGTGCGGCTCGGAGCCGCCGCGCGCGATCAGCAGTGGGCGCCACCCCTGCCGCTTCATCTCGGCGACGATCGAGATCGTGGAGAGCCAGCGCTTGTCCGGATCCCACCTCGCCATCTTCGTGAGGAGTGTGCGGTCACGGAAGCGTCGGCGCAGCTCCCCCACCACGCTCCGGTCCGGGGCATCGAAGGCATCCGCGGAGAGACCGTTGGGAATGACCATCGCGTCGACGCCGATGTCTCGCATGCAGTGCTTCATGTAGCGGCTCACCGTGGTGATCCGCGCCGCCTCGCGCAGACGATCCCAGGAGATCCGCTCGAAGCCGAAGGTATTGTTGGCGTTCCACAGGATGCTCACGCGATCGCGCAACCCCAGGGAACAGAGCAGCCAGTGGAGGTGGAGGACCGCGTCCGTGGTCTGCCACTCCTCGGCGAGGACGACCGCCCGGTCACCCAGCCTCAACCGAGGTCTCAGCAGCTCGGTCACCAGGAAAGGTGGAAGCGACCGCGTGAGCTCGGACTGCTTGCCGTTCTCTCCGTCGTAGACACCCCCCGGGTGGTACCGACTGACCCACTGGGCCCAGCGGTGCAGGTGGAGATCCCCCCGTCTCTCGTGACCCGGCAGGTCCGGGTCCCCGATGAACCACAGGTGGGTCTCGAAGCCGAGGGAGGCGAGGGTACCGGTGAGCCCTTCGACACGCGTCGCGAGCCCACCGGCGCGCGAGTAGGAATCGACGCCCTCGAACGAGAGAACGTGGAATTGCATGGAGGAAGTGCTCCTGTCGATGCTGCCTCGGCTGAACTCGATCGATGGAGCTGCCGTGTATAACTTACCACGACGTCACGGCCGGAGTACGAGAGTCTCGGCCTGCGAGGCGTTTTTCTGGCATCTGCGACCAGGCCGTTCGATCGCCACACCCTCGGCCGGTGCGCACCCGCGGGACTCCTGGCCCTGTTCAGATGTCCAACGTGACCCTGGCTTCCCAGCCGCCGGCTCCCGTGGCCACGCGAAGGCCATGGGCGGTGGCGGCCTTCACCTCGGTCTCGCTCCGGTGTCGCTGCGGGAGAAACCTCTCGCCGACCAGCCGCGCCTCCAGCCGGGGGCTCCCCTCGCGGTGTATGCGAAGCTCTTTCGGCCGCAGCAGGAGCTCGTGCGCATCGCGCAGATAGATCAGCTCGTTCAGGAAGCACAGCATCAGGAGCTCGAGGTCGGGCTCCTCGAGGCTGAGGGGCCGGTCTTCGAGTTCACGCACGCTCCCGGGGTCCTCCACCGTGGCGGAGACGAGGGCGTCGGCGGCCGCCGCGAAGAGGCCCTCGAGCGTATCCGCGCGCGCCACGAAGCTGATATCGCTGGTTACCCCATCCACGAACTCGTAACTCGTCGGCATTTCATCCCTTCACGTTTCCCACTGGAACCAGGTACGCCACCCGCCGCGAGAGCCCGGCGAGCTCGGCCGCCTCGGCGACCTCGTCGACGTCCTTGTAGGCAAGCCCCGCCTCCTCGGCGAGACCCCGCAGGGATGCAGCGCGTACGACGATCCCCCGCTTCTCCATCCGATCCCGCAGCTCGGCACCGCGCACCAGCTTCCGAGCACGGCTACGGCTCATCCTGCGGCCGCTCCCGTGTGCAGTGCTGAAGAAGCTGGATCCGCCGCCGCCCACTCCCGCCAGCAGGTAGGATCCCGTCTCCATGCTGCCGCCGATGATGACCGGCTGTCCGGTGGATCGGTATGCAGCGGGAAGCTCCGGATGACCGGGCGGAAAGGCGCGGGTGGCCCCTTTGCGGTGAACCAGCAAACGGCGTTCGACGCCCGCGACCACGTGCCGCTCGATCTTCGCCGTGTTGTGGGAGACGTCGTAGACGTTCCGGATCCCCAGCTCCTCGGGAGCGCGACGGAACAGCTTGCTGAACACCTCACGGATCCGGTGCAGGATCACCTGGCGGTTGGCGAAAGCCATGTTCGCCGCGCAGCACATGGCGGCGAAGTAGTCGCGGCCCGGGCCGGACGTGAAGGGAGCGCAGGCCAGCTCGCGGTCGACGATGGGGAGACCGAACTGCTTGGGCATGGCCCGCAGGAAGGTCTGCAGGTAGTCCGTGGCCACCTGGTGCCCGAAGCCGCGGCTTCCGCAGTGGAACATCACGACCACCTGCTCCGGGACATCGAGGTCGAAGGCGCGCGCCAGCTCGGCGTGGTGAACGCCGTCCGGCCGAAGCACCTGCACCTCCAGGTAGTGGTTCCCGGAGCCGAGCGTCCCAATCTGGCGGAAGCCGCGCTCGATGGCGCGCTCGCTCACCCGCTCGGGATCGGCCTCTGCGAAGCATCCCCCGGATTCGGTGTGCTCGAGGTCTTCCGGGGTCCCGTAGCCGTTGCGGACGGCCCACGCCGCCCCGGACTCGAGCACCTCGCAGAACTCATCCCGGCTGACCCGGACATTGCCCCGCGATCCCACGCCGGCCGGCACCCGCGCCGCCAGCGAGTCCATCAACTCCCGCAGGCGCGGCTTCACCTCCCGCCAGGTCAGGTTCGTCCTCACCAGCCGCACGCCGCAGTTGATGTCGAAGCCGATCCCACCCGGCGAGATCACACCGCTGTCGATGTCCATGGCGGCGACACCGCCGATGGGGAAGCCGTAACCCCAGTGGGCGTCCGGCAAGCAGAAGCTCGCCTCCACGATGCCGGGCAAGGTGGCCACATTGGCGGCCTGGACGAAGACCTGGTCGTCCATCTCGCCCAACAGCTTCTCACCGGCGAAGACGCGCACGGGAACCCGCATGCCGGGGCGGTAGTCGGTTCCCAGCTCGTAGGTCGCCGGTCCGATCCGGCGCAGGCCGGCGGGTGCGGCCACTGCGATCCCTCCTCGCCCCAGTGGAAGGTCAAGTTCTTTCGAGAAGGTGGCACGAATCCCATCGCGTTGCCCTCGAAATCGGGCCCGAATCCCCGCCGATCAATCACAGCCGAAGTGAAACAAACTTCTTTGATGTAATGAGGTAATACGCCGAACTTGCAGATGAATCCGGTCCCTCTCGCTGATCCACTTGCCCCCGGTCCGGCGACCCGCCTACGCTGTCCTCTGTCCTAGACCGAGCGAGCCGACTGCAAGCATTCGGCGCATCCGTGAGAGGAGTAACGATGCCGACTGAACACGAGGAGTTCTGGACCAACTCGAGCTTCGCCTTCGTCGGTCATTCGACCGAGAAGGGGTTTCCCACCCTCAGCTACAGCGAGCTCAAGAAGCAGGGAAAGAAGGTGTTCGCTGTGGACCCCTCCGTTGACGAGATCGCGGGCGACAAGACCTATCCGGATCTCGCTTCCCTGCCCGAGAAGGTCGACGCCGTGGTCCTCGAGCTGCCGAAGCCGGAAACCGAGGACTGGGTGGCGAAGGCAGCCGATGCGGGAATCCGGAACGTGTGGATCCACATGAACCGCGAGACCCCGGAGGCCCTCGCACTGGCCCGGGAGAGGGGAATCAAGATCCACACCGGAACCTGCGCCGTCATGTACGTGAAGCGGGGATTCTCCTACCACTCCCTCCACAAGTGGATCGACCAGCTGCTGGGGAAGTACTGATCCGCGGCGCGGCCGCGCGCCGCCGCGTCGGGGGTGCTCGAGCACCCGCCCTGACGTTCATGTGGTACGCCCGACGGCCGTGATACCCTGGGGCTCACGCAGCGAGCGGGTGAGAGGAGGCCGAAGCTCTTGGCGAAGGCGGTAAAGGTCGCGCTGGGGCTCGCGATCAGCGCGGGTTTCCTCTACTTCGCCTTCCGCGGCGTGGACCTGGACGAGCTGTGGGAGCACGTACGGCGTGCGAACTACCTGTGGCTGCTCGGGGTGGCGGTTGCGACGACCTACTCGAACTGGGTGCGCGCGCAGCGCTGGGAGCTTTTTTTTCGCCACCTGAAACGAATCTCCCACTACTCACTCTTTCGCTCCACGATGATCGGCCTGGCCGCGAACAACGTGATGCCGCTGCGGATGGGAGAAGCGGTGCGCGCCTACTCCATCAGCAAGAAGGAGGGCATCCCCTTCGCAACGACCTTCACCACGGTGATCCTGGAACGAATGTTGGACATCGTGATGGTGCTGGTCTTCCTCGCGCTCGCGCTCTTCCTGGTTCCGATTCCCGATCGCATCGATGCGCAGATCGGTGGAGCACTGCGACTTCTCTCGGCGGCCACCGCGGGGATGATCGGAGTCATCGTCTTCCTCTTCTTCAAGCGGGAGCTGATGGTCCGCTGGGTGCACGCCTGCCTGAAACCGTTGCCGAGCAGGATCGCCGAGCCTTTCCAACGCTTGTTTCACGCCTTCATGGCGGGGATCGAAGCGCTGACCGACAAACGCCAGCTCCTCTATCTCCTCGCCTACTCGCTCTGGCTCTGGACCTGCTTCATCGTCGCCTTCTGGTGCGGCGCGAAGAGCTTGAACCTCGATGTCACCCATGACCTTCCGATGATGCGGGCGTCGCTCCTGTCTGTCGCGCTGGTGGCCGTCTTCATCATGATTCCGGCCGCTCCGGGCTTCGTCGGAACGTTCCAGGCCGGCTGCATCGTCGCGCTGGGCGTCTTCGGCGTACCGAAGGGAGAGGCCCTCAGCTTTTCGCTGCTGATCCATGCCATCCAGTTCATTTCCGTGAACATCCTCGGTGCCTACTACTTCGTCGGCGAGGGAATGAGCTTCCGCGAAGTCCAGCGCGTCGAAGAGCCGACCGCGGAGCAGGTCGAGCGGGAGCTGGAGGTCCTGGAGGTGCCTCCCCGCGAACGCCAGGACTAGCCTGCGACCTCTTTCCGAAGCGCCTCCAGCAAGGGGTCGAACTCCCTGCGATTGCGCTCGCTGAGAGCCGCCAGGTCCTCGTGGGCCTTCAAAATGCGCAGGGTCTGAGCACGCGAGTCCCGATCCCCGCTCAGCAGAGGCGACATCTGGCTCGGCAGCGGCAGCATGACCGGCACGACGTGCTCCATCACGCGCTTCATGCCGACCTCCCTGAACAGCTCTTCCACCGGGGGCATCACCCCTTGCAGCCTCAGCTCGACGTCCGCGCGATCGGCTCGCTCCACGAGTTCGTGGATCGTACCCAGGAAGGTGCTGTCGAGGTGCTCACAGAGGGTCAGGTCCAGGGTCACGGCGCCGCTCATCTCGAGCGCTTCCACGCATGCCTCGTGAAAGGCCGCGCTCTGAGCCCACTTCGCATGCCCGCGGATGCTCACGGTGGTCCGCTGGGCATCGCCGCCTGCGAGTAGCTCGGCGCCTTCATCGACCCCCATCGTCGACGCCGCCGGGACGGGCACAGATGCGCCGTTGTCGAGAGCCGAGGGGCCTGGGACCGCCTCGACCGTCAACACGGTGACGTCGTCCAGCAGCGCTTCCTCGACTCCGTCTCGCGACAGGTCGGTCTGGCGCACCAAGCGGTCGAGGAAGGGCTCGCCGTCCTCGTCGCTTTCTTCCAGGACGCGAACCACCCTTTCGCTCGGCGTTCCCGGCTCCGCTCGCAGTCGGTCGTAGAGACCGTCGGTGTGGAGAACCAGGCGATCCCCGGCACCGAACACGGTCTCCTGCTGGCCGAAGAACGCGTCCGGATACAGCCCAAGTGCCGGTCCCGTGTGGAAGATGCGCTCGATGCCTCCTGCTTTCCGCTTCACGATCAGCGGAGGATGGCCGGCGGAGGCGACGCTGAGCTTGCCCTCCTCCGTGTCCAGGAGACAATAGGCCGCCGTGACGAAGAGTCCGGGGGCCGTGGTGGCCTTGGAGAGCGAGCGGTTCACGGCCTGGAGCGCATCGCTCGGAGCGCAAGCCTCGCCAGAGTGGGTATCCACCAGTGGGAGCCGATTCCGAAAGAGCACCGCCAACATCGCGGCGCTGAGCCCGTGGCCGGCGGCGTCGGCGATCATCAGCACCAACCGGCGGGGATCCAGCCGAACCACGTCATAGAGATCTCCCCCGACGATCTCACTCGGCCGGTAGAGGGCGTGAATGCTGAGGCCGGGAGTGCTGGGAACCGTCCGGGGCAGGAGTGCCCGCTGGATCAGCGCCGCCCGGCGCAGATCCGCCTGAATCGTCTCGGCCTGCTGCCCCAACAGACGGCACGCGTCCTCCAGCTGCGCGACGTGCTCGCGCAGCCGCTCGTTGCTCTCCTCGAGCTCCTCGTGCAGCCGGTCGCGCTCCCCGCGCAGACGATGCTGATCGAGGGCATTGCGCACGGAGTTCCGGAAGGTGGCCATGTTGAGGGGCTTCGCGATGAAATCGAAGGCTCCCAGCTGGAGCGCGCTCACCGCGGAGTCGAGAGTCCCGTGGCCCGTGAGCACGATCCAGATCGGCCCTGGAAAGCTCTCCTTGGCCCACTGCATCAGACTGATGCCGTCTTCCTCCTGCATGCTGATGTCGGTGACGACGACCGCGAAAGAGCGCTGGGATAGACACTCTCGCGCTTCCCGAGCGCTGCCCACCGCCTCGATCTCGAGCTCTCGCTCCCCCCGGAGAGCGTGCACCAGCAGCTTGCGAACGGCCTCGTTGTCGTCAACGACCAGCACAGCCGGCGTCGTGTCTCTGTCAGTGTGTCTCGCGGACAAGAGCCTTTTCCCGCTCACTCGAGGAACTCGGCGTTCCGGCACCTCGAGCGCTGTTTCCGGTTCCCAACCAAGAGATGGAGGATCTGCTGCCGTCGAGCGGTTTCGCAGGGGGGGAGAGTGCGAGAAAAGCAGCGAATTCGGGCGTGCCGGAGGAACTCTTTTCTATTGTACTCGCGATCCGGCGCGAACTCAAACCCGCGCGGGCGCTTCCCGGGTCGGAGTCGGTACAGGTCGGAATCATTGGATCGCCGCGATGGTCGCGACTCGTTCGGCTACCATGCGCCGATTCTCGCAGAGATCCTCCCGGGCCGCCGCGCTCGCCGCGACGACACGCAGCAGGCAAGGAATCGACGCATGTCAGCCAACTTCCCCTACTTCCCCTACCTCCTCCTGGCCATCGCAGTGGGTGTCCTCGGCGGAATTCACATACCGATCAACGGCGCGTTGGGAGCGCGCCTCGACTCCACCCCAGTGGCCACCTTCGCGTTCTACGGCGTCGCCTTCGGACTGATCTCTCTCGTCTGTCTGGTCATCTGGGATCGTCCGGCCTTCACCGCTCTGGCATCGATGCCCCGCTGGTACTACAGCGCGGGAGTGATCAGCGTCGTGGTCGTCGCCGGCAGCACCTTCCTGATTCCGCGGCTGGGCGCCATCAACCTCTTCGTCATCGGTGTGACCTCGCAGCTGCTGGTGCGAATGATCATCTCGCACTTCGGCTGGCTGGAATCACCGGTGAGCCCCGTCACCTGGGTCAAGCTCCTGGGAGGCGTACTGCTGATCGCCGGGGCAATCCTGGCGGTCCACGAGCCCAGCGCGGCTGAGCCCCTCAGGGCGGACGGCGCGGCCGGAATGGAACTGCCCCACTGAGTCGCGGCCCGGTCGGGCCGCTCGGCGTCAGCAGTGGCATCCGGCTGCCGTGCTCCCTTGCGACCCCTCCTCCTCGGCAATGCGATCCTTGCCGACGATCCGCTCGACGTGCGAAGCCGCCATGCGCTTGATGAACGCCGCGAGATCCACCACCGCCTCGGCCTCCTCGTCGGTGATGCCGACATCCTCTCCAGCGCGGAGGTGTCTCTGCAGACTGACGGTGCAGTTGACTGCGAAGGCCGCCCCGATCGAGACCAGCTCGCGGAGCCGGCTGGTCCTGGTGGAGTCATCACCTCCGGTGGATTCCCGCGCGACGCCGAGGCGCTCGAGAGCGTGGCCCTCCATGATCTTCGTGGCGCCCTCCCGGACAAGGACGGCGTCCGCCATGGCCTGACGAATCTCGTCGTCAGCCGCTCCGGCCTTGCGCGCCTCCCGGACGTGATAGTTCGTGCAGGGCCTGCAGCCGGCCGCCAGCGAGATCCCGACGGCAACCAGCTCCTTGTCTTTGACAGTGAGAAGCATCTCGATCTCCTTTCCCGTGCTCGGGCAGCTCAGGGGTGCTCCACTCACTTGGACGAACTCCGGCCCCATAGCGTTACACCGCCTCCCGCCGGCTCTTCCACGCGAGGCAACGCGGGATGCCCACCCCGGCAATGACGGTGACAGGGACGCCTCCCCAGGGGGCAGAAGCACAGACGCGTGTTGCTCCCCCGACGACGACCGTGCGATATTGCCGCAGTGGCTCGGATCTTCTCGGCGACACACCGGGAGGCAGGTTTGAAACGGACTCCCAGCGGTAGCATCGCGGACCACCGCCCGGTGGTCCGCGGTTTCGTGTTGCGCCACGTCGGAGACGAGAACCTCGCGGAGGATCTGGTACAAGAGACCTTCCTTCGCGCGCAGCGCGCCAGCGGCACCCATCGAGGTGAGGCCAGCGAACGCAGCTGGGTGTGCGCCATCGCCCTGAACGTGATCCGCGATCACTTCCGGGCCGCCCGGCGGGTCGGCGGGCCAGCCGCCACCCCAGCGCTGGTGCAGGAGATGGTCTCCGAGGAGGACGGCGAGCGGGCGCTGCTCGAATCGGAGATGGCGTCTTGCATCGGTGAGTTCCTGCTGCAGCTACCGCACCCGCAGCACGACGTGGTGGCTCTGCACGACATGGCTGGCCTGACCCACGCGGAGATTGCCGGAGTCCTCGAAGTCTCGGTCGCCAACTCCAGGGTACTGCTGCACCGCGGGCGGGCGGCATTGCGGACGCTCCTGAGACAGAACTGCGAACTCCGCTTCGACGCTGAGGGAATCCCCTGCGAGCGCAAGGAGCGGTAGGCCCGGCCGCCGTGGTAACGAGCTGGTGAGAAATGCAGGCTCGTTCTTCGATGAGCCCCTAACAACATGGAAATGAAGAGAAATCTCTCTGGCTGCAAGCGGGCGGGCGCTTCGCATGCGCGCGAGGTCCCGGGGGCGGCGGCGAATGCATTAGCCGCCCAACGCTGAAGCGGAATCGAGCAGAGAACGATGTTCTCCCGCGAAACGATCATGGAAGTTCCCTCAAGGGGCGTTACTTTCTGATATTGAGTGAGTGGAATCGGGTGGGGAGAGGCTCAGCTCCGATTCCATCGGCGCGAGACATTCGAGAGCAGTCCGCTCCAGGGGGTGTCGTCTCATGGTGGAAAAGCGAGCGGGAACGACGGCGCGAGGCACCACGGGGAAAGAGAAGAATCAGAAGAAGGCCCCGTCGGAGGGCGCCCCGCACAGCGCCGCCGCTCCGAAGAATGCCGCACGGCAGGGCAACGCGAAGAAGGGAGCCGCTCGTAGCAAGGCCGCACCGAGGGGCGCGGCCAAGAAGTCCGCCGCGAGGAGGCAGGTCTCACCGGAGGAGCGCTTCCGCATGATTCAGGAGGCGGCGTACTTCCAGGCCGAGAAAGAGGGCTTCAACTGCGACCCGTGGAGTTGCTGGCTGGTCGCGGAGGCTGAGATCGACACCCAGCTGGGCAGCTCCCGGTAGCCGCGTCGCTCCCGGAGGCGACCCGCCGCCGCGCCCTCCACGGGGAGGCGTAGCCCACGGGCATCGCCCCGTTGCAGAGCCCGAACACCTCGACACCCCGATCGCGAAGAACCACCATCCGCACCAGGGGTCGCGAGAGGCCTACAAGGAGGGCACATGCAGCGCATCGGTTTCGTCGGAGTGGGCGTGATGGGCGGGCCGATGGCCGTCAATCTGCTCGAGAAGAGCTTCCAGGTCACCGCCCAGGACGTGCGGAGAGAGGCGGTCGACGGGCTGGTGGCCCGGGGAGCCAGCGCAGCCGGAGGCCTGGAGGACCTGGCCGGATGCGATGCCGTGATCGTCATGGTGAATACCGACGCCCAGGCGCGCGAGGTGATCGGGGCCCTGATCTCGCTCCTTCGGGAGCGTCCCCGCCTGATCCTCTGCATGAGCACGATTCTCCCCTCGACCATCCGCGAGCTCGGCGAGGCGGCGGCTGACGCAGGGATCGGTCTGCTGGACGCCCCGGTGAGCGGCGGCCCCATCGTGGCGCAGTTGGGTGGGCTCGCGATCATGGTGGGAGGCAATCGAGCGCTCTTCGAGGAGGCGCGGCCCGCCTTCGAGGCGATGGGAAGCGCGATCCGGCACGTCGGCCCTCTGGGAGCCGGCCTGACGCTCAAGCTCGTCAACAACATGATCGCCATCAGCGTGGTTCCCATCGTGCTGGAGGCACTCCGCATCGGGCTGGCCCAGGGGATGGAGCTCTCGACCATGGTCGAGGTCATCAAGGCGAGCAGCGGCAATACCTGGCTCACCCAAGAGTGGCAGCAGGCGCAGCAGTTCCTGCAGTTCGCGCTCCGGGACCCGTCACAGCTCGATGCGCTGGTGAAGACCGGTCTGAAGGACATGGAGCTCGCGGCGACGTTCTGCGCCGCATCCGGGATCGACGCGCCCCTGCTGGAGCACGCGATCCACTCCCTCGAAGAGCACGGAGTGGATGGGCTTCACTCGAACCTGGCCGCCGTCATGATGGCCATGTCAGGCGGCTGAGGGAGCCACGCGGCCCACCGCGAATCGCGCAAGGTCGCGAAGAGGGAAAGCTGACGCGGCCGTGGCGTCCGAGCAGGGGTCTCGTATCGTTGCCGGAGCATGGAGCGCTCTCGAAGGGCAATCGCCTTCTGCATCGGACTCTCGGTCGCTGCCCCGTCGGCCGCCGACGAGGTGGCGGTCGCGCGTGCCCACCTCCGCGGCTCGGCGACCGCCGAGACGGCCGGTGCCGTGTTCTTCCTCCCGGCGGAACACCCATCGGGCGCGGTCGCCGTGGGAGCCGCCCACTCCTTCGACCGGACCGCGCTCGCCGAGTCGGGCGAGGTGGAGTTCCGGCTCGGGGTCAGCGGGGGGCACGTGGCCGTCGCGAGTCGCTACTACGCGAAGCCGGGTCGCGCGTTCCACCGGCCCGGAGCGATGCTGCGCGACGATTTCGTGATCTTCGCGCTCGAGCAGCGGCCTCACGGCATACGCGTCCTCGAGCCGGCGGAGCGTCCGCCGCGCATCGGCGATCGCGTGCGCATCCTCGGGATCCCCTCGCAGGGCCATCTCCCGCAGGTTCAAATCGTCGGCTCCGTCGTGCGCAGCGAAGCGACGCGCATCGAGGTCGACCTGGATACTCCGGCCGACCTGCGCGGCTGGGGCGGCGCGCCGGTCCTGGAGGATGACGGGGATCGGGTCGTGGGGCTGCTCCAATCGGCGTGGCCGAGCGGCGAACGGATGCGAACCGGTGTGGGACCCATCAGCGGAGTGGTGGAGGCTCTCTCCCAGCCCTTCGACGGGGGACTCGGCCGGCTCTTTGCCCTGCTGGCCCCCGTGCCGAGCGCAGCCACCGGGCACGGGGCGAGGCGACGCGCCGCGACCGGCTCGCCGTTCGGCGACCAGGCGCCCAGCAAGAGCGCAGCCGAGGTGATCGCCGCCGCGACGCGCGCCGAGGCGGTGCCTCGGGCTCTCTCGCCAAGGTCGCTCCGGCTGGAGATCGAGCAGCCTGCGGCGGACGCCGTGGTGGGCGATGCGGCTGGCGTCTTCGTGGCCGGGCGCGCCCTTTCGCTCCGTGAGGAGAGGCACCGCTTCGACATCATCATCGCGATCGACACCTCGATCTCAACGAGTCAGCCCACCGGCGTCGACGTGGACGGGGACGGCTTCCTGGGAATGCCCCACCCGGGAACGATCCGAGGCCCCGCCGACCTGAGGAGCACGGATCCGGGCGACTCGATCCTCGCCGCCGAGGTGGCCGCCGCGGGCAAGCTCCTCGACGGACTCGACCCGCGAAGCACGCGAGTCGGGCTCGTCACCTTCGCCGGCGAGCCGGTGGGGGTCGGCTTCGGGGTCACGGGCGGCACGCGGGTGCGCCGGGCCGCTCGCACCGAAGAGCCGCTCACCTCGGACTACAAGCGACTCCACCGCGCCCTCGCCGCCGTGCGCGAGCGCGGGGCCCGCGGCATGACCCACATGGCGGCTGGCATCGACCAGGCCGGCGTCGAACTCCTCGGCCTCGCGGGCTCGCTCTCCAGGCCCGATCCCGACAGCGAAAAGGTCGTCCTCTTCTTCACCGATGGGGAGCCCACCCTCCCCTTCCTGGGCTCCGAGTCGGAGAACGTTCGGGAGGTGCTCCAGTCGGCCCAGCGCGCGCGGCGCGCCGGGGTGCGAATCCACTCCTTCGCGATCGGACCGGAGGCGCTCGCCGGCCCCATTTCCACCGTCGAGATGGCCTCCATCACCGATGGGCTCTTCACTCCGGTCCGCGATCCCGGGCACCTGGTCCGATTCATCGAGGGCGTCAGCTTCGCCAACATCGCGGAGGTGAAGGTCCGCAACATCACCTCCGGAGAGGAAGCCTTTCAGACTCGCGTCCACGCCGACGGCTCCTGGGACGCACTGGTCCCGTTGGAGGCGGGCGAGAATCTCCTCGAGGTGCGCGTGCGCGCGAGCGACGGGGCGGAGGCCACGCGACGCGTCACAGTGCACCACGCACCGGGCGCCGCGAGCCCCTTCGTCCCCGCCGAGCTCGTGCCCAAGCACAACGAGCTCCTCGAGGCGCGGCTGGCAGCGCTGCGGCGTGATCGCCTCGAAGCGGACCGGCGGCGAGCGGAGGAGATGCGCCGCGAACTGGTTCTCGAGATCGAGCGCGAGCGCGCCGCCGCCTTGGAGCGGGCCGCCCGCCAGCGCAAGGAGCTGAACCTCGAGGTCAAGCAGCCGCGTTAGCGTGGGGGCGGCGGGGGCGGCGGCCCAGGAGGGGGAGGCGGTACGTAGCGCGGAGCGGCGCCACGCGGCGGGGAGTAGGCCGGCCGCGGCCGATAGGGGTGCACGGATCCTCTCGCGACGGGGATCTGGTTGCCGTTGGCGTACATGCACTGCATGTACGCGTGGTCGTAGCGGGACTGAACCGCGGCGCCGGCCCAGTCCCCGCGCGCGGTGCCCGCGGCCGAGCCCACCAGGAGACCGCTTCCCGCTCCCACGGCGGCGCCGGTCCCCGGATGCCCGACGGCGGCGCCGATCGCCGCGCCCACGGCGGCGCCCACGCCCGTGCCGATGGCGGCGGTGGCGATCCCGCTCCGCGCGGCCGCCTGCCCCGGGGTCGCCCCAGTCTGCAGCGCCACCCAGTTGCGGCACGCGGCGTCGTCGGCCTGGAACTGCGGGAAGCTCCGGCCGCTGCCCGGAAGCACCATCAGGCTCGGTCCCGTCGGCACCGTCGTGCACGCGCTGAGCAGAAAGCCGGCCGTCAGGGCCAGCGCACGCTGGTTTCGCGCAGTCATCTCGAGCGCCTCCGCTATTCCGTCCTGGGTGGCACCTTCACCCACGGCTCCGGACAGGTCGGAACGCTGGGGTAGTAGCCCCCGGCGCTCTCGCAGTAGTACCAGTAGGACGAAGGCAGCGCCTCAGCCGGCCGCCGCTCGATGTAGACCGGCGGCTCCTCGACAATCACGCGCGGCGGGTACGCGTAGGCGGGCGGCGGACCGTACCACGCCGGCCCCGGGCCCCACCCGTACGCCGGACCGAGGCGGATGGAGACACGCGGTGAGCGGTCACCGTGGCCCCGCCAGCCGCTTCTGTGCCCACCATGCCCGTGCCAACCGTGACCCCGCCACCCGTGACCCCAGGCCTGACTCGGCACCGCCGCCAGGAGAAGCGCCGCCGCCAACAGTGACACTCCGAACGCCGCTTTCTTCATGGCTTCCTCCGCACCTGATTAGACCCCTCTGGTGCTTCGACGGATTACCTGAAGAAAGAATTCGCGCCCCGCCGCTGGCCCCGCGGGCACGGGCCGGAGTGCCCGCTCTCAGGCGAAACCGGGGCAGCCCCAGAGAGCTCGTCGGGCATCGTCGGTGTCTCCTTCACGCATCCAGCGTCTCCCGCACCTTCCTCGCGACCTCCCGCGGCCCGAACGGCTTCTCGAGAAGCGCCGCTCCCGCCGGAAGTACCGCTCCGTTCCACCCCGCCCGATGCGCGTAGCCGGACATGAAGAGTACCCGGATGGTCGGCCACTCCTCTCGCAGCCGCTCGACGAGCTCGACCCCTCCCATCTGGGGCATCACCACGTCCGTCAGCACCAGGTCGAGGTCTCCCTCGTGCCGCCGGGCAATGGCCAGGGCCTCGACTCCTTCCCTGGCTTCGAGGATCCGGTAGCCAAAGCGCTCCAGCGCTCTTCGGGTCATGCGTCGCACCAGCTCCTCGTCTTCCACCACCAGGATCGTCTCGGACCCCCGATGCTCGGCCTCGGACCCGGCGGAGTCGGTCGCAGCGGGCTCTTCCGAGTCGTCGACCCGGGGAAGAAAGATCTCCACCGTCGTTCCATGGCCGAGCGAGCTCCGCACGCGGATCTCCCCGTCGCTCTGCTTCACGATCCCGTAGACGGTGGAGAGCCCGAGCCCCGTCCCCCTTCCCGCATCCTTGGTCGTGAAGAAGGGCTCGAAGATCCGCGCGCGGGTCTCGGGATCCATCCCACAGCCGTCGTCGGTGACGGAGAGACAGACGTAGCGAACCGGATCCGAGCCGAGCGCGACGCCCGCGTATTCCGGGAAGGAATCCACCTCGTAGGTCTGCACCGTGAGGTGCCCTCCCTGCGGCATGGCATCGCGGGCGTTCACCGACAGGTTCATCACGATCTGCTGAATCTGCCCCGCATCCGCCATCGCCCGTCCCAAGGAGGGATCGAGCGACAGCTCACACTCCACGTCCTCGCCGATGAGACGCCTCAGCATCCGCTCCAGCTCCCGCACGACAGCATTCAGATCGAGAATCCGCGGCTGGAGGAACTGCTGGCGGCTGAAGGCGAGCAGCTGCTGAGTGAGAGCGGAGGCCCGCTCGGCGGCCATACACACCTCCTTGGCCGCCTCCTGCGGCTCCCCCTCCAGGTCCGCGAGCAGACTCTCCCCGTAGCCCGTGATCACGGTGAGAAGGTTGTTGAAGTCGTGGGCGACACCGCCGGCCAGCTGCCCGACCGCCTCGAGCTTCTGAGACTGGCGGAGCTGATGCTCGAGTTCTCGGGCCTCGGTGATGTCCTGGGCGGTGCCGAGCAGCCGCTCCGGCTCGCCGTCTGCACCCGGCTCGAGGTGCGCCTGAGCTCGCATGTGGCGGATCGATCCGTCCGGCCAGACGATGCGGTACTCGAGGGAAGAAAATCCCTCCCCGGAAAGCCACTCGCGCCCCGCTGCTTCGGCGCGCTCCCGATCCTCCGAGTGGATCTGCCCCAGGAAGCTCTCGGGTCGGGGCCTTTGGGGACTTCTTTCCAGACCCAACACGCGGTACATCTCGTCCGAGAGCCAAAGGGTCTGCTCGCGCACGTTCCACTCGAAGCTTCCGATGCGCGCCACCCGCTGGGCCTCGAGCAGCCGCGCCTCGCTCGTCCGCAGAGCCTCCTGCGCGCGCTCCCGCTCCTGGATCCGCTGCTTCAGCGAGAGAACCAGGTCCGCCGAGGTCTTGACGCTGCTCTCCAGCCGGCGGATCAGGAAGGTCATCGAGATGACCGTGGCTACCCCGAAGGTCAGGAAGATCGCGGTCTGGGTGAGCCAACGGCCCGGGGTGGCCGTGGCCAAGGTCGCCGGCGCCTCGAGCCAGCCGAGCGTGAATCCTGCCCCCATGCCTCCCAGGGAACCCGCGCATAGCAGCAGCACCCCCACACTCCACCGAAGCTCGAAGAGAATGGTCGCCATCGCGACCGCTGAGAAGAGAAAGACCGGGCCACCGCTGGCAAGCCCGTTCAAGGCGAGCCCAGTCACGGCGCAGATGTACAGCACGGCGAGAAGAATAATGGCCCGCGGTGCGAAGCCCAGGCGATGCGTGAAGGCCGCAAGGAGGACGGCTGCGTATCCGAGGAGGTAGACAGCCAGGTAATCCAGCCGGCCGTCCTCGAGCCGGAGCCTCACCCCTCCGATCACGGCGAAGACGCCGAAGAACGCGAGTCCGTTCAGGACCCAGTTCAGGATCCGCTCACGCCACTCCCGGAGCGACTCCTTCGGCGACGGGACCTCGTCGGGGAGATCATCCACTGCGGTCTCCGAAATGCTCGCGATTCCAGCGGCGGCCTTCGTCGAGCATCGCCAGATAGTTCGCGGTGGGGATGTAGTTGGCAACGGAGTTGCCGGTACCGAGACAGTACCCGGTACCGCTGGCTGCGCAGGAATCCAGGATCTCGCGGGTGCGCCGGCGGACCGCTGCTTCGCTGCCCCTTCCCAGCAGGTCCATGTCCACGCCTCCGAGCACGGCGATGCGATCGCCCCAGCGCCGAGAGACCTCTTCCACCGGCATGATCTTGTCCTCGAAGGAGTGCTTGGCGTCGAAGCCGAGGGCGATGATCTCGTCCATGATCCCACCCAGGTTTCCACAGGAGTGGAGCAGTACGAGCTTGCCGGCGGCGTGGCCGATTTCCACCAGATGGCGGTGGTGGGGGAAGACGGACTCGCGCAGCACGGCGGGCGAGATCAGCGTTCCGGTGGCGAAGCCCAGGTCATCGCCCAGAAAGACCATGCCCACGTTGTCGATGGTGACGGCGTGGGCGGCGGCAGCAGCGGTGAGCTCACCGACCCTCTGACAAATCGCCGCGACGAGGTCGGGCTGATCGGCGAGGGCGTAGGAGAACGACTCCAGACCCATCAGCCAGGAGCTGTTCTCGAAGATCCCCCCGAGGTTGACGCTGATCTTCATGCCCTCGGGAACGACACTGTTCAGGTACTCGATGGCGCGATAGGAGATCCGCTCGGCAACGGGCCACGGGTAGGCGTCGAAATCGGCCCAGCTCTGGATGGGCCCCCTGCTCTCGTCCTGCCACATTCGCGTGCCGCCGGGCAGGTTCTCGACGCCGGCGGTATCCGCAGCCTCCAGGTAGTTATCGCGCGGAAAGCCGAGGCCGGTCCACGCCCACACGTAGTCGTAGCCGTTCTCGTAACAGAAGCGCAGGATCAGATTGAGAGCGTCCCTGCCGCGCCACGAAGGGCGGCGACGGCTGGCGGATTCGCCCACCTCCGTGAGCAGGATCGAGTGCCATCCGATCTTCTCACCGAGAAGCGTCTGGATGGTGCCCGGATCGGCAAACAGCTCGATGAAGGGAACGGGCCCCGGCGGCCCCCGGCGCAGTAGCGCGCGGCGCAGATTGTCGAAATCGGGCCTGCGCTCGACGCGGTACCTCGGGCCATCGGATCTCGCCGCCATCGAACCCACCTTCTCCGCGATGGATCGAAACCCCGCGCCTACCTCGAGGGTGCCTCCAGCACGTGAACACAGACGGCGGCCGGCCCGGAGCCGAGGAGCCCTCCGCCGTTCTCCGCCAGCGCGATTCGCCTCCTGCCGACCTGCCTCTTCCCCGCCTCGCCGCGGAGCTGGGTGGTCAGCTCGAGGATCTGGGCGAGGCCCGTGGCGGCGACGGGATGGCCGCGCGCGATCAGTCCTCCGCCGGTGTTGATGGGGAG
>Ga0255055_10000713_pt1 | contig 25243 bp, 15 predicted proteins | sample JV7_2_27_MG_FD_188633 | JGI IMG/M metagenome (GOLD analysis project Ga0255055, IMG submission 188633) | Seawater microbial communities from Jervis Inlet, British Columbia, Canada - JV7_2_27 | ecosystem: Environmental > Aquatic > Marine > Inlet | place: Canada: British Columbia | collected...
GCGACGCCGACAGTGTCACCGAGGTGCCGTGGGTGTAGGTGTTGGTGCAGTCGAAGCCGCAGTTGATACCTGCCGGGATCGATGTCACCGTCCCGGAGCCGGTCCCGGTCTTGGACACCGTCAGCAGGTAGGTCTTCAGAGCGAAGCTGGCGGTGACGCTGCGGGCTGCTGTCATCGATACGGTGCAGCTGCCGACGCCCGAACAGCCGCTCCCGGTCCAGCCGGTGAATGTCGATCCGAGCAGAGGCGACGCCGACAGTGTCACCGAGGTGCCGTGGGTGTAGGTGTTGGTGCAGTCGAAGCCGCAGTTGATACCTGCCGGGATCGATGTCACCGTCCCGGAGCCGGTCCCGGTCTTGGACACCGTCAGCAGCTTGTTCAATTGGAACTGCGCCGTCACCGTCTTGGCTGCATCCATGGTGACCGTGCAGCTGCCGACACTGATGCAGCCGCCACCGGACCATCCCTGAAACGTCGACCCTGTCGCCGCGGCGGCGTTCAGGGTGACCGACTGTCCGCTCAAGTAGCCCTCGAAACAATCAAACCCGCAATTGATCCCGCTCGGCACACTGGTCACTGTGCCGGATCCGTCCCCTGATTTGGCGGCGGTGAGTGTGTATACCCGAGTGAACGATGCGGAGACGGGCCTGTTGGCCTGCATCGACAGCGTGCAGGTCGTTCCGAGCTGTCCGGTGCACGCCTCACCCCAGCCCGTGAAAGCGGAGCCGATCGAGGCCGTTGCGGTGAGCGTGACGCTGGAGTCGATGACATACGTCCCGATGCAGTCCAAGCCGCAGTTGATGCCGGCCGGCGACGAGGTCACAGTTCCGAAACCGTCACTTGGCTTGGACACCGTGACGTCGAAGAGCTGCGTGAAGTTGGCGGTCACCGTGCGGTGGGCCGCCATCGTGACCGTGCACCGAGTCCCTAACACCGAGTCGCATCCGACCCACCCATCGAACGAGGAGTTGCCGACGGCGGTTGCCGTGAGCGTCACGGTGTCGCCACTGACCAGCGTGTCTGCACAGAAGAAGCCACAGTCGATGCCGGAATCCGTGCTCGTGACTGAGCCCAGCCCAGTGCCGCCCCTCTTGACGGTGAGGTCGAACAGCAGCCGGAACTCGGCGCCGAGCGTGCGGTCGCCGGTCATGGAGATCGCGCAAGCACCCGGTCCGAAGCACCCCTTTGTCCAGCGGATGAATGTGGAGCCGTTCGCCGGCGTGGCCGTGGCCGACACCGACGAGCCAAGAAGGAATGGTGATGAGCACGTGGCTCCACAGTTGATCCCGGCCGGTGCTGTGACGATCGTCCCGAAACCGTCGCCGGATTTCTCCAGCGAGAGGCGGGGATCGATGCGGGCCGTGGTCGACGACGTTGCGGTGGCGCCGTCGTCGTCGGTCACCCGCAACACCACTCGATACGTGGCCGGCTCGGCGTAGACGTACGTCGGATTGCGCGCGGTCGACGTTGCGCCGTCGCCGAAGCTCCACGAATACCGCCGCAGCGTTCCATCGACATCGCGCGAACCAACGGAGCTGAAGGACACCGGGAAACCGGTCGAGCCGATGTATGGACCGTTGGCGTCGGCCTGTGGGGGATCGTTGACGTCGGTGACGGTGACGGTTACGAACGCCTCGGCGACGGACCCGTTCGTGTCACGAACTCGGTACCCGATCGTGACTTCGCCGTTGAAGTTGGCCGATGGATCGTAGGAGACGGTGACACCATCAGTGGTAGCGACACCGTAGAACGGCCTGTCGACACTGAACACCGTGAGGAACCTTCCCTCAGGGTCGCCGTCGTTGTCGAGAACAGGGATGACGATGGGCTCGTCTTCGAGGGTCTCCGCGTCGTCATCCTGGGCTCGCCAACCGAAGCCGCTCACGGCGATCGAACTCGGCGAGTCGGACCCGGTGTGCTCGATCCGGATGACGGCGTCATGCTCACCCGTCGATGTCGGAGTCAGCGTGACCGTGCCCGTTGCCTCGTTTCCGTGACCGATCACCATCGAGCCGATGCCGTCGAGCATGAAGTCGGCAGAGCCGTCGAGGTCCGCTGAGTGGATGACAACCGTCGGATCGATCAGGCGATCACCCACGTTGCGGAACATCAAGTCCCTCGAACCGGATGCCGGCATCTGGACGGGTCCGATGCCGACGGCCGTTGGCGCGGTGAGGAGCGACCCTGTCGATTGCGAGATGTCCACGATCTCGATCGCGTTCACCCATGGCGAACCCTGCAGGCTCTTTATGGCCACGTCGATTGTGTCGCTCACGACACTGACGACGACGGGCACCATGAGCCCGGCGTTCTTGCCGGCGAGATTGTGAACGTTGAGCTGTTCGACAACGGGCTCACCGTTGATCTCGATACTCAACAAGGTCGAGGTCACGGCATCGGGCGGTGCCGCGAACAGGAATCGAACTTCATAGGCCCCTGGCTCCACCGGGAAGGCGTAGGTGAGCGACGAGGTGTCGCTGAACCGAGCGGACTGGAACAACACAGTCGGCACGTCTGTCGGCACCGACGGGTTCACCAGCACAATCGGCTGGGCTGGATCGTCGACGGTGGATGTGCGAACGGTGTCGAGGAAGGGACCGTCTCGGGTCCAGTCGGGTGTATCCGGTACGTCGGATCCACCGGCGTTCATGCGGATGACCTGAGCGCCGCGACCCGTCAATCGGACGGTGCTCGGCGAATTCGCACCCGTGTGTTCGATCCGCAGGTCGGAGACCTTGAGTCCGGTTGAGTCCGGAGAAAAAGCGATGGTCACCTTGGCCTCACCGCCAGGTGGGGCGACCGCGTCACCGCCGGAGACGATCGAGAACAGTCCGGCGTCCTCGCCGAGCAGGGTAAGTTGCTCGATCTCGATCGCCGGGCTCCCCGTCGCTCCGAGGTTGGTGATCGTGACATCGCTTTGGGAGGTGCTTCCGGCGACCACACCACCGAAAGACACCTCGAAGGGGGAGACCTGGAGGTCGGCGGGTGCACGACCGGAGAGTGCTGTGAACGCCCCAACCGCGATCACTCCGATCAAAGAGAATTGAACGGCCTTCGACCAGCCGGGAATCGCCACCCAACCGCGGCCGATCGCGGCGCGAATCGACACATGTCGGCGCCTCTGAGAGATGGCTGCGACTACCCACAGCACGAGAGACGCGGCGAGTGCAATCACGAATACGAAGAGACCGGCGACGACGGCGGCCTGGGCCCATGACGGCAGGTTCAACCAGGCCTCGACGAGGCCGTCCCACCAATTCAGCTGTGGACTGCTCGCCTGAGCAACGAAGATGCTGCCCGGCGTCGCCGGCCAGCGGATACCAACGACCATGCCCTGCCCCTCTGAGCCCCAAGGCTTTACCCTACTCAGCAGTCCAATCTAGTGGCCGCTGCTCGATGCGGGCCCCTCGATTCACCACCCGGTGATTCAGCCGGAGCAGTCGGTTCCCACACGTAGCTGCTGATCGGCTGTCACGTCCGGCAAGTCGACGGTTCGGCCCGAAGGGAATTCGACCCGGAGATCAACCCCCCCGACTCCTCCGAGACCAAAGTGCACGGAGGAACCCGTGCCGCCCCCGTATCCGGTGCTCGCTTGAACGTGGCGTAATCCGAGCAGCCGTCTCGCGTCGCCGAGATATCCAGCCTCGTACACGGTGACAATGGCACCGATGGTCGGTTCGTCGGTTCCCACAAGCTCGACACCCAACCAGTGACCCGCCTCTGTGCGGTTGAGATACAGGCGCGTCGGAAGTGCCGGTTCCCATTCCACGGCCACGATGTCGAGCCGCCCATCGCGGTCCATATCCGCAACCGCGCCCGAGATCCAATACTGATCGCTCCCCAGGCCCGGCGGCGCCTCGAAGCGCGGGATGCCGTCCCGAACACCCTTGTTCAGGAAGATGGCCGGCTTCGTGCCTCCCTCCGCCGAAGCCGTCGTGACGATGTCGGGCCATCCGTCGTTGTCGAGATCCGCGACCTCGATATGCGGCCCCTTGGTCGGCAGGCCGACGAGCGAGGCAGCCTTGGTGACGTCCTCGAAGCGCGGATCGCCGGCGCCGTCGTTGCCGCGGTTGAGGTAGAGGCGGATCGGAACCCCGCGACCGTCATCGACCGTGCTGTTGAAATGCTGGCCGATGACGAGATCCATCGCGCCGTCATTGTCGATGTCGGCGATCGCCACGCCAGCCGGGTCGTCTTCGTCGCCGTAGAGTTCCCAGACGAACGGCGACTGGGACGACTCGCGGAGCCGACCCTCCCCGTTCCCAATGAAGATCCGGTTCGAGCCACCCACCACCAGATCCTGGTGGCTGTCGCCGTTGAGATCACCTACGCCGACCCCGAGACCGTGAATGTCCTTGGGTAGGCCTGCTTCACCGGTCGTATCAGCGAAGCGGAACGCGCCGCGGTTGCGGTAGAGCACACTCGATCCGCCCGACCATCGATCTTCGACGAGAAACACGTCGAGGCGACCGTCGCCGTCGTAGTCGAGGATCCCGATTGAACGAGCGCCGGCGGATGCATTGAGAATCGCAGCAACCGAGAAGGACCCGCCGGAGTTCTCGAGGACCACGGTGCCCTCTTCGGCATCCCGCCTCACGTTGCGGGCGAGGATCATGTCGAGGTCACCGTCGCCGTCGAGATCTGCGAAAGCGACACCACTCGTCCGCGACAGGGAAACAGGAAGGCTTGCAGGCTGGAATCCGTCGGGCCCGCCGAGCAGAAGTTGGTCGGGACGCGGCCCGTCCGCCCCGCGCTGTTTGTATTGCTCGGATGGCCGGTCGGCGAACGTGCCGACGACCAGGTCGACCCACCCGTCGCCGTTGACGTCGGCTGCGCCGGCGGCATGGCCGCGAAGGCCGATGAGTGGGGCGAGGGCTCCGAGATCCGAGGCACTCTCCACGAGGGCCAACGCACCGCTCCTGCCACTGGTCGGTGCCGACCAACAACCCGGCGAGGTCGTGACCACGTTCGAATCTTCCGTGAGCGACGCGGCCCTCTCCGATTCCGGTCCGAGCTGGATCACGAACAGGACGACCTCGCCCCACGGGTCTTCCCGGCTCGGTCCCGCGTTGAAGCCGATGAAGACTCGATTCCGGACCCGATCGAAGGCGAGGTCATAGGTGCCTCCCAGAGTCAGGCCCAGCTCCCTCTCCGCCATGCCGTTCAGCTCGGCAACCACACGCTCGGCACCCGTTTCGACATCGACGGCGAGCAAGGGGGTGCCGTACTCCCATGCACGGCCGTGAGCTGCTGGGACGTAGAGCAGTTCGCGTTCATCGGGTGTCAATGCCAGCGTCGTGGTGTAGTCGACCGCCGGCCCAATCTCTCGGATCGCACCGTCGGGAGACATGGCAAAGAACACGTCGGGTTGGCGAGTGACGCCGTATACGGTGCCGTCCGTTGCGGGCTGCGTCGAGGCTCGCAGCCAATCTCCGGGCAGAGTGTCGGGGTGGTCGATCACCTCGCGCGTCGCCGCGTCGTACATGCGCAGCACGCCATCACCTGCTGAGAAATAGGCGCGCCCTGCGGCATCGACGAGCACGCTGCGGAATCCCTTGTGCGGGCCCCCCACGACCGTGGACTCGCCGGTGCGGGTGTCGTAGGCGAAGAACTGGCCGTTCTTGCCGTTCCGGGTCGGATCGACGGCTTCGCCGTAGAGGACGGTGCCATCTTGGGCTCCGGCCAGAGAGGGAAGGCCGTGTCCCGGAACCGGGACATCGAGGATCACGAGGTCATGGCTTGCGGTATTCCATCGCGCCACGAAGTCACCGCGGTAGGCGTCGGAGTACTCGAGACGGTTGCGGCTCCCCCAGTAGGTAGCGATGAACACCTCATCACAGCCACCTGCCACGAGCTGGGCGTGGATCTTGCCGTAGCCACCCTGGTCGGGTGAAAGACCTGCCAGCGACAACATGTCCGCGACCATCGTGAGCCTTCCCGCGGTGGGGGTGTACTCGTAGACGTAGGAGTTCCCGCCGACGCCGAGATGGTCGCCGATGGCGGACACGAAACGGCCATCGGGCAGGACGAGCCCTTGTCCCCACTGTGACCACGGGTTGCCTTCGTACCCAGGTCGCGGGTATACCGCGGCTTCGATCCGCAACCCATCCGGATCGTCTCGCAACACGATGGTTTGGGATGTGGGACCTTCGGGGACGGCGGTCTCCGTGGGACTTTGACAGGTGCTGGACTTCGCACCGCCCGATGGATCCGGAGCCGCATTGGGGTCGGTGGATGGAAGCGTCGTCGTGGTGCGAGGCGTCGAGACGGTCGTTGAGCCTGGGCGTGTCGTTGTCGTCGGGGTGCGGAGTGTCGTGGTGATGCTCGAAGACGGTGCCTCCTCGGAAGCGGCCGTGCACGCGGACACCACGAGGGATATGATCGCGGCGAAGATCAGGGTTCGCCGTGCTCTACCACCGTGCAGCCGTCGTTGTTTCCCCCGCACGCCGCCAACCTACCGGGCATCGCCGACTACGCAGGCGGTCCGCGATAGCCGCGGAGCGACCTCCGTGTCCGCTCTTCCCAGCGCATGCCGGTGAGCATCTTGCGCTTGAAGAACACAAGACCGTCGGTCCGTTGGACGGGGATGCGGTGCAGCAGGTACGGGTCGGTGGCCGGCGTGATCGGTGGGCCTGCTCCCAAGACCGCGGTCCGATACCGTTGCCGCACCTCTCGGTCGGCCACGGCATCCCAGTATCCCTTTGGGTAGGCAAAGTGCTCGGCAACGATGCCGGTGCGACTCGAGATGAGTTCGTTGCAGCGGTCGAGTTCGGCACCGATGATGTCGGCCGGCAAGTTGCGAAGATCGGGGTGGGTATGCGTGTGTGCTCCCAGGGTGACGAGCCCGCTGTCCATCATCTCCTGCACGTGCTCCCACCGCAGCGGTTCAGCCCCGCCTCCCGGTGTCAGCGCCTCTCTGGTGTCCACCGGGCGTGTGGTCAGGTACAGCGTGAACGGGATGCTGGCGGCAACAAGGAGGGGGTATGCCGTCGTGAAGAGATCGAGGTAGCCATCGTCGAAGCCGAGGCTGAAGGTGCAGTCGGCTCGAGCCGTTGTAACGCTCGTCAGCGCCGTGTCGAGATCCACGATCTCACCGTGCTCTGCCAACCAGTCGAGCTGGCGGGCAAACGTATCCGTCGGTACCTCCATTTCCCGAAGCAAGTGGGTTCCCACTTGGTGATAGATGAGAAGACGTGGTCCGTGCCATCGACCGTAAGGAGTATCGGCCAGTGCAAAGGCCGCCTTCGCCAACCGCGATACGATCGGCTTCACGCTGCGCGACCGGTGATCAGGACGGGTCCTGCCCGCCGTCGCCGGCGCCCGTCAGCGAGGCTTCCTCGTCCTCCTCCGCACCGGGGATCCTCGCGACCCGAACCGGCAGCTCGTGGCGGCGAGCCCCGTTCGGTGTTGCGGTCCCCGATGGGTTTTCCGCAGGCTTGCGACGGGGGAACAGCCCCCAGAAACGGCGTCCGACGGCGGTCATCGTGTGAACCAGCAACGCAACGCCGAGAAGCCTGGCCTTGCGGTCTCCGTACTCGCGACTGACCGTGGTGACGTCGGATTCCGTCGCCTGCCCGGCCGTAGCCGCCAGCACCATCGAGTCGAGGCGCTGCGAGAGCACCTGACTGATGGGGCTCTTGATGTCGGCACCGGAAACGATGATGAAATCGAAGCGATCGCTCGCTGATCGTGTGAGCACACCAAAGTGGGGCCGGGCGATGATATCTGGAGCGTTGGCGGCCCGCGTACCAGCAGTCATCCCATACAGGTTCGGGATCACCGGCGACAGACGCTCGAGCGCCTCTTCATACAGGTCTCGTGTCGCTTCGCCGGCCGTGTTGTCTCCGAGTTGTGCTTGCAGCAGAATGTCCGCCAGGTTCATATCGCCGTTGCCGAACTCGACGAGCCTCGACGGGTCATCGAGGTTGGCATCGATCAGCAGCACAGAGTTTCCGGACACGGCGAGTGAAGTTGCCAGGTCGGCGGCGAGTTCTTGCACATCCGCTGTTTTGGCGTGGAGGCCCGTGATGCCGACGACCGTGGTTCCGGAGTCGGCAACGCCCTCGATCGTTGCCCGCAAAGCCTGAATAGCTGCCTTGCGGGGCACGGTCGGTACCGCGATGTACCAGGGTTCCTCCAATGTGTCGAACCTGCCTCGGGGCATGATCGATGGAAGTTGTGGAAGACCTTCGATATCGCTCGACTCCCACAGCGGCTTGCGAACTCGATCAGCGATGATCAGGCCACCAAGCCCGACGAGCAGGCCTGCCACCACGGCGAGGACCCGGTTGGTCAGTACATCTACTTCTTGGACCGAGGAAGGACCAACCACGATGTCCTCGCTGACGGTCACGAGGCTCTGCGCCTCCACTTGTCGCAGGAACAGGTCTTGGTAGGCGGTGCGGAGCTGCTCGGACTGCAGGCGCCAGAAATCCACGGCGATGGCATCCTCGAAAGCCTCCTCGGAGAATGGTCCGGGAGCCGCTGCCGCGGCGGTTTCGTTGGCACCTCCGGTTGCAGCTTCGATGGCACGCGCCGCGACCTGCCGCTCCACCGTGAGGCCGACGAGGAGCTGGAATACGATATCGATATCGGCCTCGATCTCCTCGCTGCTGCGAGGGATGATGAGGGGGTCGACCGGTGGGAGCGGCCTTATCAGTTCGATCTTCAAGGTGTTGTGTTGTACCGTCAACGCGCCGATCTGGGCATCGAGTGCCCTCAATTCCGCAGTGGCGATGAAGTCGGCTTCACCGGGCTCTCGAGGCGGATCGACCGCCTCTGCTTCTGCGATGTTGCGTTCCAACTTGATGATCTCGGTAGAAAGTGCGTCGAGCTGAGTTTGAATCCCGAGGATTCCTGTAAAGGGCTCGATTTCGAAGAATGAAGCCATCAAAGCCTCGACACGACGAGTCGCTTCTAGGTCTGTTGCGCCGCGTCCGATGAACCGCAATGCGAAGGTGCGATCGTCGCGCTCGATGGCGGCCATCTCCCAGGGGGCCAGTGGGTGGAGGCGTTCGGCGAGCTTGGTTGCATTGATTTCGACCGCGACCGACTCTGCGTTGGTCAGTCGCGTGAGTGTCCCCTCATCCGACGTCTCGCCGAGCAGACGCTGGAAGGTGATCGTTGCCACTGCCTCTCGAGTCGGCCGCTGTTCGTTGCGGAACTCGGTGAGCTGGTTGGCGATCCAGATCGACACCAGAGCGACCAAGACGAGGGCCCACCATCGTGCCCTCAGGATGCGTTGCAGTCGAGCGAAGCTCATCTTTTTTCCCCCGGAGTGCCCGTAGCTGTCCAGAACACTCTACAGAACGGGGACGCTACCTGGCTTGGAAGTGGCATCGAGGGGTGCACCATCGACTCACCACGCACAGTGGGATATGCTGTCGGTGCGTAACAAGCGGACTTCGGGAAACCGAGGGGTAGGGGGAGATCATGCGAATCTTGGTGACAGGCGCGGCCGGCTTCTTGGGCCAGCACGTCGCGAGGCGGTTGTTGGCCGATGGCCATTTCGTTACGGGCTTCGACGTTCAGGAAGTGGCAGGTGATGCGTTCCCATCCATTGCGGGGGATCTCCTCGACGCCGATGGTGTCGCGGCAGCCGCGGATGGGCATGATGCGATCTGTCACATCGGCGCCATCGGGGATGTGTACCTGGCCGCAGAGCAACCTGCACTCGCCGCTGCGGTCAATGTGACGGGAAGCGCCAATGTTGCAGCCGCTGCCCGGGCCGGCGGTGCCCGTGTCGTCTACGCATCCACGTGGGAGGTCTACGGGAAGCCGGATTACGAGCCTCTGGACGAAGACCATCCCACACGACCCGACCACCCTTACAACATCACGAAGCTCGCCGGCGAGCAGATGCTCCTGGCCGCTGACCACCTCCATGATGTTCCGGTCGTCTCATTGCGGCTTGGCACAGCCTTTGGTTCCGGCTTGCGGCCGAATTCGGTCTTCCGGATCTTCATTGATCGCGCACGGCGCGGCGAGCCCATCACCATCCAGGGCGACGGCTCCCAGGGACGCCAGTTCACGCACGCTTCCGATATCGCTCGCGCGTTCTCGATGGCGTGCTCCTCTGATTTGCGCGGCACCGTCCTCAACACGGTTGCGCCTGAATCGGTTTCGATCAAGGAACTCGCCGAGCTCGTAGTCGCGAGATTCCCTACCGATCTCACTTTCGGTGAGGCGAGGCCCGGCGATATCACACCGGCGGCCGTATCCCCGTTGCGGGCGCGCGAGGTTCTCGGCTGGAATGCGGAGATGCGATTCGATGAGGGCCTCGACGAACTCATCGAGGATCTCGACACAAAGGAATGACTTGAAGGACCGACCGCAGGTCCTCCACCTGATCAAAGGCCTCGGCCTCGGTGGCGCTGAGAGGCTGATCGCTGAGGGCGCGAAGTGCTGGGATCGACAGCGGTTCCAGTACTCGGTTGGCTATTTCGTTCCCTGGAAGGATCAGCTCGTCGACCAGCTGTCCCGGTCGGGGATCGAGGTCACGCTGTTCGGAAACGGACGGGGTATTGGGATTCGATCTGCGTTGCGCGTGCGTAGCCACCTCCGTTCTGCAGGAATCGACCTCGTCCACATTCACAGTCCTGGGATCGCGTCGGTGGTACGACCTGTGGTGTCGATTCCGGTGGTGTATACCGAACACAACGTGGTCGATTCGTACCATCCGCTCACGCGGCGTGCGAACGAATGGACGTATGGCCTGAATACCGTCGTCGTAGCAGTATCCGACGCGGTAGCCGACTCCGTTGCGCACGCGGCAGGTGGCCGCCCCAGGGTGATCGTCAATGGTGTCTCATGTGCCGTGACCAATGAAGAGACGGCGGCAGTTCGGGCCGATCTTGGACTCGATGGCACCCCTCTCGTCGTGCACGTTGGCAACATCCGTCCTGGCAAAGGCCATGACAATCTGGTTGCGACAGCTCGGATCGCACTCGCCAGCCAGCCGGACCTCACTTTCGTCTCGATTGGTGTGGAGAAGTATCCGGGGATGCTGGTCCGGCTCCGTGACGCTTCTGCTGATCTGGGTGATCACGTGCGCTTCCTGGGTATGCGTTCGGATGCCCTCGCCTTCACCGCGTCCGGCGACGTCTTCGTCAATCCGTCAGAGGTCGAAGGTCTCCCAGTCGCGATCCTCGAGGCCATGGATTTGGGAACACCGGTCGTCGCGACGGCGGCCGGTGGAGTCCCCTCCATCGTGCGCGATGGAGAAACCGGCCGTCTGGTTCCTGTCAACGATCCGGAGGCGCTTGCCGCGGCAACGCTCGAGACTCTCTCGGATCGCCAATCTGCTCGGAGAATGGCTGAAGCGGCACGTGCCAGCGTGCGAAGCCAATACAGCCTGGAGGCCATGGTCGGCGCGTACGAATCCGTCTATGAGGAAGCCCTGCATGGATGACTTCGAGGTGCGTCACCTGAAGGAGAGCGACATTCCCGATGCGCTCGAGTTGATGCGAGAGTCGCTGGGAGAAACCGAGTTGCTTCGGCGGACGCCGGCACTGTTCAGATGGAAGCATCTCCAGAATCCAGCGGGTCGGTCGATCATGCTGGTAGCGGAAGCCGACGATCGGCTGATCGGCCTGCGCACCTTCATGCGGTGGAGGCTGGAGCTTCCCGGCGGCGGCGAGCTTCAGTGTGTTCGACCGGTAGACACGGCCACGCATCCCGACTACCGCAGGCTCGGGATCTTCAAGACGTTGACCGAAGCTGCGGTCACGGAGGCGCGAGCCGATGGGGTGCATTTGATCTTCAACACGCCCAACCCACAGTCGGGTGCTGGCTACTTGAAGATGGGATGGACTCAGGTGGGACCGATCGGTGTTCTGGCTCGTCCCAAGCTGGGCCTTGTGAAACGACGAGACACGCTCAATCCATCGCGGACCGTCGATATCGACGCGGAGCCGGTGCGGCCGGATCGGCTCCCAGCCTGGCGGTCGCCGCTCGGGTTACGCACGCCGCGGACCACTGCGTATCTGACATGGCGGTTCAACCAGCATCCAACCGCCGACTACCGCATGATCATGGAAGCAGGAGGACTGGCCATCGTCCGACCGAACAGCCGACATCATCGGTCCGAGCTGCTCTTGTGCGACATGGCCGGTGACATCGGGCCGAGAGTGGCGAGGGCCGTCGTTCGAAGACCGGGTTTCGCCTATGTGGCGGCCTGGTTCTCCCGGGGAACTCCCGAACGTGCGGCGTCGATCAAAGCCGGCATCATTCCGCTGCCTCGCGTTGTTGCTCTGACTCTCTTCGCACGGGCCCTGTCTCCGATGGAGGTCAACGTCGCTAGCTTGTCGTCCTGGGATCTCGCGTTGAGTGACTTGGAGATGCTGTGAAGAGCGACCTTGCCTGGTTGGCGCTGTCGGTGGTGTTCGCTGCCATCGTGACCTTGGCACTCGTGCTGGGACGATTGACGTTGGGATCGGTGCTGTTCGTCACCGCCGGGGTCGTCATCAGCGTGAGGGTCGCAGGTCGCATGGCCATCGATGCGGACCGGATGTGGCTCACGACACTCCTTCCCCTGGCGTTCATCGCCAAGATGGCAGGTGCGGTAGCTCGCTTTCTCATGGTTACGGAGCTCTACGGGAGAGGCGACTCGTTTGGGTATTACAACGCCGGAATCGATTTCGTTCACGTGTGGCGGTCGTTCAACGTTCCACACGCGACGGCCGGAGGAGCCGGAACCCGCTTCGTCGATGTGTTCACGTCGTTCCTCTTCTTGCCGGCCATCCCCACGTTCCTCATGGCCTTCTTCATGTTTGCAACGCTGTCGTTTGTCGGCACAGTGTTCTTCTATTTGGCGTTTCGTAGGTGGTTCAGAGACTCGAAGCACCTCTGGCTCTATGCCCTCTTCGTGTTCTTCATGCCGTCGCTGCTCTTCTGGCCGTCGGCGATCGGCAAGGATGCCATCATGGTCTTGGGTCTCGGCATCGCGGCATACGGGGCAGCCCGTGTGCTCGAGGGTGACTACGCCCGCGGCGCTGCATTCGCCACACCCGGACTGCTGCTCGCGGCGGGCGTGCGTGCCCATGTCGCCGTTCTCGTCGTAGCCGGTGTTGCGCTTGCCCTTCTCCTCAGTCGTCGGCGTCCAGGAAGCTCCGCGTGGCTCGGCCGTATCGTTGCGCTCGGAGTCGCGATCACCATCGTGACCGTTGTGGGACTCACCGCCGCCAAGAATCTGAAGCTGGACACATCTGGAGATGGCATCGATGAGTTCCTCGCCGAGACGGAGCGTCGCACGGCTCAGGGCGGCTCCGTGGTCACGGGCAGCCCCGTCAGTAGCCCGGTCGGGTTCCCCGAAGCCACGCTGCGTGTCCTCTTCCGACCGTTGCCGTATGAGGCGGGGAATCCAGCGGCAATGCTCGGTGCTGCCGAGAGCACGCTCCTCCTGCTGGTGCTCATCGCAAGGTTCCCACACTTGGCCAGGAACTTCGTCCGCATCCGACATAGCCCATACATGGTGTTCGCCGCCGTGTATACCCTCGGATTCATTGTTGCTTTCTCGGCGATCTTCAACCTGGGCATCCTTGCGAGACAGCGGGTCCAGGTGTTGCCATTCCTGCTAGCCATGCTGGTGGGCCTCGGATGGGGGAGCATTGCGTCACCGGGACCGCAGCCTCTGCCCCACTCGACGGTCGGCGCGACCTCCCCGAACTGAAGCTGGAGTCAACGTTGGGCACGGTTCACAACAACGTGGATCGGTTGCTGATCGTCAACACGACGAACCGGCGCCGCGGTGCCGAGGTGCGCAGCCTTCGGCTGCAGCCGGGCTTGCGGGAGCGGGGATGGGAAGTAGATCTCGTTTCGCTGACCGCGGAACGAGACGCACCCACTATTCCGGCCCAACCGATCTCGGGGGTGGCTGCGGGTCAATTGGGTCGGTTCGAGCCGGTTGTGCTGCGTGGTCTGCGACATCACCTGCGGCGGCATCGCTACGACCTGATGCTCGCCAACGGCTCAGCGACCCTTCGATACGCGGTGGGTGCCTCATCCGGCATCCTCCCCCGACGACGCCTTGGGTACACGGCGATTGGAGAACCACGGTACTGGTCGACCTCCCGGACGAGCCGTTGGCTGCAGCGCCGGCTTCTCGCCCGGGTGGGCTTCCACCTGGCCGTCTCGGCCGCGACGGCCGACCAGCTCCGAACCCTCGTTTCTCCGAACGCAAGTATCGAGGTCGTGTACGGGGGTGTGCCCAACGATCTCCTCCAGATCACCAGACCACCTCGCTCTGGATCGCTCCACCTGCTCAGCGTCGGAGGTCTGACGGCCGAGAAGGATCCGGTAGCAGCGATCAAGATCCTGCAACGCACGGAGATGGCTCGACACATGCGGCTTCGGTTTGTGGGTGCCGGTCCACTGGCGACTGAGGCCGCCAGGACAGCACACAGCGCGGGGCTCTCGGATCGAGTGGAGTTTCCGGGAGCCACGGCGGATATCTCCACTCATCTCAAGTGGGCCCATGCTCTCATCCTCACATCGAGGAGCGAGGGCCTCCCCGGAGTGGTGCTGGAAGCATCCGCATCTGAAGTGCCGACGGTTGCGTTCGACGTGGGCGGCACCCGCGAGGTCATCGCGGACGGTGCAACGGGGCGCCTGATCACTCATGGCGACCACTCGGGTTTCGCCGCTGCACTCGATCTCCTGGAGGCCGACGAACCGCTCAGGCGTCGCTGGGGCGAAGCGGCGCGCAGGATGGTCGAGGCGTCGTTTCTCCTCGACCACGCCGCTGATCGCTACGACGCGGCATTGAGGCGGCACTTGGAGGGTTAGGGAGACACGAGGACAAGCGATGACTCCCCTTCGTGAATCTCGATGATGGCGGCGTTGCGGAAGCCGAGTTGTCGATACAACCTGACTGCAGATTCATTGCCCATGCCGACGACAACTCTCACCGCACCGGCATTTCGCTCCCGCAATCTGGTGAGCAGCGCCGACCCGAGTTGTTGCCCAATCCCACGACCACGAGCCTGCGAGATCACAGCCATCGAAAGGAGCTCAGCACGAGCATCGACTCCGGGAGAGTCGTAACCAAGGGTCTCAATGGCGCGTTTCAGTGCACGCGGGTGTACCACGCGGGCAAACGCGGCCACGGAAGCCGCGATGCCGTGCCGCCTGAGGAAATAGCGGTAGAAATCGGTCGTGTTGGTGACGCCTGCCACGAAGCCGATGGGGCCGTGTGCGTCTTCCGCTACCAGCACGACGGCTTCGGGATACTCGACGAGCGCCCGATACAGCCGCCGCATGAATCTGATGCCGAGCGTGGGGAGGAACCCTGTGGAGATCGCCGCCGAATGCAATCTCGCCATGAATTCGACGTCGGAAGCCACGGCGCTTCTCGTCGCAGGTTCCGTGGCCGGACCGCTCAGGGCGGACGCCAGGTCGTAGAGGCCCTTCGCCCGAGCGGCGTCGACGTACGCGCTCATCACCGTCCTCACCACGCGTCGCTCGTCGAAATCCGCGACCGCCCTTTCGCGGGCGGCGGACGACATGTCGGCCCGCGTTTCCCGATGAGATCCGACGTCGACGATTGCGCGCTCGAGTGCCTGTACGTCGCCGACCGGGACCAGCAGCCCATTTTCGCCATGTGCCACAACTTCGCGGCAACCGCGGATATCGGATGCGATCACCGGAAGGCCCATTGCGGACGCCTCCATCGCCGCCCTGGGGAACCCCTCGCGGTGCGACGGCAGCACGAAGACGTCCATTGCCGCATAGAGCGTGTCGACATCCGTGCGCATGCCGAGCAGTCGGATCCCCGCCGTTCGTGCGTCATCCAGTTCCTGCTGTGTGAGGCCATCTGCCTTGGTCGGTTCTTCCGGACCGACACAAACCACTACATATCCATCAGGGAGTTTGGAGGCTGCAGCGAACAGCTCGCGGAAGCCCTTCTCTGCGACGAGGCGACCCACTGAGCCGACCACAATGTCGTCAGGCTTTGCTCCCAACTCTCTCCGAATCGCGTCACGAGCGTCCTCGTCGACCCGGCTTCGGTCGAAGCGACGCAGGTCCACGCCGTTGCCGAGGAGTCGAAGTCGCGAGCGAGGCGCAAGACGCCATCGCGCCATCAGTTCGAGGTCCTCGGCACTCTGTACCAGCTCGCGGTCGCTGAACCGGCCGGCCAGCCACTCCAATGCATAGACCACCATGCGCTTTCCCAGCGGATCGTCAGGTGTGGCGTATAGACCGTGGACGGTGTTGATCACGATCGGCACACCGCCGATTCGACCCAGGATTCGTCCGTACACCCCCGGCTTGGGTGTGTGCGTATGGAGCACGTCGGGCCTCTCCTCGCGAAGAATGCTCCAGAATTGGCGGGCGGCTCGCAGGTCGGCGGCGAGATCCATACCGCGGGTCGAGCTGGGGAGCGACAAGTGGCGTAGGCCCATCGATTCCAGCTCCTCGCAATACGGGCCGTCAGCGCTGATGCCGATGGATTCCGCACCGACGTCGAGCGCAGCGAGCATCTGCGGGAGGATCAGGAATCGCAGGCTCATGTCCACCGTGGTTACGTGGGCGACCTTTGTTGTTGCGAATGAGCCGGTGACCAGTCTCTGAACCCCCTGTTCGGCGCGATCATAGGGGGCGAGGCTGTCGTCTCGAGCCCCCGGGTACAGGATGATCGCAGGTCCAACTCTCTGAGGATCCGCGCCCGTGCACTCACCCTATGGTTCGTCTAAGCTCCAGTTGGGGATTCGGTCCTGGGGTCTGGCTTTGCGGCCGGAGGTGGGGGAAGGCTCGATGGAAGGCAAACTGAGAGAGTCTGTTAGCAGACTCGATGGCAGGGGCGGCATGCAACAGCGGCTAGCGCAGTCCGCAGCGTCGATTCGCGCCGACATCGGTTTCGCGTTCGTCGACTCGGGGATCATCATCTTCGCCTATTTGGCCGCTCTCGCCATCCGTTCGATCGAGTCCGCGGCGGTTGCCGACATCTGGTGGCCTGGACTGATAGCCGCCCTTCCCGTCATCCTCGCTGTACATCTCTCGTTCAATCTCGTCTTCGGCGCTTACGGACATGTTTGGGAGTTCGCCTCGATCGGCGAGGCCATCCGGGTGATCGCGGCCACCGCATCCAGCGCATTCGTCCTGCTTGTGATCGAGTTGGTCAACCAACGGATGACCGGATCGGCACATGTTCCACTCGGCGTCATCATTCTCGGCTCAGCACTCACCGCCGGTGGCATGGGCGCAGTGAGGTTTCGCTCTCGGCTGTTCTCACTGAAGCGAATGAACGCGATTGCCGCGCAGCCTGATGCGGAACGAACACTGATCGTGGGCACGACCCAGCCCGCAGTTGATCTCGCCCGTCACGGCAGCAGCACCACTCGTCCCATGGACGTGGTTGGGTTCGTCGCGACCGGCGACAACGGATTTGGAGAGCGACGCATAGCCGGCAGGCCGGTTTTTGGGAACGTGGACGAGGTGCCGGATCTCGTCCGCTACCTCGAGATCAAGCAGCTGATCATCGCCGACCCCAGGTCCCAGGATTTGGCCAGGAAGCTCGTTGACGCCTGTATGAACGTCGACGTTCGCCTGGGTATCCTGCCGATACCCGACGATATTCTCGCCGGCACCGCCGGACTCGATGTGCGAGAACTCGAGTTGTCCGACCTCCTCAGCCGGCCGGTCGTGCACACCGATCTGGCGCCGGTCAGCGAGTTACTTACAGGCGAGCGCGTTTTGGTCACCGGCGCCGGCGGATCCATCGGCTCCGAGATCGTTCGGCAGGTTCTCGAGTTCGAGCCCGAGATGGTCGTTGCCCTCGATCATGATGAGACCCATCTGCACGATGCCGCGGTTGCCTGGGCACCCGGTGCGACGACGCTCACTCTCGAGTTGGCAGATATCCGAGAAGCGGCTCGGGTGATTCGATGCTTCGAGCAGTATCGGCCGACCGTCGTGTTTCATGCCGCGGCGCACAAACACGTCCCAATCCTCGAGGATTTTCCCGAGGAGGCGTTGAAAACCAACGTCCAAGGCACACAAAACCTCCTCGAGGCAACACGGCTCTTCGAGGCCACCCGCTTCGTTCTGATTTCCACAGACAAGGCGGTCGATCCGTCGAGCGTCATGGGAGCATCGAAACGAGTTGCCGAGATGATGATCGTGAACGCGGCAACGGACACCTCACCGTGCACATACGCGGCAGTCCGCTTTGGGAATGTGTTGGGAAGCCGCGGGTCGGTGGTTCCCACGTTCATGCGTCAGGTTCAGCAGGGTGGACCGGTCACGGTGAGCGATCCTCGGATGGAGCGCTATTTCATGACCGTCGACGAGGCGGTGCAACTCGTGCTACAAGCCTCGGCAATCTCGCGGAGCGGAGAGGTGTTCGTGCTGGACATGGGAGAGCCGGTCAAGATTCTGGACCTTGCGCATCGCATTATTCGATTGTCGGGAAGGGTGCCCGACCGCGACGTCGCCGTTGAGATCACCGGAATCCGAGAGGGCGAGAAGTTGACGGAGGTGTTGTCGGCAACGCCACTCGAAGCGAGTGAGCATCCACAGATCCGCATCGCCAGTACGGCTCGACCCGGTCGGGCGACTCTCCATGACGCGCGACAACTCATGCAGCAGATGCTCGAGGACGGAGACCGACGCGGAATCAAGGAAGTGTTGATCAGTCTGGCCCGGCATGACTGGGATGTCGACGAGACCATCGACCTCACGGATGCCGCGCTCGAGATCACCGGTCGAGCGAGTTAGGTGGTAATACACCGTCGTGCTTGGCAGACGCCGGCGCGTACCGCAGCCCGTACGCTGATGCCGCGGCCAGTGAGAGTGTCAGGCTCGCCAGGCTGACGGCCATGAGGGTCGATCTAGCCGATGCAGCGAGACGGGACGCCACGAAGACGACGACCAATTGCGCCGCAGCAACCATGACGGCATCTCCACCCATCGTGCGCACCGGACCCGGCACGACACGACGAACCACCGGTTCTGCGACCAGGATGCCGAGCGTTGCCGTGGCACCGACGACGACCGCCAATCGGCCGGCGGACCCGGTGGCAGCGACCCACATCAACAAGGCGGTCATCATCATCGCTCCGGGGGATCCGAGTGACGCGATTGGCTTGGGCCACGCGGTCAGGAGGAAGGGGAGGGACACCCCGAGAAGAAGGAGGGCACTTTCGGTGTCCGGTACGGCAAAGAAGATGCCGACCACTGAGATGATGATCAACAGAGGGCCAACGCTCGTTGTCCGATACTGGTGATCGGTATCGGCAACCAGAGCGCCTCCCGCGGCGATTGCCACGAGGATGAGCAAGCGCGCCGTGAGCTCCAACCCATCAATCGACCATGCGATCAACCAAGCCCCCGGGATCGCGGCGGCCATGCGCATGGCAAGCGGCATCTGGATGGTCCCGACGACCCCGACCGCAATCAATCCCACCAGCACAACGCCACCGAGCTGCGGGGTCGACGCCTGGGTAGCGATCGAAACCGCGATGAAGGACACCGTCAAGCCGATACCCACCAAGCCCATGCGATCTGGGGGCCGTCGATGTGCGACGGCCCCCACCATCGCCGCAGCAATCGCACCGAAGATCAAGGCTCGAAGGAATTCAGGGCTCGTGAGGAGCTCGATGGTGGCGGAGGACATTCGGTGGGCAATGTAGTCATGCCGGGCTGCAGCTTTGGTGTGCAGTGATCCGTTCCGTCCAATGGGAGTGAAGCGGGGCGTTTGTTCATCAGGGAAGCGTCGGACTCGGCTCTTCCCCAGCCAGTTTCTGCCAGATCCGTCCCGAGAAGGGCTACAGATCGGCAACAGAGTGCCGAATGAACACCCCGATCTGGGGTTGGAAACACACGGGACCCCGGAAAGGAAGGGGAATCCACATGTCTCGACAAGGCGCGTTGGTTTTGGGTGTCGCATTACTCCTGTTCGTTGCCGTTGGCGCGTCGGCGCAACAGGGCGTGTTCGACTCGAGTGACGAGAAGCTGGCCGACCACGAGCAACGCCTCGCAGCTCTCGAAGAGGCAGTGTTCGGTGACGAGGAATCCACGGCGACGGGGGCCGGACCGACGACGACAACCGTCCCGAAGGTAGCCCCAGAATCCCCTGCGACCTCTGTGGTGACGACGACCACCACAACGCCGGAGCCGGTGGCCCAGTCTCGAGCTACCCCGACCACGACTACGACCACAGGCGCGGCTGAAGAAAAGCCGGCAACCAGCGGTGGAGAGACCCATCTTGTGATCGAGAGCGACACGACCATCAACGAGAAACTGGTCCTGCGACCGGGCGACTCGATCGAATTCCGCAATGGCGCCCGCCTCAGCTTCGGTCCCGGAGGATCCGCCGACTGGCAGGGAACGAAGACGTCCACGTGGTCCGACGACGGGCGGACGCAGAACCTGGATCGGGATATCCTGATCCACGGTGAGGGCGACATCATGTTCATGCCTGGCTCAAAGCCTGGGGTGATCCGATTCATCGAGATCGACTTACAACCGAAGCAGGAGCTCGCCCATTACCCCCTCCATTGGCACCACGCGGGTGACTCGCCCAGGGGAACACTGATCGAAGGTGTGGTCATCAAGAACTCGACGAACCGCGCGTTCGTGACACACGGATCAAACGGCATCACGATCCGTGATTCGATCGCGACGAATACAATCGGTGAGGCCTTCTGGTGGGACCTCACCACGCGCGAGGAGCGCCAAGCGGGACGGCATCCGTCCGCATCGAGCGACATCGTCTGGGACCACAATCTGGCAGACGGGGTATTCGACACACCGCTCAAGAACAACGTTCGACTGGCTGCGTTCACGATGGGCGACGGCAGGAATAACGTTCTCCGTAACTCCGTGGCTCGCAACGTCCAGTCGAACCGAAACAAGGATTGCGCGGGCTTCACGTGGCCCGAGGGCATCGGGTCCGTCTGGGTGTTCGAGAACAACGCCGCCATCGGAGGCAACTGCAACGGCATCTTCGTTTGGCAGAACAGCAGCGGCGACCACGTCATCTCAAACTTCCGCGCCGTCGGTGTCGGAAAAGCCGGTATCCGTCATGGTGCGTATGGCAACAACTACCGGTATATCGACGTAGACGTCGATTCGGTAGTCCTTCTGGCGGGCGAGAAGGACAGCATCGGACCTCGCTTCGTAGGTGGTCGAATTGGAGACGTGACTTTCCTGGAGCACCGCCTCTCGGGTGTCGTTCGGTTCGAAAACGTCGAGGTGGATTCGGTGAGGATCAACAACGACCGGCTCGGCTGTGATCGCTTTGTGGGCGGCGACTACACCCTCATCGGCACGGGTCTATCGTTCGCGGACGTGGACGGGACCAATGCGTGCCCCGGCACCGTCATGAATCTCGACGGCGAGTCGAGGGATTTCGGATGATCAGTAGTGCGGCCGCGGCCCTGTTCCGGCATCGTGAGCCGAGCCTGCGCGGCAGCTCCATGAGCGATGGTGGGCCTTCCGGGTCGTGACTCAGGGACCGGCGGTGACCCTTGGAGCACAGGGAAAGTAGCTCTCACGGTCCGCGTCGTGCGTGGCACCGCATCAGTCACCACGCATCCCACCTCACGAACTGCTCCCCTCGCTCTATCCCGGAGGTCCAAGTCAGCGCGAAGGTGGCCAGGCTGCAGAATTCCGGAGTCGGCAGGGCGTTGTCGCCGACCTCTTGCAGGGCCTACACTCTTAGTCAACTGGGATGACGGGGGGATAATCGCGATGTCAACTGAGGGACCCGTGCGCCTCGATCGAGGCGCTTTCGTCATGTCCATCGATACCGAAATGGCGTGGGGCGTGGTTCACCACGGTTCGATCGGACGCTACTCATACAGCAACGATGAGCAGTTCACGGAGCGTGATGTCATTGCGGCACTCCTCGAGCTTTTCGACAGGTACGAGATACACGCAACGTGGGCCATCGTCGGCCACCTGTTCCTCGAAGACTGCGAATCGGTGGACGGTCGCAAGCACCCAGAGATCGTCCGCCCTGATTACCCCTGGTTCGAAGGCGATTGGTTCGATGCCGATCCGGCCACGGACGCGGCGACAGATCCAATGTGGTACGGGCCGGATATCGTCGAGGCCATCCGCACCTGCCCTACCTACCAGGAAATCGGATCACATACGTTCTCCCACATCATCGTTGGCGATCCCGGCTGTACGGCTGAGAACCTGCGTTCCGATCTCGCGGCATGTCGAAAACTCGCCGATGGCCGGGGCATCGCGCTTCGCTCCTTCATTCACCCCCGCAACAAGATCGGTCACGTCGACATCCTCGCCGACGAGGGCTTCACGGCTTTTCGGGGGAAACGTCCAATCTCGTTCAGCGGGTATCCCCGAGCCGTCAAGAGAATGCTCGGTGCCTTGGATACGATCTGGCCGATGTCGGGTTCGGCCGTGTATCCGCGGCGTGTGGCCGGATTGTGGGACCTCCCAGCGACCAACCTCTACAGTCCAGGCAATCGTCGACGTATTCCCCTTCCGATCGGGTGGTACAACCGACAGCAGATACGCCGGCTCCGCCAAGCGGTGCGGCACCGCGGCCTCTTCCACCTGTGGTTCCACTCCCACAACTTCACGGCAGCCCCCGAGACGGCCTTGCGCGGTTTCGAGGAGATACTGCAAGAAGCGGCTCGATTGCGGGCTGCCGGGATGTTGGAGAACCCGACTATGGCCCAACTCGCCGAGCGACTCAACGTGACGACCTGACCTATGCGGCTGCGACTGAGAGAGGCCTCGGCGGAACCCGGTTTGCTCAACTCACTTTCAGAGGCTCTTCAGCGAGCCCGCAGCTATCCGAGGCACGGGTGAAGGTATGGGCCAGGGGGACGCCATCTCAGCTGCAGCAGTCAGGATCGATCCGACCACCCGCGTGCGTGAAGAGGCGCTGTTCCTTTCCGACAGCTCCGATCCGGTCCTCATCATGCTTCATCTCCCCGACTCCGATCCTCGCGGTGCCGTCGTGGTCTGCAGTCCGATCGGTGCTGAGTTTGACAAGAACTATCGGCGGGAGGTCCTGTTGGGTCGCGCTTTGGCGGCTAGGGGCATCGCCGCCGTGAGATTCCACTATCGGGGTACGGGAAACAGCGGGGGTGATCCCGGCGCAACGACCTTCGAGACCATGGCGGACGACGCTTTTCTGGCGGCCGACGAGCTGGCGACTCGCACCGGCATCAAGCGGATGGGTGCCGTGGGAACCCGCCTCGGTGCCATGGTGGCCTCACGGCTTGCCCACGAGATGGGCCGAGCGCCGCTGGCTCTCTGGGAGCCCGCGACCGACGCCGCCGGCTACTTTCGCGAGCTCTCTCGGTCGAGGATGATTCGACGGATGACACTCGGCAAAGCTATCGCCGAAGGACCCAGCATGATGACTGAGTTGGAGTCCACCGGCCACAGCGAGGTGGTCGGGTATTCGATACATTCAGCCCTGGTTGAGAGCATGGCGGGTGTATCTCTTGGTGATCAGGCGGTCTCACCGGGGCAGCGCATCATGTTGGTCCAGATCAGCGAGTCAGATGGCCTGTCGGCCGATCTCGTCGCGCTCCAGGAGCACTGGGAAAACCGGGGTGCTTCCCTCGCCACCCATCACGTGCACGGAGAAGAGGTGTGGTGGTTTGTGTCCGAGCAGTTCGAACAAGAGGAACGGAGGGACATCACCACCGATGTTGTCGATGTCACAGTTCGATGGTTCGATGAGTCGGCTGATCCGGAAGCTGTTCTCTGACAATGGAAACTCCTGTCGTATTTCGCTCGGAAGACGATGACCTCTTCGGGATCGTGCGCTCACCAAGCTCCAGTCCTCTTGCAACCGGCGTCGTGATCCTTCCTGGAGGGCGTTACGCGGTTTCGGCGGGTCGTAACAGAGTCGCGGTTCGACTCTCTGAACGTCTAGCAGCGGTCGGATATCACGTGCTGAGGTTCGACTATCACGGCGTCGGTGACAGCAGCGGCACCGTGGGGGAGTTCCGGCTCGACCGGCCGTTCGTAGGGGATTTGGAAGCTGCAGTGGAGTGTCTCGGGAGTTTCGGAGTGGAGAGGCTCGTTCTCGTTGGTGACTGCTTCGGCGCCCGCATCGCTCTCGCGAGCATCGACCGGGTGCCGAGCGTGCATGCGCTCGTGCTCGTCTCTCTCCCCCTTCGTGACTATGCGCGTGGTGAGAGCAGCGCCGCGCGGATGGCCGAGCGCGAGAGCGTCGGGCGCTACGCCCGCAAGGGGCTCCGCGCCGATGTGTGGCGATCGCTACGGAACCCAGCGCGGCGACATACCTACAGAGTTCTGATCCGAACGAAGACCAGACAGATCATGCGTTCGATGACAACCGGCGGTACGCCAGATCCTTGGTTGAGTGAAAAGGTGATCGATCAGTTCGACCAGGTATCGCGCGCACGGATTCCGGCCCTCGTGCTGTACGGAACGGATGAGGACGACTTCGCTGATTTCGAGCGCGCCCGGCGCGGAGCGTTGGGTCCTGTGCTGGCACGATCACCGCAGATCGAGGTGGAGACCGTCCCCGGCCATGTGCACGCGTTCCGATCCGTCGCGGTCCAGAAGCAGTTTCTTGACATTGCAACCCGCTGGGTTCGTCGCAATGACGCAGAGCAACTGGGAGCTTCCTGATGGACTTCTCGTGGAGCGAAGAACAGCGCCAACTGGAGGAATCCGTGATCGCGTTTGCCAGGCGCGAGCTGCGCACCGACCCTGGTGTCGAGGAGCACCAGTTCTCGCGCGGTTTGTGGCGGAAGTGCGCAGCGTTCGGTCTGCAGGGCCTCCCTATCTCGGAGGAGCACGGTGGACAGGGCGCAGACGCGCTCACAACGATGTTGGCCTTGGAGGCCCTCGGTTACGCCTGCACCGACAATGGTCTCATCTTCTCGATCAACGCTCACGTCTGGTCCGCAGCAATGCCGATCCTCCGCTTCGGGACCGAAGCCCAGAAGCGTCACTACCTGCCCGGCCTCTGCGATGGGACGCTCATCGGAGTGCAGGGCATGACCGAACCGGAGTCTGGATCCGATGCTTTCGGTCTCAGAACGCGAGCCTCTCAACGAGATGCGGAGTTCCTCCTCACCGGCACAAAGACTTTCGTTACAAATGCTCCGATCGCCGACGTCTTCATCATCTTCGCATCGACTGACCCGTCGCTTGGCTCGATGGGGATCTCTGCCTTCATCGTGGATCGGGAGGCTCCTGGCCTGACTGTGGGCAAGGCGTTCGAGAAGATGGGTTTGCGCAGCTCACCAATGAGCGAGCTCTTTTTCGATGGCTGTGTCGT
>Ga0255055_10000714_pt1 | contig 25231 bp, 20 predicted proteins | sample JV7_2_27_MG_FD_188633 | JGI IMG/M metagenome (GOLD analysis project Ga0255055, IMG submission 188633) | Seawater microbial communities from Jervis Inlet, British Columbia, Canada - JV7_2_27 | ecosystem: Environmental > Aquatic > Marine > Inlet | place: Canada: British Columbia | collected...
ACTTTCGGTGTTCGCGCCTGAGTCCCCGGATCGTACGCGTTGGTCCACACGTAGAACGAGTTCCCGTCTGCAGCCAGTGCGGGAGGGGCCACAGACGCCTGGAACCTGGGAGATCCTTGGGTGAATGGCACTTGGGCGTGGACCGTACCGGCAGTCGCAACGGCCATCAGGGCAACCATTGCAGTCCTACATGTGCGGATCATGAGCTTGGCCTTCTTTGATGCGGGTTCCATCAGCGAACCGTCCTTCTGTGGAATGTACCGAGCTAACACAGGCTCGACGGCGAGACCTGGTGGGCCCTATCTTGAGTGGGTCGTACGGTGGCATGAACGGGGGAGTTTCGTCCTCAGGACGGCCTAGGGGGGCTCATAATGGAATCAGGACGCTCGGGACTCAGTTCGGCGGCCCGCAGCCGGCTCGCAGTGCTCGAAGAGGCACGACGCAAGTGGGAGCACATCCAGGCGTTGGTGGAGCAGGCGACGGCTCGCCAGTCGGGTCAGTTTCATGATGGAGATGAGGGAGGCCAGGCGCGCATGGTCAAGGCCGCGATGGATCAGATTCGTCGTGGCTCCGCCGATGTGAGTCAGATCCTGGCCGAGCGGAAGTTCCAAGCGCTTGCGGCAGAAGTGGAGCAACTGATCGTGATTGCCCGGCCCGCTGCCACCGTCAATCGAGCGACACTGCAGGGTATTCGGGAAGTAGCAAAGTCAGTCTGGACGGGGATTGAGGTTGCTGAGGCTGAGATACGACGGCAGGACCGAGAGGAAGCCCAGGACCCGGAAGTGTAGTCAACCCTCCCCCCCAACCCTAACCCGACATATTTTCTCCCTGCACACCCAAATACCACTCACAACTTACAACTCACCCAAAGGAGCCACAGTGAACGAGACTGGCTTCAATCTCGATGGCATTGTTGCCATGATCGCTGACATGGTCGCCGCCTGGGGACTCAAGGTCCTCGGTGCAATCGCGGTCTTCATCATCGGTCGGTTCGTCGCGAAGTGGGCACGCCGTGCCATGACCAAAGTCCTCAACAAGAGCAACGTGGACGACACCCTCGTCCCGTTCCTCACCGGTATGGTGTACTACCTCCTCATGGGGTTCGTCATAGTCGCCGGGTTCGGCATGATGGGTATTCCGACGGCGTCCATGATCGCGGTACTCGGCGCCGCTGGCTTGGCCGTGGGGCTCGCCCTACAGGGTACCCTCGCGAACTTCGCCTCGGGTGTCATGCTGTTGATCTTCAGGCCATTCCACGTCGGTGACTTCATCGAAGCGGCCGGTATCGCGGGTTCCGTGGAAGCGATCACGATCTTCACTACCCGGCTCAACACGCCGGACAATGTGGGCATCGTGATCCCGAACTCGGCGGTGTGGGGAACCACGATCAGGAACTATGCGGCAAATGACACCCGCCGGATCGACTTGGTCGCCGGGATCTCCTACGACGACGACATCGGGCTCGCCATGCGCACGATCGAGCAAATGCTGCAGGACTCCCGGGTGCTGAAGGACCCAGCGCCGACTATCGCGGTGAGCGAGCTGGCCGATTCGTCCGTGAACATCGTTGTGCGTCCCTGGTGCAACCGTGATGACTACTGGGGCCTGCGCTGCGATCTCACGAGGAAGATCAAAGAAGATCTGGAGAACGTCGGCTGCAGCATTCCATACCCGCAGCAGGATGTGCACATGCACGAGGTGAAGCCGACTGCTGCTTAGGCTGGGATGCTGTTGAGGTGGTGGTCCGGGGCGTGGATCCGTAGTGGCTTCGCGTCCCGGATTCAGGCCGCCAAAGCCTCCTGTAGGTAGGCAAGAAGCGCCTCGTGTTCCGCTCGGACCCGGGGTATGAGTTCTTCGGCTTGTGAGACCTGTCCGGATTCACCGGCGAGCTCTACTTGGTTGAGCATTTCGGCGAGATTCACCGCCCGGATCGTAGCTGCGGCGGACTTGTACGCGTGGGCTGCCATCCTGATGTCCGACGCATCCGCAGACGCCAGCGATGTTTCGAGAGCGGCCATGCGCTCGGGTGCATCCTCACAGAAGACACCGAGGATGGTTCCCACGGTCTCCTCGATCCCAGCTTCCCGCATGGCCCTCCGAAACGCTGTGAGATCCACAGGGGCCGGAGCCTGAACGGGAAACTCACCGGTTTGGGCGGCAGGCGTGGCTGCGCCGAGGCGCTCAACGAGGTGCACCAGATCCTGCGGTCGAAACGGCTTGGTGAGGAACGCAGTCATCCCGGCCGCGCGGCACCGCTCCTCCTCGTTGCTGGCTTCGTGTGCGGTCATGGCAACAATGGGAAGCTCCGTGTGGGTCGGATCTTGGCGGATCTCTTGGGTTGCTTCGAGCCCATCCATCTCCGGCATCTCGACGTCCATCAACACAACATCGTACGCAGTGTCTGAGACCGCTTCGACTGCCTGCCTTCCGGTTCCTGCGACATCGACATGATGCCCGCGCTTTCTCAGAATCGTCGTCGCGACCTTCTGGTTGACCTCGTTGTCTTCGGCCAGGAGGATCGTGAGACGCCGACGGTGCTCCTTGATGGAGTGCCGAGTGATGAGGGTATCCTCCGCGGCACTGCCAAGGGCCGTCGCGACGGCGTTCCGTAGCTCATCACTCGAAATCGGCTTTGTCAGGTACGCCTGCAACCCCATCTCGCGACAGCGCTGACCATCTCCGCGGCGTCCCGCAGACGTGAGCATCATGATTCGCGTGTCGGATAGAATGGGGTTTCCCCGAATTGTCTGCGCGATCTCGTAGCCATCTCGACGTGAGACCAATGCGTCTAGAATCAGCAGACCGTAGGGTACGCCGTCCTTTGCAGCGCGCTGCAGCGCCTCGATGGCGGTCTCTGCCGCATCAGTCGTGTCGACCGCAATCCCGGCTGTCTCGAGTTCCAGCTGGATGAATGCTCTGATACTCGGGTTGTCGTCGAGCACGAGCGCTCGTGCGCCTCTGAGTGACGGTGGCTCGCTCGGAGGTCGGGTGGCGGTTCTCTCCATCTCGGTGGCAAAGGAGACCGTGAACACGAACTCACTCCCGTGGCCCACCTCACTGCTGACCTCCAACTCGCCCCCCATGAGCCGAACGAGATGGCGGGAGATCGCGAGGCCAAGGCCTGTGCCGCCAGACTTGCGTGATGTCGAGACGTCGACCTGTGCGTACTCGTCGAAGATCACGTCAAGCTTGTCTGCAGGAATGCCGATACCCGTATCTCGTACGGTGAAACGGACGAGCACATTGTCGCCCTGCATCCCTTCGTACGAGACGGTGATGAAGACGCCTCCATCGTGCGTGAACTTCACGGCGTTGCCGATGAGGTTCATCAGGATCTGTCGCAGACGGCTGGGGTCACCACAGACGACCCTGGGGACGTCATCCGATACGTCACCCGAAAGCTCGATACCCCGGTCGAACGCCCGCACGGCCAACAAGCGCACGGTCGAGTCGACGAGGCCCGCGACATCGAATTGAATCTCTTCCAGTTCGATCCGATCGCCCGTGAGCTTGCTGTAGTCCAGTAGATCGTTGGTGAGGGTGAGCAGTGACTCAGCAGAGATCTGGATCAACTCGACAGAGCGACGCTGCTCTATGGATAGGTCGGTATCGAGGAGAATTGATGCGAGTCCCAGAATGCCGTTCATCGGCGTCCGGATCTCATGGCCGACCTTCGCCAGAACGGCGCGCTCGTCGAGCTTCGAAGGGTCGTCAGTCATTCTCAGACGATTCGGCTGGTTCCAGGGTTGCGGTAGCCGGAACGTCGTCGAATCCTCGGCGTTCCTGCTCGCCCCAGGTACGCACTCCCCGCAAAGCCGAGATCATTCCGTGAAGCCGCCAGAGGGAGATGAGTTGGCGATAGCCGATGTTTTCGACTGCCGCCAACACGAAGAGCCGGGTGAGATGGGAGATCTTCGGATAGCGGCGGAACCCAAGTTCCTCGAGTCCCACAGCTGCGATCGAGAGCACCATCCCAAACGCAAACGCCGCCATGAAGAACCCCGCGACGTATACCGGCGCCGCGAGGCCCATGAGGACCGTCACAACGAACGCCACGTACCCGGCTATCTCGACGCCGACACCAAAGGTCTCGAGGAAGAAGAAGTAGGGATAGGCAGCCAACCCGACGCGCCCGTATCGCGGGTTGAGGAGCATCTTGGAATGCCGCATGAGGCTCTCGGCCATCCCACGTTGCCAGCGATCCCGCTGCCGCGCGAGGGTGCGAATCGTTTCAGGGCATTCCGTCCAGGCGACTGGATCGGGAATGAACCCGATCTTGTAGGGGATCTTGTTTTCCCGACAGTGCCGATGCAGCCTCACCACCAGTTCCATGTCCTCACCGACCGTCGGTCCAGAAGTCCGCTTTGTGGCGTATCCCCCCGCATCGACAACGATGGAGCGACGGAATACGCCGAATGCCCCGGAAATGATCAACGTGGCGTCCAGTGCCGACCAACCCATCCGGCCCGCGAGGAAAGAGCGGAGATACTCGAGCACCTGGAAACGTGCCCAGAGGTTCTTCGGAAATCCAACCTTGGTGATAGCGCCGCCCTCGACCGTGCAGCCGTTGGCGATGCGCACCACCCCTCCCGTTGCAATCGTACGAGCATCCTCGAGGAACGGGCGCACGATGCGCGTCAGGGCGTCCCGCTCGAGTACGCTGTCGGCATCCATTGCACAGAAAAGCGGTGTCACGCAGAGATTGAGTCCAGCATTCAATGCGTCGGCCTTGCCGCCGTTTTCTTTGTCGACGACCCAGAGGTTCGGATACTGGCGGCTCTGCAGAATTCCCCGCACCGGCGCCGTTGGGATCTCGGCGGTTGGGAGCCTGGCGGCATTGACGAGGCCGTATGCCTCGGTCAAACGGTCCAGCGTACGATCCTTCGAACCGTCATTGACCACGAGAATGTCGTACTGGGGATACTCGAGGGTCAGCAGCGACCGGACAGCATCGACACAGGTCATTTCCTCATTGAAAGCCGGCGCCACGATCGTGACCGGAGGAACACCCTCAGAGGAGAGAAGGTCACCGAGGTCGAGTGACTTGAGCCGTCTGACGTACCGTCTGATGTCTCGGAATGCGATGAGGCTGGTGAAGAGGTATACGCTGTTCAGAAGGATGAAATACACCAGGATGACGCCGTTGAACCCGACGAGCAGCATGATCACCGTGTCGCGCATTACTCGTCCATCTCCGCCAAGACCTGCATCGCCAACGTCGCGCGTGCCTGACCCGATGTGGCGAGTTGTTGGAGACTCTCGACGTCGCCAGCGTCTCTGAGAGCCCGGGCGGCGTGCAGGGCCACCCAACGCGATCCATCGTCACAGGCGGTCCGCAAGCGGGCCAAGTCTTCCTCCCTGCCGAGGCTACCCAGTGCGCTGGCCGCCGCCGCTCTGACGGCGAATTCCTCTGACTCGATGAACCCGCGGACCAATGGCAGGTGCTCCTCGCGTCCGACCCGCCCCATCAGGCGGAGACAGGCGGTGACCAGCTCCTTGTTGGTTTCAGCCGCCAGCACGTCCGCTGCGACATCTGCTGCCTCGTAGTCGTAGATGTAGCCGAGTGCTGTTGCGACGACCGCCCTGACGTCCGCTGGCCGACTCGGGTCCTGCAGGAGGTCTCTGAAGCTCGGGGCCGCGTCCGTGCCCACTGCGGCAAGGAGTGAGGCCAGGAAGTTGGGACTCCACGTCGTGAATCGATGAAGGTGTGCGAGCACTGGTGGTAGGAACTGGGGATGCTCCTTCCGAGCAAGTGCCCTGGCCGCCACCATGGCTACGAGTGGCGATGGATCGTCCAACGCTCGTGTCACGATGTCAGAGTGCTTCCCTAGTCCCAGCTCGCCGAGTGTCTGGACCGCCCTCGCTCGCCGTTGGGGGTCACGGGCTTCAGCCCTTGGCACGATCAAAAGGAGATACGGTTGAGCAAGAGCGATGGCTCGCTCACGCTCGACGCCGGTGAGCCAGCGCGCATATCGCATGATGTAGTTGACGCAGAACAGTCCCTCGGTCGGCGCGACGAGGTCCCAGAATGACTCGAGCTCCTTGTCGCCCTCGAGCGCGATGAGGATCGCTTCATCCCACTTTCGCTCGAGCTGATTCCACTTCACCGCCTTGCGTTGGTGCTTGAGTCGGAGCAGGACGACGGAGATCGCGAACGCGATGGCAAAGGCCAAGAGCACCGCAATGCCGATAATGAGGAAGAGGAGGAGTCGTGCACCCAATCCGTAGTCGAACGGGGTGCCTTGCTGCAGGACAAAGAGCAGCCCGAGTGTCATCGTGTGACGGTCACGTCGTCGAACCAACTCTCCTCAGAAGGCGCTGGACCCTGGCAAGCAACTCGACGGGTGAGAATGGCTTTGTGAGATAGTCGCTCGCGCCGAGCTTGAACGCCCGGACAATGTCTTCCTCACGTCCCAGACTGGTCAGCATGAGAACCGGGATCTGGGCATATCGCGCAGTATCACGCAGCCGCTTCAGCAGTTCAATCCCGTCGATGCCAGGCATCCGAATATCGAGAACGAACAGGGAAATGTCATTGGCGAGCGCTGTGCTGAGGGCCTCTTTCCCATTCGCACGGTGCAACACTTCGAATCCGGCCCGCTCGAGTCGATGGGTGACAAGCGCCGCTGCAACTCGATCATCCTCTGCGACCAGGATCTTTTGAAGGGACTGTGGAGCCCCGTCCTCCGAAGATCGGATATGCGAGGCACCTTCAGTCTTTGCGCGAAGCAGAAGACCATCTGCCCTCGCCATGGCCTCGTCGAGCGGAACCTCCGCAACGACCGTCGCCACCCCTGCCGAAAACGACGCCTCAATGGCAGTGTCGCCTTCGTGAATCACCGGTGCGGATCCGAGCGCCGCCAGTGCTTTCGTCAGGGTCAGGACGGCTGTCCGTGTATCTGTTTGAGGGAACAGGACCGCGTATTCGTCCTCCTCCCAACGTGCAACGACGTCCGTTTGGCGCAGGGAGGAGACCAGTATCGACCCGACGTTCCTGAGCACCGTGTCACCGAGGCCGCGGCCGTGCCGCTCGTTGATAGCAGCCAGCCGATCGAGATCCAACAGTGCAACGGTGATCGACGTACCGCGCTTCTCGGCATCGACTTGCTCTTGTGAATACGCCTCTGCGAACGCAGCTCGATTGAAGAGGCCGGTGAGTGGATCGCGATGCGGATCGCGCCCAACGGAAGTCATGTGCTCGAGCGTGAGGGCCACGGCCATGGCCAGTTGATCTCGATCGATGGGTTTTTCCACGATCTCAGCGGCGCCGAGGCGCAGACACTCGTCCCGAGGCTGTGGTCCCGAGAATCCCAACACCACGAAGACCGGAATGGCCGCGGTACTCGATTGCTGGCTCAGCTTCGCCAAGAAACTGCGCCCGTCGGCGTCCGGGAGGACGAGATTCAGGATGATGAGAGAGATTTCGTTGACCGCGAGGACCTGTTCAGCCTCTGCGGCAGTGGCGACCGTCAGCAGCTCGATACCATGCTGCGCGAGCGCCTTCTGTGCTACCTCAGGCGTCTGCGGATCATCATCGACGATGAGTATCTTGGCCGTTGCTGTCTGGTCGTCCATGCGGCCTCCGCCCTGCGTCCTCGTCGCCTTCATTGTACAAACCGCTACAGATCTTGTCGACGGCCCGCATAGATGCGGGCCACCTGATTCAGAATACCCAGGCGCCTGATAGCGTGATCGCGAAGTAGCGATAGACCTCGTCACCGGTGGCGAAGGCTTGAAGTCCGTTGTTGGCGTACAGAGCCGATAGTCCCAACTGTCGGCCGGGCGCGAAATCGTACGCGACACGACCCAACAGCCGTCCGGCTCCCCGCAGCGTCCCGTCGGATCCTGATTGTTCGAGAGCGGGTGCCAGCTCGATCATGACGTTCCAGATTCCGCGGAGTGGTTGCCACTGACCAACGAGCTCTCCGTAGAAGTAGAAGTCTGGATTGAAGTACCCGTCAAAAAAAGGCTCCTCGTCCTGTCTGCTCTTCTCGAAGCCGAAGATGCGAAGACGGACGGCAGCCGACCATGGCGGAGAGATACGCCGTGTGGCTGCCGCGTGGCCGACGAGCCGCCTGTTTGGCTCACTTCCCTGGAAGCGAGCCCAGGAGCCACCGGCCTCCACGGTCCACCGGTAGGCCGGTCGAGCCTGTAAGCTCAGCGCTGCCTGGGCAAAGGTCACACCGTTCTCGATCAGGAGAGCCGTCACGTCGAGTGGTGAGCGGCTAACCTCGAAGGTGCCCCCGTAGCGATACCTACGAGGGCTGGTGACGCTCGCGCGGAACGTGGGCTCGGTGCTCGCATTTGTTCCGTTGGATCCCGACGCGCCCAACCCAGCCCTGACAGTCCAGCCGGGCTCGAACAACGCCTGTCCGGTGGCGGCGATCCCCCAAGCCCGACGGGAGTCAAGCCAGTCGACGTCCCAGTGGGTGTATCGGTAATACGTGTCGATACCGAGTTGGTAGCGCGGCTTCACCTCGGACGCCCCTCGAACGAGGAGCGTAACCATGGTGTTGTCATCAGAATCGAATTCGAAGATCAAGGAAGGCGTCAAACGCAGGTCGAGTGCGACCCTGATCCATCGTTCCTCGTCGATGTAGCCACTGGTCATGCGCGCTTCCACCGGCACCTGCTCGAGAACTTCACGGGCTGCACTCGGACGCCCCTGCCACCGGAGCGTCTGCGACAGTCCGATGAGTGTCTCCGCGTTGGATTCGTCTTGCCTCAAGGTCTCCCGCCACAGGCGCTCGGCCTCTACGAACTGCCCGCGAAACGCAGCCGACCGGGCCAGCCCGTGGCGGGCCTGCAGATCTGTCGAGTCCGCCGCAACCAGCGCGTCGTAGATGGCGAGTGCCGAGTCCAGTCGATCGGCCCATGAAAGCACCTGGGCCATGCCGAGCAGTACCTGGCGGTCTCCGGGGTGCTGCTCGAGGGCCTCTTCGTACGACTCGATCGACCTCTTGAACTTCCCGGTCCACGACAGGACCCGCGCTCGATCGACTCGTGCATCCAGGTTCTCCGGCGAAACCATGAGCAACCGGTCGAACAGCGAGAGGCTCTCGTCGTACTGCTGCTCCCACGCGAACAGCAGGGCCAGTCGATGGAGTGCTCGGATGTCGGAGGAGTCAGCAGCCAAGCGTTCAGAGTACAGCTGCCTTGCCGTTTCGAAGTCTCCGGTGGCCCACGCCGTGTCAGCGGGATTCTGTGCCGCTGCCGCCTGGGAAGCGGCAAGAAGCACGAGCATGACAAGCAGCGGATGTCGCAGCGAGGTCATCGGGTGTCCTCGTTGGCCGGCGGGTCCTCTTGGAATAGACTTAATTGTGATTCGGACGTTGCATGATAGGGATATGCCGGAGCCCAAGCAATGCCTTGACACCCCACCCGCCGGCACCATTCTTCCGCGTAGATCGGGCGATGGTACTTCGACCAAAGGACTCTGATCTATGAGAATGGCGCCTACCCGCCTTGGCACCCTTGCCGTGGTGATCGGTTTCCTGGCTCCACAGTCCGCGTGTGGACAGACCGAGATGATGACTCCGGGGTCCGGCCTCACGGCCGTAACGGGTGTCAAGGTTGGCCATTTCACGCTGAGTGAGCGTCCGACCGGCTGCACCGTCATCCTAGTGGAAGGCGGCGCAGTTGGTGGTGTCGATGTGCGTGGCGGTGCACCTGGTACCAGAGAGACTGCTCTCCTCGATCCCGTGAATAGCGTTGAGGAGATTCACGCAGTGGTCTTGTCGGGAGGTAGCGCCTTTGGGCTCGATGCCGCGACGGGAGTCATGCAGTATCTGGAAGAGCGAGATGTCGGGTTCAATGTCGGAGTAGCAAAGGTCCCCATCGTGGTGGGTGCCATCCTATTCGATTTGGGCGTTGGTGGGAATCCCTCGGTGCGGCCCGATGCGGAGTGCGGCTATCAGGCGGCGCTGGCGGCGAATGGAGGGCCAGTAGACGAGGGAAACGTGGGCGCCGGCGCTGGGGCCACCGTCGGCAAGCTCCAAGGTAGTGGGCGCGCCATGAAAGGCGGGATTGGCACGGCTTCGATCACGCTTCCGGACGGGCTCACGGTGGCTGCGATCGTAGCGGTCAATGCGGTTGGTGACGTGATCGATCCGAATTCGGGACACGTCATCGCAGGCGTGAGAACGGAGGACGGGAGAACCCTGGCCGATGCGCGAGCGCTCATTCGATCCGGAGCAACAGTTCGTCCTCAGCCAGCCCAGAACACCTCCATCGGAGTCGTGGCAACCAACGCCACACTCACCAAAGCCCAGGCGACCAAGGTCGCGCAAATGGCCCACGATGGATTCGCACGAGCCATCTATCCAGCACACACTCCCTGGGACGGTGACACGATCTTCAGTATTGGCACCGGGGAGTACACGGGGAGCGCTGATGTGCTGACGATCGGTGCGCTGGCCGCCGATGTGACGGCCCAAGCCGTGGTGCGTGCCGTCCGGGCGGCGACGAGCATCGAAGGCTTCCCTGCGGCGAATGACCTTCCGTCGGGAGGCAGGTGAACACCACTCTCCTTCTCCTCCTGGCGTACTCCGCCGGGCTCATCTTCCTCGGTCTCTGGATCGGGCGCCGAGTCGAAACGAGCGGCGCCTTCTTCGTTGCCGGACGGCGCCTGGGGCCGGTGCTCATCTTCGCCACCGTGCTCGCCGCTAACATCGGTGCCGGTTCGACGGTCAATGCCGCAGGCTTGGGCTATCGCGACGGCCTGTCGGCGTGGTGGTGGGTGGGGTCCGCGGGCATTGGAACCTTGTTGCTGGCGTTTTGGATCGGACCTCGCATCTGGCGGATTGCGAAAGAGCGGGGGCTCTACACCGTCGGTGATTTCCTCGAGGTTCGCTACGGACCGTCTGTTCGGGCGGTGATTGCCGTGCTCCTGTGGCTCGGCACGCTCGCGATCCTCGCAGGTCAACTGATCGCCATGGCATGGGTGCTCGACGTGGTAGCCGGCGTTCCCAAGGTGGCCGGATGTCTCATTGGCGGTGGGGTGATGATCGTCTACTTCGCGGCGGGCGGACTGCTAACCTCGGCATGGGTCAACCTGGTGGAGTTGGTGGTGCTACTGGTTGGTTTTGGCATCGCGCTGCCATGGGTGCTGAGCGATGTCGGTGGGTGGTCTGCCTTCGCAACGACTGTCTCAGCTCCAAGCCAGGACTATTTCGGCTTTTGGAAAGGTGGGGGATCCGGTTGGGTTTATCTTGCGCTGCTTGCACCGGCGTTCGTCATCTCTCCCGGACTGCTGCAAAAAGTTTTTGGTGCTCGCGACGAGCGAGCTATCCGTGTAGGCGTCGGGCTGGCAGGTGCGGTGCTACTCGTGTTCGCCTTCATCCCGCCGATGCTCGGGATGTTGGCGCGAGCGTACGCCCCGGAACTGGCGAACCCGGAACTGGCCCTCCCGACGGTCCTGATGGCTGGGCTCCCTGTAGCACTCGGGAGCCTCGGGCTGGCAGCGGTGTTCTCCGCAGAGATCAGCTCGGCGGATGCCATCCTGTTCATGCTCTCTACGTCTCTTTCAGAGGACCTGTATCGGCGGTTTCTTCGTCGGGATGCAAGTGATGCCGAGATCCTCCGCGTAGCACGGATCGCTGCTGTGGTCGGCGGTGGTCTCGGCGTAGCCCTGGCTATCGTGCTCCCCACGGTGGTTGGTGCGTTGACCATTTTCTACACGCTCCTCGGGGTGAGTCTGTTCGTCCCAGTAATTGCGGGACTGCACTCCAGACGACCGGGCGTACCGGAAGCGCTGGCGGCAATCGCCGGTGGGGTCACCGTCGTAGCAGTGATGCGACTGACGGGGGCGTCGGCGACGGGCTTCTGGAATGCCAGTACACTGGGACTGCTTGCCTCGGCGGTCCTCTTTGGAGGGATATTCGTGGCACGCCGAATCTGGAGACCTTGACCGACCGGTGGTGAACGGGTTAGCCTACCGCCCATGACGCACGCAGTGCACTCCCTCAGCAATGGCCAGGTTGGCTGGTGGGCTTGGTGGTGGCGCCAGCCCCAGGGAGTGGCGCGCGCGCTCTGGAGACCTATCGGGTAGACGACAGAGACTTCAGATAGCCAAAGCGACGGGCGCGCTCCCTTCCCACAGGGCAGCGCGCCCGTCGCTCTTTTTGTGCGAGGTGGCGAGACATGTACTCGAGCAGACTGCGGCCTTCGCTCGCTGAAGTGATGGCTGCCCCCAGCGGAACGCTGATCCCGGTGTACCGGACATTCCCGGGTGACACCGAGACACCCATATCGGCATTCCTCAAGCTTCGAAGAGGGGGTGCGGCCTGCCTGCTGGAGAGTGCGGAGCAGGATGGCCGTATGGGACGGTACTCCTTCATCGGTGTCCGTCCCGACGCCATCCTTCGCGGCGGGCTGGACAGGGGTACGGTTGAGACCGAGCAAGGGCTGACGGCATACGAGAATGCGCCGCTCTCGGCGCTCAGGGAACTCGTGGGAACGGCTGCGGTTCACTGGGGCGAATCGGACCTTCCAGGTTTCGTTGGTGGGGCAGTGGGAATCCTTGGCTTCGACCTCATCCGATCGTTGGAGCACCTCCCCACTGCGGATGACTCCGACCAACCATTCCCTGCTGTGCTCTTTGCGCGCTACACCACGATGGTTGTGTTCGACCACTTGAAGCATCGACTACTGGTGGTGTCGATGGTTCCACCTGACATGCCGCGGGAAGAGGGATACCGCCGTGCCAGGGCACATGTCGAGGAAATCACAGCGACACTGCGGCGATCCCCAACGCCCCCACCGCTGGAGCTTGCCGAAGCGCCCGAAGGCCCCGAGGGCGTTCTCTCGGTGGCAACCAGCAACCCCGAGGAGCAGGCGTTCAGAGACGCTGTCAGCCGGGCTCGGGAGTACATCCTCGCCGGAGACGCGATCCAAGTAGTCCTGAGCCGTCGGCTCTCGATCCCGATCTCAGGGGATCCGTTTCGACTCTATCGCACGCTTCGCATGCTGAGCCCGAGTCCATACATGTTCTTCCTCGAGTTCCCGGAGGTGGCGTTGGTTGGTGCCAGTCCGGAGATGCTCCTCCGAGTAGCCGGAGACGTGGCCCAGGTCTCTCCGATTGCCGGTACCCGCGCGCGGGGGGCTGACCCCAACGAAGATGCGGCGCTCGGGCAGGAACTCGCCGCAGATCCAAAGGAGCGAGCGGAGCACACAATGCTGGTGGATCTCGGGCGAAACGACCTGGGGCGGGTGAGTTGTGCCGGAAGTGTGCACGTGCAGTCGCTCATGGAGATCGAGCGTTTCAGTCACGTGATGCACCTGGTGTCGACGGTCACTGCGCGGTTGCGGCCGGACGTCGATGCGATCGATGCACTGGGTGCCTGTTTTCCGGCTGGAACGGTGTCGGGAGCGCCGAAGATCCGTGCCATTGAGATCATCGATGAGCTGGAATCCGTGCGCCGCGGTCCCTACGCGGGCGCCGTCGGGTATGTCGGCTTCGGTGGCAGGAGCCTGGATACGTGCATTGCCATACGGACGATTGCCGTCCGGGGCGGTGAGGCACACATGCAGGTCGGGGCCGGGATTGTGGCTGACTCCGAGCCGCAGCGTGAACTGGATGAGACGACGGCCAAGGCCAACGCCATGCTCTCCGCCATTGCCCTTGCGGGAACTGATGGACGCGCTTCACGCGGAGCAGGAGGGCAACCGTGATCGTCGTGATCGACAATTACGATTCGTTCACCTACAACCTCGTGCAGGCTCTAGCCTCGCTTGGTGGCGATGTAAAGGTGTATCGGAACGACGAAATCGATGCGGCAGCCGTCGTCGGAATGCACCCGGCAGGAGTCGTCGTTTCACCGGGACCCTGCGGGCCGAATGAGTCCGGTAATTCCCCATCGATCGTCATGGAACTCGGGGCGCGCCATGTTCCGGTGCTGGGTGTTTGCCTCGGCCACCAGGTGATCGGTGCGGCGTACGGGGCAACGATCGACCGTGCGCCACGCCCCATGCACGGCAAGACCGCTCGGGTCGAACACGATTCCCGTGGTGTGTTCACCAACGTGCCGACACCCTTTGAAGCTGGGTTGTACCACTCGCTCGCAGTCATGGAGGACACGGTACCGGCAACACTTACCATTTCGGCTAGGAGTGCCGAGGGCGTCGTGATGGGCCTGCGGCATCGCGAGCTTCCGATCGAGGGCATCCAGTTTCACCCGGAATCAATCCTCACCCCAGACGGTGAGCTACTCCTTGGGAACTTCCTCCGCCTCGCAACTCACCCCACGGCAGGTTGGCGTGCGATGAAGCAACAGCACCGAGATAGGACATTGGAGACGGACTCATGGCAACTGAGGGATTGAGCTTCCGCGATGCGCTCAACGCTCTGGCGGCAGGCCACGACCTGACACGCGAGTCGGCGGGTGCTGCCATGGCCACCATCATGGATGGCACGGCGACACACGCGCAGATTGGCGCGCTCCTGATGGGACTCCGTGCGAAGGGAGAGACGGCTGACGAGATCACAGGCTGCGCGGAGACGATCCGGAGTCGAGCCGTGCCAGTGCCGCACAGCTATCCCAAGCTGGTCGACACATGCGGAACCGGTGGTGACGGTGCCTCGACGTTCAATATCTCGACGACGGCGGCGTTCATTGTCGCCGGGGCCGACCAGAAGGTGGCGAAGCACGGGAATAGAGCCATCTCGAGTCAAACGGGATCTGCGGATGTGCTGGAGGCGTTGGGCGTGCAAGTCGACATGGCGGGACCGGAGGCCGTGGGCGCATTGGATGAAGTTGGCATCACGTTCCTCTTCGCTCCCTCCTTTCACGCCGCAATGCGGTACGCAGCGCCTGCGCGGCGCGAACTGGCTGTGCGGACGGTGTTCAATGTGCTGGGGCCGCTCTGCAATCCGGCGGGGGCGACCGCCCAGATCGTCGGGGTGTTCGATCCGGATCTGACTCCGACCATTGCCAGGGTGTTGGGGAACCTCGGTGTGGAGCGAGCCGTCGTTGTCCATGGCAGTGATGGGTTGGACGAGATGACGATAACGGGCGCGAGTCGCGTCGCTGAGTGGGACGGAAGTGACGTTCGTGAGTACACTGTCGACCCTGTCGACGTGGGTCTCCCGCACGGCACCCTCGAATCCATACGAGGAGGTGATCCCAAGACGAACGCGCAGATGTTGCGGGATGTGCTCGAAGGGAGACCCGGAGGGCCGCGTGACGTGGCTCTCCTCAACGCGGGTGCGGCGCTCATGGTGGCGGGTGCTGCGGAGGATCTCCGCGATGGTGTGGCACGGGCAGGCAGAAGTGTTGACTCTGGTGCGGCGCTCGGCCGCCTAGAGGCGCTCCTCTCATACTCGGCACGTCTCCGTGAACGAGAAGGGGGCGCGCACGTACGCCGAGAAGTGGTGAAGGGCAGCATTCCAGGATGGGGGCAGCGATAGGCCACTATGGGATACCTCGAGAAGAAGGCCGAACACATTCGCGCATCGCGGTTGGCTCCAGAGGACGCCGGTGGAGCGATTGCAATGTTGCGAGGCCGGTGCCGGTCAATGCCGGCTCCACCGAACTTCGAAGCAGCACTGACCATGGGTGACACGGTGACACTCCTGGCCGAGTTCAAGCGTCGGAGCCCGTCCGCCGGGAACCTGGCGGAACATGCCGATGTGACCGAGATGGCGAACCTCTATCGCGACGCAGGTGCGCGGGCGATCTCCGTACTGACTGATGTTGAAGATTTCGGAGGTAACCTCGACGACCTCCGTGCCGTTGCCGAGCAGGTGCCGCTTCCCGTTCTGCGGAAGGACTTCTTGGTGGACGAGCTGGGACTTTGCGAGGCCCGCTACTGCGGTGCTGCTGCAGTGCTGCTCATTGTACGGATACTCGATGCGGGTGAGGTCGAGTCACTGCTCCGGGTTGCGAAGGGGATGGGGTTGGCATGCCTGGTGGAGGTGCACGACGAAAGGGAGTTGGATGTTGCTCTCGTAGCAGGTGCGTCGGTGGTTGGCATCAACAACCGAGATCTCGAGGGTCTCACTACTGACCTGGCCGTGACCGAGCGGCTCGGATCCCGAGCAGGTAAGGGCGTCGCCATCGTCAGCGAGAGCGGGATTCGATCGCCGGACGACGTCAAGCGAATGAGGGATGCAGGGGCCCATGCTGTGCTGGTCGGCGAAGCGCTGCTGAGCGCGTCACCGTCGAGCCGGTTCGAGCTTGTTCAGCAACTGGCCGGAGTGCAGCGGTGATGACCTTTGGACCGAAGGCAGAGCGCTACCGGACGCGGGTGAAGGTCTGCGGCATCACGCGGCAGGAGGACGCGAGGTTGGCCTCAGCCCTCGGGGCCGATGCGGTTGGCATCGTGTTCGCTGAAAGTCCCCGGCAGGTCGATCCCGATACTGCACCAGACTTGTTTCGGGCTGTGGGCCCGTTCGTGACCCGAGTGGGAGTGTTTGCCGACCAGCCCCTCGGGCTCATTCGCGAGGTTGCTCACGCGACTCGCCTGGATTGGGTCCAATTGTCCGGCAGCGAACCGCCAGAGACAGCCAAAGGCGTCGACGTTTCGGTGGTCAAGGCGGTACATGTCGAACGGATGGAGGACCTCCTGGCTCACTCGTCCTATCCGGCTGACTGGTTTCTCCTCGATGCGCCACCGGTCAGAGGGCAAATGGGTGGGACCGGGGCGCCGTTCGCGTGGGAGTTGGCTGATCGACTGCCATGGGATCGCGGTCGTGTGATCGTTGCGGGAGGGCTTACTCCGGAGAATGTCGGAGTGGTCATCGACCGCCTCCACCCGGTGGCGGTGGATGTCTCGTCAGGAGTCGAGACAAGGCCTGGGATCAAGGATCCGGCCAAGATGGAAGCGTTCATTGCCGCCGTTGCTGCAGCTGATGCTCGTAGCGGAGGCCGGCGGGAACTGCGGGAGTGACGATGGAGATAGGAAGGGATGGTCGATTCGGCCCATTTGGGGGGCGGTATGTACCTGAGACACTCGTACCTGCCCTAGATGGTCTCGCAGAGGCCTTCCAGGAACTCTGGGGTGACGAGGACTTTCGGGCGGACCTGGATGGTCTCCTGAGCACGTACGTAGGGCGTCCAACACCGTTGTACCGCACGAGACGGCTCCCGGACGCTGCAGGTGGAGCGGCGGTATACCTCAAGCGGGAGGACCTAGCACACACTGGAAGTCACAAGCTGAACAATGCGCTTGGACAGGCACTGCTCGCCCGCACACTCGGGAAGGCGAGGCTGATTGCGGAAACCGGGGCTGGGCAGCACGGGGTGGCAACGGCAACTGCGGCCGCACTGGTGGGACTCCCTTGCCAGGTATACATGGGAACCACCGACATGGAGCGGCAGCGGCTCAACGTGCTGCGGATGGAACTGCTCGGCGCTGATGTCGTGCCGGTGAGCAGCGGTTCCTGCACGCTGAAAGATGCGACCAGCGAGGCCATCCGTGACTGGATGGGCTCACACGATACTACCCACTATGTGATTGGCTCCGTCGTGGGCCCGCATCCGTATCCACTCATGGTCCGGACGTTCCAGAGCGTGATCGGACACGAGGCCCGCGCACAGATCCTCGAGACCGAAGGCCGTTTACCGGATGGATTGGTGGCCTGTGTCGGCGGAGGCAGTAACGCCATCGGCCTCTTCCACGCATTTGTCGGTGACGGTGTCCCCATGGTGGGTGTGGAGGCAGGTGGTGTGAGCCTCGACAGTGGACAACACGCTGCATCACTCGTGGCAGGATCGCCGGGAGTGCTGCACGGCTCCTACTCGTTCCTTCTCCAGGATGTGGATGGCCAGATCGCTTCGACGCACTCGCTTGCTGCAGGGTTGGACTATCCAGGAGTCGGGCCGGAGCATGCGTGGCTCCGCAATGAAGGGCTCGCGCGGTACGAAGCCGTGACGGACGAGGAAGCTCTGAAGGCGTACACCACTTTGGCGAGACTCGAGGGGATCATTCCGGCCTTGGAATCGAGTCACGCAGTCGCCTACGCCCTCCGCTGGGGACGTGACATCGGTCCTAACGGTGTTCTCTTGGTCAATCTCTCTGGTCGCGGTGACAAGGACCTCATGGAGCATGGTCCGCTCCCGAAGGGAATGTGATGTCAGCGCCACGTGCGATCGCCAGCGTGTTCGAGCGGTGTCGAGTCGAGAGACGCGCCGCACTGATTGCCTACATCGCTGCGGGTGATCCTACTCCCAGCGCGACCGTGGAACTGGCTCGCGGTGTGGTCCGAGGAGGCGCGGACATCGTCGAGATTGGTGTGCCATTCAGCGATCCCCTCGCGGATGGCCCGATCATTCAGGCTGCGTACACCCGAGCGCTTGCAGGCGGGACGACAGTGAGGTCGGTGCTCGAAGCGGTTGAGGTCATCACTGCCGAAACGGAAGCTCCCGTCGTCCTTATGACTTCGTGGAACCCAGTGCTCGCGTATGGCCCGGGGCATTTCTGTGCCGACGCCGGCGCCATCGGCGTGGCGGGAATGCTGATACCGGACCTTCTGCCTGAAGACGCGTCCACCGTACGGATTGATGCGCAAAGGGCGGGACTGGACACGGTGTTTCTGGCGGCCCCCGGTATTTCCGAGGAGCGACTCCAGGCGGCAGCTCGAGTCACCAGTGGTTTCCTCTACCTGATCAGCCGTCGCGGGGTAACGGGCCCGGCAGGTGGTATCGGCGATACCCTCGAACAAGACGTGGCCAGGGCGCGGCAACACTGCAACCAGCCGATTGCTGTGGGCTTCGGTATCACCACGCCCGACGACGCTGCTCGCGTGGCTCAATATGCCGATGGAGTGATCGTTGGGAGCGCGCTCGTAAAGAACGCCTCTGCGGCCTATCAGCAGTCGGTCACAGCCGGCGCATCGGACGAGAAGGCTCTGGCCGCAGCAGCAAGTGCCGTATCACAGCGAACAGCAGATCTCCTCGCCGGCATGGTATCTGTGGGGTCACTGGAAAGCTTGGAACGAGAATGATTGTGATCATGGAGTCGCGTGCCTCCGACGCCGAGATCGCCGACGTCGTACAGCAGCTGTGTCACGCCGGCTGTCACGTAAGACGATCGGGAGTAGAGCGGGTGATCCTCGGTGTATCCGGAGCGGGCTTTGAACCCGATCCGGTTCTGGTGACCGGTCTTCCGGGCGTCGAGGAGGTCTCGTCCAGCGAGGAAACCGGGCATCTGGTGAGCCGTTCGTTTCAAAGGCATGACAGCCAGATCACGTTTGCAAATGGAACGGTCGTTGGCGGGGAGCGCATCGCGATCATCGCCGGTCCGTGCTCGGTGAAGGATCGTGACACGCTCCAGCAAACCGCCGAGGCGGTCAAGCGTCTCGGTGCTCAAGTACTTCGCGGGGGTGCATTCAAGCCGCGCACGAGTCCGTACAGCTTCCAGGGCCTCGGCGAGGAGGGGCTGTTCTTGTTGCGAGAGGCGGCTGATGCCAACGGCCTGCTCGTCATCAGCGAGGTCATGGAACCCTCTCAAATCCACCTTGCCGCGCACTATTGTGACATTCTGCAGGTGGGGGCGCGCAACGTACAGAACTTCCCGCTCCTGCGTGAGCTCGGACGTGCTCGTCGCCCGGTAATGCTGAAGCGCGGACCTGCTTCAACGCTGGACGAATGGCTCGCCGCGGCGGAGTATCTGGCGGTTTGCGGCAACGTGGAGATTCTTCTCTGCGAGCGTGGCATCCGGACGTTCGAGACGGCAACGAGAAACACCATGGACCTCAACGCCGTCCCTGCACTCAAGGAGCGTACGCATCTTCCGGTGGTTGCGGACCCGAGTCACGGGACCGGAAGGCGTGACTACGTGATCCCGATGGCACGGGCTTCCATCGCAGCCGGCGCCGACGCGATCATGGTCGAGGTGGATATCGATCCGAGTACAGCTCTCTCCGACGGTGCCCAGACGCTGACCATAGAGCAGTTCGGTGAGTTGATGCGGCAAGTGCGTCCGATAGCGGATGCCGTCGGGCGAGCGATCGACTAGCGGCCTACTCCTTGCCAGCGTTCCTGGAGGCCGAGCCGGCTAGCCCGCCATCGGTTCAAGTCGGGCAGTGAAGTGTCGCAGAACCTGCGCCTGGTAGGTGAGCCGCAGCCCCTTGAGCGCATCTCGATCGGCGTAGAGTCTGGCACATGCGTCGGCCACGTAGTCGAGGTGACTTCGTGTGTACACGCGTCGTGGAACCGCTAGGCGCACGAGTTCGAGCTCGGGCCACTTGCCATCGGCTTCGAACATCAATCCACCGATTTCGACTCCCCGTATGCCACCCTCCAAGTAGAGCGCACACGTAAGCGCCTGTGCGGGGAAGTGCTCCTGCGGAATGTGCGGAAGGAAGCGCCGCGCATCGAGGTACACTGCGTGTCCACCTACCGGAAGGACGATGGGCACCCCTGCGTGATGCAGTCTCTCCCCGAACTCCCGCACCTGGGTGATACGGTGGGCCAGGTAGCGTTCGTCCAGCACTTCTTCCAGACCCTGCGCGATCGCCTCCAAGTCGCGGCCCGCCAGGCCGCCATACGTAGGGAAGCCCTCGATGAGGATCAGCATGTTCGTGACCCTCGTGGCGAGTTCTTCGTCATTGAGGGCAACGAAGCCGCCCATGTTTACGAGGCCGTCCTTCTTCGCGGACATGGTGCATCCGTCTGCCAAGTCGAAGAACTCGCGGACGAGGTCTGGAATCTCGGTCGTGAGACCGCTGCGGAGCTTGTTGAAGTAGGCGTTCTCTGCGAACCGACACGCATCGAAGAAGAATGGGATACCATGCTTGCGGCACCACTCGGAGACTCGCCCGGCGTTTTCCAGACTCACGGGCTGCCCACCACCCGAGTTGTTCGTGATCGTCAACAGTACGAGAGGGATGCGTTCACGTCCCACGTCCTCGAGCACCCGATCGAGCTTCGCGAGATCCATGTCGCCCTTGTACGTGACTTCCTTGACCGGGTCGTACGCCTCGTCGATCACACAGTCAACTGCGACTCCACCGTTGTGCTCGATGTTGGCGCGCGTCGTATCGAAGTGAATGTTATTGGGGACGTGGTCTCCCTCGTCGACCAGTGCCGTGAAGAGCAGGTTCTCGGCGACCCTGCCCTGATGCGTGGGGATCACATGCCGGTAGCCGGTAATCCGGCATACCGTCTGTTCAAACCGGAAGTAGTTGCGACTGCCGGCGTAGGATTCGTCCCCTTGCATGAGTGCTGCCCACTGATTGTCCGACATGGCGGACGTTCCCGAATCGGTGAGCAAGTCAATGGTGATGAGCCGAGACGGAACGTTGAAAAGGTTGTATCCTGCTTCTGCGAGGGCTTCTTCACGCTGGGCGCGAGTCGTGAAAGGGATTGTCTCGACGGACTTAATCTTGAACGGTTCCATGAAGCCCACTGGTCTAGGAATCGGAAGAGCGACCTGTACTCGGGTGCGAAGGTAAGATACGATAATACACGTAGTCATCTAGTCATCTGCTGGCATGGAGGAGCAAGGACCATCACATGGTAGATCCAGGGCTCGCACTGGTCGTATTTGCCGCTGTGGTGCTCGTTGTGGCTCTGCTCACTTGGCCGCGACGCGGACTGATACCGCGGGTGGCCGAACTGCTTCGCCTCACGCAGCGCGTTCGCATGGAGGACGCCCTCAAGCACTTGCACGACTGTGACTATCGTGGCCAGCACGGGAGCGTGGACAGCGTTGCCGGCGCGTTGGAGATCCCTCGAGCTCGCTCCGTGAGACTCATCGCCGAACTCGAGGCTGTTGGGCTGGTGCAGTCGGGCGGACAAGAACTCTCGCTTACCGAACAAGGCCGGTCCGAGGCCCTTAGGCTGCTCCGAAGCCATCGGCTGTGGGAGCGGTACCTTGCTGATCGAACGGGAGTTGCTCCGGCCGACTGGCATGACGAGGCAGAACGCCGAGAACACACGCTCAGTACGGGCCGGGTTGAGGAGCTGTCGGCCTCCATGGGCCATCCCGTGTACGACCCGCATGGAGACCCTATTCCAACGGCATCCGGGAAGTTGCCACCGCACACCGGCATGGCGGTGGCCGGACTGGAGCCCGGGCGAGTTGCAGCGATCGTGCACCTCGAGGACGAGCCAAGGGAGGTCTACGAGCAGCTCGTTGCAGCAGGGCTCGCTGTGGGGTCCAAAGTGCAACTGCTGGACGTTGCACCGGAGCGGGTCCGCCTTGCCGTGGACGGGGTGGAGCACGCTCTGGCCCCCGTGGTGGCGGCCAACATCACGGTCTTGCCGGACGACCGGGCTGTCGAGGGGCCCTTTGAGTCCCTCGCGTCTCTCTCCCCCGGGGAACAGGCCGTCGTGACGGAGATATCTCCGGCTTGTCCGGGGCCGCAGCGCCACCGCCTGCTGGACCTCGGACTCGTTCCGGACACCGTCGTTCGTGCCGAGCTGCAGGGTGCGATCACAGGACCCGTCGCCTACCGGATCCGGGAAGCCTTGATCGCCTTGCGCCGGGAGCAAGCCGAGATGGTCCGCATCCAGCGGGGCGCAGCCCCTGTTGAGCCCTGAGGCAAAGGTGAGTCCCTCCAAATCCTGCGAGAGCTGTGACGTCTACCGCGCTCAGACCCTTGTTCAGCTCGGTGTACGTCCCGATCGGTGGGACTATCTCGTTGCCCTCGCTGGCAACCCAAACACCGGCAAGAGCACGGTGTTCAATGCGCTCACCGGACTGCGCCAGCACACGGGAAACTGGCCAGGAAAGACGGTAGTTCGGGCGGAAGGGGGATTCGACCTCAACGGTCAGCGGGTGAAGTTGATCGACTTACCCGGGACCTATTCGCTGCAGGCTGGGAGCGCCGACGAGGAGGTCGCGAGGGATTTCGTTCTGTTCGGCCAACCGGACGTCACCGTGATCGTAGTCGATGCCACACGGCTTGAACGGAATCTCAACCTCGTGCTGCAGATTCTCGAGATCACACCGCACGTGGTCGTATGCCTCAACCTGATGGATGAGGCCCGACGACACGGGATCGGTGTCGATGTCGAGGAACTCGGGCGGCAGCTCGGGGTTCCCGTAATTCCGACCGTTGCCCGAAGCGGAACGGGAATCACAGACTTGCTGGATGCCATCCACGGTGTCGCCACTGGCGAGACCGTCACGCATCCGTTCCGCCTCGAGCAGTACCCGCCAGAGGTCGAGGCCGCAGTGAGCGCGTTGGCCGAACCGATCCGAGAAGCTTATCCGGAGCTGCCCAACCAACGCTGGGTGGCACTGCGACTCCTGAATGCGGACGATCGAGTCGAGGCGGCACTGCGCTCAGGGGATATCGGCAACCTCATGGATCGCCCGGAGATGCCGGACGAGGAGCACTCGACTGCAGACCATAACGGGAGGGCGGCCGAGAGGATCTTGGATCGGGCCACGGCGCTCCGTTGGCAGCTAAGTGCCGGGTTCCACGACGCGTTGACCGAGAGCCTCTATGCCGCGGCAAACGCCATCGCGTCCACGTCGGTGGTTCGGGGGCTCAAGCGAGCCAAGTTCGATCTGGACCGCACGCTGGACCGGCTGTTCATCAGCAGGCTCACCGGCTTCCCCGTCATGCTGGCGGTACTGGCTGTGGTGCTTTGGCTCACTGTCACGGGCGCGAACGTTCCGTCTAGGCTCATCGCAACGCTGTTGCTGGACACGATCCATCCCTTGCTCAAGGATCTCAGCGTTACGATCGGCATGCCGCTTTGGCTGGATGGGATCCTCCTCGACGGAGTCTATTTGGCCACGGGGTGGGTCGTGAGCGTCATGCTCCCCCCCATGGCCATCTTCTTCCCCTTGTTCACGCTGCTCGAGGACTTCGGGTACCTGCCGAGGGTGGCATTCAATCTGGATCCACTCTTCCAGAGAGCCGGTGCTCACGGGAAGCAAGCGTTGACGATGTGCATGGGGTTCGGGTGCAATGCGGCGGGCGTGGTCTCGACACGTGTCATCGACAGCCCTCGTGAGCGACTGATCGCGATTGTCACAAACAACTTCTCGCTCTGCAACGGTCGATGGCCAACGCAGATCCTCATCGCGACGATCTTCATAGGTGCGCTGGTACCCGCTCATCTTGCGGGGCTCGTTTCTGCTGCGACCGTCGTGGCAGTGGCGGTTTTCGGTGTGATGACAATGCTCGCGGCGTCTTGGTTCCTCTCACGAACGTTCCTGCAGGGTGAAGCCACGACGTTCAGTCTGGAATTGCCCCCCTATCGGCCGCCAAGGGTTCTCCAGACACTCTATACGTCGCTGGTCGACCGGACCCTCGTCGTGCTGTGGAGGGCGATCGTGTTTGCGGCCCCAGCCGGTGCGGTGATCTGGATCGTTGCCAACGTCCAGATCGGTGAGGCGAACCTCGCGTCGCACGCCATCAACTTACTGGATCCTTTCGCGCTCTTGATCGGGTTGAATGGCGTCATTCTGCTCGCCTACGTAGTGGCCATTCCCGCGAACGAAATCGTCATCCCGACCGTGCTGATGCTCACGGTCCTCACCTTGGGTGTGGCTGACGTCGGTGAGGGAACCGGTGTGATGTTCGAACTGGATTCGGCGGGTGCGACTGGTGAGTTGCTTCGAGCTGGCGGGTGGACGCTGCTGACCGCGGTCAACCTGATGCTGTTCAGCCTGCTCCACAATCCGTGCTCGACGACGCTGTATACGATCTATCGGGAAACGAGAAGCGCGAAGTGGACTGTCGTATCGGCACTCCTGCCCCTTATCATGGGCTTCACGGTGTGCTTCCTGGTGGCACAAGTCTGGAGACTGCTCGCGTAGGAGGGATGTTCCTGATGCGGCATGGGCGGCTGCCGCTCATCGCGGCAGCCGCCCATGGTGTTCCCCACACTTCCGCGCCGTTCTGGTGCGGACGAACCCGATCTAGTTGGACAGGCTGAGAACGTAGGCGGCGACGGCCCCAACCTGCGCGTTCGTCATGGCGCTCCCGCCCTTGGCTGGCATGACAGTGCCGGCACTTGACTCATCCGCCGGTACGCCGGTCATGATCCGGTCAAGGATTGACTCGTAGCTGCCGTCACCGTGGAGCCACTCGTCATCGGTGAGATTGGCGCCGAGGTTGGGAATTCCCCCGCCGTTGGGCCCGTGGCATGCCGCACACAAACCAGCCCCCACGTAGAGGGTCCTACCCTCTTCAAGCATCGCTTCGGTGATCTCCCCTTGCACTGCGCCGGCTGCATCTGTCGCAGCAGCAGCCACAGTAGCGGGAGCGGCGTCCGGCGTGTCAGCCTGTTCGGACTCCCCGCCACAACCAAAGGCTACGGCGGCCATT
>Ga0255055_10000715_pt1 | contig 25216 bp, 21 predicted proteins | sample JV7_2_27_MG_FD_188633 | JGI IMG/M metagenome (GOLD analysis project Ga0255055, IMG submission 188633) | Seawater microbial communities from Jervis Inlet, British Columbia, Canada - JV7_2_27 | ecosystem: Environmental > Aquatic > Marine > Inlet | place: Canada: British Columbia | collected...
ATGACTGTTTCCAATGCTCGGTTTCACGGCGAGGGCCTGGGCGCCGCGCGCATCCACGCCAGCGCTCCTCCTCACCCTCCGCCAGCCGAAAGCCTAGCGGTATTTCTTCGCTCGGCTGCGCCTCGCTGCGCGCCGCCCTTCCTCGGCCTCCCGCCTGCGTTCGAGCTCTACCGCGAGCGGGGCCACCGGTGGCTCGCCGCGAAGACCTACGCCACGAAGTGCTCGACCTGCATCTGGGGATGCGAGATGCCGGTGGAGAGGATCATCGACTACTGGAACCCGTTGGCACCCATCGGGTGTCCGGCGTCGACGACCGATGACGCAACTACGCGAAACAACTGGCACGCCGGGAGGGATTGCTCGTGCCGCTTCGCGGCCCGGCGTGCCTGTGCGCTTCGCGCCCAGGGAGCGAGCCCCCGCCCCCCAGGTTCGAAGAACCGCCGGACGATGAGGAATAACGCGTACTTACAGCTCCTGCCTTGCAGGCGGGTGCAAGAGCCTGCACAGAGCTGCACCCAGTACGGCCCCACGGCCCTATACGGCCCCTACGCGATGGCGCGTTAGAGGGCCAAGCGTAGACCCCTCGCACGTGTTCGCTCTCAACGGCACGATGCGAGACGAACACAACCCTGGTCGTGGCCGGCCGCCTTCCGTCTTTCTCCAGCGAAGCTCAAGAGCCCGTCGCACCAGCCCGGCCCTCCCGGCAGAGACGCAGGGCTGGTAGTGAGTCCTCCAGGGTTCGAACCTGCACCAGGGGGAATCGCGCAAGTAATCTCAGGTAGTTAGAAACCCGAGAGTGGCTTGGCGACAAGTTGGCGACAAGCAGACAGCGCCTCCGCTGGAGTGTGAGGGGGACGCGGGAATCGAACCCGCAGCAAGAAGAGTGTCAAGTCAAGGAAATCAAGGACTTACAAGCGTGACCGGGGCGCGGCGGGGGCGCGGAGTGAGGAGTCGGGTCTTCAGGCCGGAAGGCTGGCGGCGCCGCAGGCGAGCAGATGCAGCCGGGATCCGGGCTGGCGGAGCTTGAATTCGCGCACCCCTAACCCCGTTCAGGTCGGGGAGAAGGCGAAACCTACTGACTCGACACCGGCAACCGCCTGGGCCTGACCTGGACGACAAGCTTCTCATCGAAATCGGTGTTCTCGCCCCAACCGCTGTAGCCCAGCGGATTGCACACGATTCGGGTCTTCCCGACATTCGTGTCGACCGAGCAGTGGGTGTGTCCGTGGACCCAGAGCGCAGGTTCAGCGCGCTCGATGAGATCATCGACATCGCAGACGAAGAAGCGGTTGAGCGGGTCACCTTCGAAACGAGGAGCGATGCTCTGTTTGGAGGGAAGGTGGTGCGTCACCACCACGTCCGCCAGTCGTGAGTGAGCCTCGAGAAACTCCAGCGCACGCGTATTCTCCTCGTAGACCCAAGGCTTGAAATCGCGGATCAGCCAGAAGTCGCTCAACGCTTCCTCGTGGGCGACGTTGTCTGGATCATCCCGGAACCAGAGAGCCGTTCCCGCAAAGCGCACGCCAGCGAGTTCGACCGTCGAGTTTTGCAGCCAGTGCAGGTTGCTCAACGAGGCGTGCAGCGAGCCAAGCAGGTCATACAGCTGTGGCCCGCTCGTACCGTAATGCTCGTGGTTTCCGGTAACGTAGACCACCTGGGGATATTGCTCACAGAGCGCCTTGATGGCATACCGGAGGAAATCCACGCGGCACAGATCGCCCGCCACGACGGCAACATCAACGCCGTCTTTGTCAAGAGAGTCAATGAACTCTAGCTCGTGCGGTCCGAGAAACTCCAGATGAAGGTCGCTGAGGATCCGCAGGTTCATGTGTAGCTCTTCAGCCTTTCTCCAGCATCGCATGGCACACGTGCGCTCGGTCCTGGATTCGCCTGGAGGCCCCAGCTACGGTCAGAACCCGAGCCGCAAACTCGTACGGAACATGTGCTGTGTGTCGTCGAGGTGGTAGTAGCGACGTATCTCGTAGCTCGCCTCGAGGATGATGCTGCTACGGTTTGCCGGTCCGCTGAAGAGCTCCACGAAAGAACTCAAGACCGCGCCGCGGCTCTCGAAATCGTCGAACGATTCCGTAGAGATATCTTCGAACAGACGCACGTTGAACGCCCATTGTGCGATCCCGATCGGCCGATCGGCCTGGCGGAACTCCATGTTGTTCACGAAGTCGAGAATCCTGTGTGTCAGGATAAGGTTGAGCTCGAGATCCGAGCTGTCGCGATTCGATTCTCCTTCCACCGTGTTCCGGAAAACATTCGATAGGAACTGAACGTCCGTGTCTCGAAGCACCTCTGCGAGCTTGATTCCTGCGAAGAATGTATCCTGGATGAGGTCGACACCGCCCGCGTACTTGTGCCGATGCTGCACGAAGCCAAGCGCGTACTCATACCCGCGTGGGTCGATGATGCGGCGCTCGGTCGTGGCGAACTCCGGGAAATGCAGCATGCGCAGGGCTGCGGCGGCGATCCAATCATCCTCACCCGAACTGCCTTTGGGGGTGATCGACGCGTACGACCCGGCCAGGTCGAGGTTAGCCTGCAGCCGCCCGAAGTTCCGCGTGAGTGTCGTCAGACCCGTGAAGCGGTAGAAGTCCTCTTGTTGCCGCGACTGCTCGACGTCCGACTCCCCCCGCCGATACTCGAGCCGCCAGAGCAAGTCCGCCACCGGCGCGATCCCGAGTGTGTCCTCCACACCAACTTCGATCTCGTCGATATCGAACTCATTGAACTTCCCGGGATTCCAATCGTCGGCGATTGCGTTTCTCCGATCCACATCGTGCCAGCCGAAGTCGAGATACGGATACTTGCCGAAACGAACTCGTAGCCGATGGTGTTGCCCGAGGCCGCTGGGCTCGCGAAGCATGTCGCGAGACTCGAAGATGAGGCCGTTGTCCCGCGCTCTGCGATACTCTGCGAGTAAATCGTTTTGCGATAAAGGGAACTCTCCGTATTCGACCTGGCTTCCCAGGTACACGCCGAATCTCCGTCCCGGCTGCGACGGAATCAGGATCCCGAGCCCTTCCCGTTTATTGAGCTCGATACGACCGCGGATGATCTCTTCACGTAGGCGTGAGAAAGTGGGATGCGGAGTGGTCCCGCCAGCACGAGCAACGGCTATTGCGTCATCGATCGCGCGCTCGGCGCGAAGGTAGTAGTCCTCACTCTCGGCAAAGAGACCCTTGGAGCCACGGAAAGTCCGATAGTAACGTGCGATCGCTTCAAGTATTTGCGGATGCCCCAGTGATTGCTGCGAGAGCTCGACCGCCCGCAGGTAGAGCTTTTCGGCTCGATAGCTGCCACGATCGCGGTAGTCATCCGCGAGTTCCTTGTAGCAGGCGGCGAGCTCCTTGCGACTCCACACCCCAGCTTTGGCCACCTCGAGCGCCTCCAATCGGGGCATCATCTCATTCGTCGGAACCTCGGGGCCCCCATGCTCATGGAAGAGTTCTAGCTTCGGACACTCGAGTAAGGATTCGGCCCCGCCAGGGGCCGAGCAGATGACGAGAACGCTGAAGATCCCCAGAGACAGCGCGGAAGCAGCGAAACTCTCCGAGTGGCTTCTCATTGCTCTCTACCTCCGGGCCACACACGCTGCGCCAGCGCGTGCAGTGCAAAGGGGTCGAAGTCGCGATGGGCAAAGATAAACCGCCCCGTGGCGGCGATTGACTCCCATGCCCAGTTATCGGGGTACACCTTCACTTCCGGCGCGGCAATGAAGCAGATCTCCACGTATACGTGTTTCAACTGCAGGAACTGGCCCTTTAGGAAGTTTGCTAGCGCGCGGGCATATTGCTCCACCCATTCCCACGACGATGACGACCAGATCCATCGGATACTGCGGCACCTCTGGGTCCGGGATCACCCCGACGTGACCTGTGGCATCAGCCCGGACGCTCAGCCAGGTGATTCGCGAAGCCGGGGTGACAAACGCCACAGACGTACCGAAAGCAGGCTGCAGCTCTCACCTCAGCGACAGCGACGCAGTTTTCGGACGAGCGATTCTAATACGAGCCTGCCTGTTCCTGTGGAACTTTTCATCAAGCCCTCGGCTGTCGGTCGAGAAGGAAAAGGCCCGGGCTGGGATGCGGGGGAAGGGTCCGCGAGCCTGCAGCGGTCTCGCCGACGCGCACGTCTTCTTTCGAGCAGGTCACAGCTTCTCGATAAGCTCCCGGTTCCGTTGCCGATTCTCTGCGATATTTCGTTCCAGCTCGATCGGAACTCGACCGGCTCTGCCTCTCCGTCTCTCCAGCTTGATCCTGATCACCTCCCAGGGAACTGGGGCGTATTGCCACACGTCGACACCCACGTCGCAGCGCGGAGAGTCGGTCGGCTCCTCGAGCCGGCCGTGGCTGTGTCCCTAGAGGTGCCACGAGCCGTGGACTGATGACGGCCAGACACTCAGACAGTAGTGGCAGAAGACGACCCGCTCCCCTTCTACTCTCCGCACCAGCAGATCGTGGACCTCCGTGAACTGGGAGAGAGAATCCCGCGCCATCCTGTCATGGTTGCCGCGGATCAGAATCTTCTTTCCCTTCAATCGCGCGAGGTAGCTCTGGTGATTCCTCCAGGCGAAGTCTCCGACGACGTATACGATGTCGCGCCTCGATACCAAGCGATTCCAGTTCGAGATCAGCGCCCCATCCATCTCGCCGACCGTCGGGAAGGGGCGGTTGCAGTGTCGCCTGATGTTGTCGTGTCCCAGATGCAAGTCTGCTGTAACGAAGACGTTCATGGCCTCCTCCGGCACGTACCCTAGACTCCAGGACGCGCAAGCGCCCTCTAGAGGGGAGGAAAAATCTGGATCGGAGGGAGGTTGCCAGCGAAGTCGTGCGGAAAGATTGCTGGTTCTTCGCCATTCATCGCCGCACTGTCGCGCGTCCTCACCACGTTGGCGGTCGCGGTGAAGAGCACCAGCATTAGCACCGCTCCGATAGCGACGAGCAAGGGGTAGCGTCTGAAAGGCATTTCGATCTCCCTTCGTGGAGGTCTGGCTGAAGAGGCGCCGAACCGCGGTCACCCGTCGGCTCCCCTCGCCACCTCGATCACACGACTCGCCTGGCGACGGTCGAGGTTGAGAATGCGCACGATCTCCTCCTCGCTGAAGCGCCGAGCCTGGCCCGAAAGTTCTCGAATCCAAGCGACTTCGAGGTCCTTTTCGTCGAGCTCGAGGGCGCCGCGCGCGAGTGCCTCGGTGTTCGCGGTGCGCACGATGTTCTGGATCATCGCGGGCGTCAGCACATGGTCTACGGTGAGCGGGACCTTGCTCTCGTCGACCATGACCAGCTCGCACAACGGAGCGGTGCGCGCGTAGATCAGATCGAGGAAGTGCTGAGCAAGCGCCTCCACCCGCTCCGCGTCCGCCCCGTTGCGGTCAAGGATGGCGCGGATCACGGGTTCGCGATCGTCGTGGGCGAGGCCCTCGAAGTGGACACTCTCCAGGCGGCGACCCGCGAAACCGTAGTCCACCATGTCGGGCCGGTTCCCGTCCGCCAGCACGAAGAGGTTCCGGCAGGGCACAGGCCCGCTGAAGGTCTCCAGGAGCTTGCTCACGATCTCGTCGGTGTAATATCGAGCCTGATGCCCGCGACTCGAGAGCAGCACCTCTGCTTCGGGTAGAACCAGGACGACCAGGTCGTCGTGGTTCTGGGCCCGCTTGATCTGAGCGGAGAGAGCGTTGAGGCCCTCCCCCACCCAGGGACGGATATAGTCCTCCTTGTTCATGGTGAGAACCATGAAGTCGCTGCGGCCCGCTTCGACAATTCGCCCGAGATCCTGAAACTTCGCCGCTGCGGCGCTGGTCGTAACGCGATAACCCTCGAGCAGTCGCTCCGCCAGCGCAGCGGCGTCACCCAGTCTAGTCAGGTCGGGCGTCGCGACCTCGATCCCGAAGGAGCGAATCCCCTGGTACTGGTCTTCGAGGGCGTGCTGTAGCTCGTCCAACGCCTTTGCCGCGTCGGGCGAACCCGCCAGCTCGTAGAGGCGATCGTCGGGGCGCGTCGCGGCCCACAGGCGTAGAGCGGCGAGCTTGGCGCGTGCCTTCGGCGCTCCGATCTCGGTGCGCAGGGAGCCGATCACGGCGAGGCTTAGGTAGGTCTTGCCCGTGCCGGGCGCACCGGTCGCGAAGATTCCCTGGAAGGGCGGGTTGGTGAGACCGGAGGGGACCCCTGCGGCATCCGTCAGGACGGTCGGCTCGAGAGAGAGAACGTGGATCGCGATGCTCCGCGTGACCCTGGCTCGGAGCGCACCGTATCCGGCAAACTCGGCGAGGGTGACCTCGTCGACATCCTGCGTGGTCTGCTCCGCCCTGCCCTTCCGCTGCAGGAGCCCCCATACGATTCCATGTTCGTAGACCGCGGTGATGGGAAATCCACCGAGCGCGTCGATTTCGCCCTCTTCGATCGCCTGAACCACGCTGGCCGACGCAATGCAGTTACAGGTCTCGTGGCCGCTCTCGATCTCGAGTTCCTGTATTCCGTCCTCCCGCCGCAGCATGTCCACCACCATTCCGTACCGACCCGTCGTCTCGAACGGTCGGCCCAGGGGGCGTACGAGCACCGTCGGGCCGCCCTCGATGGTTGCCACGGCAATCTCGTCGCCAACCCCGAGTGTCGAAGGATCCACCGATCCGTCGGACCCAGGGCTGCAGTAGGCGCGGCGGCCACCAATCTCGATGTCGATGAGGGTGGCGCCGTCGTCTTGCCAGGTCCCGCGAACCATGGCTGGCACGATTCGCTTCTGCATCTCCTCGCGAAGCCTCTCGAAGCGCCGGGATGACTCCTGCGCGGCCGCGAGGAGCCCGGAGATGATCTCCCTCGTATGGCTGCCCCGGGCGACCTGCTGCATGCACCAGAGAGTCGCGCGCTCGTCACCTTCGATGGCGCGGGTGATGGATTGTTCGATGTTCTGTGCCACGGTTTCTCCTGGTCAGTGGGTTCTCGGGGGCACGACGAGGTAGTCGAGCGGGGCGAAGCGCCCCTCGAAGTCACGCGCAAAGACCGCGATCTGCACCGAGCGATCGTCACGCACGTTGAGCACGCCTCCCATCGACCACGCCGAGGGAAGGAAATGGTCGTGATCCTCCGCATCGGTCGCGGAGTAGAAGAGACCATCCGCTTGGGACCCCTCTGCCGCGGCTTCCAGGACGTGGCTGTGGAGCACACCCACCACGTCGAGACCTTCGGCATCGGCCGCAGCCTTGACCTCCGCGAAGCCCTCCGGGGAGATGGAGGCTTGAACGGCGGTACTCACCTCGTAGCTGCTCACCGGCATCACGCGAAGCACGTCGGTGAAGGCCGTGCGCGATTGCCCGCAGAAGCACGGATTGCCGAGCAGCAGAAAAGCAGTCTCTCGCGACGCGTTCTCCGCCGCGACTTTCCCGGCCGCCTCGAGACCGGCGAGATCACGCCAGACGACCCGGATCATCGGACGGCCCCCGTCACCGCACGCCGGCTGGTCCAGCACCACGGCATCCCAGTCGGCTGGGAAACTCGCGGGCCGGACGCGATGGCCGACACGCAGGTTCGGTGCGCGTCCCGGGCGCGCGCGCCGGCGGGACCCGCCGAGGTTCGAGCTCCAGAGTACATTTGCCCAGTAGAGCGGAGCGGCTCGGCGAGTCTCCATCAGGTCACAGTCGCGGCCTTCGATGAGAAAGGGACGGCTCCAGCTCGCGTTCGAGACCGAGCGGGAGTGGCCGCCGATCGAGACAACGAGGCGGCGAATCGGGCGAGGCGCCGCAAGGGGCGCCTCGCCCTCTTTCGCCTCGATCTCGGCCTCGATCGTCGCCTGTTCTCCCCCGGGTGTGAAGCCGACTTCTCCCTTGAGCAGCGCCTCGCAGAAGACCCGCTCGGCCAGGTAACGAAACCGGGAGCCCTGCGGGCGCAACTCGAACCGCGCAACCTCGGCCTCGGATTGGAAGGGACAATCGTCCCCACACGGGCGCTGGTCCGGAGGGCAGGCCGCCCGACGCACCTCGACGGTGATCTGACCGCCGGTCACGAGGCGCGCGATCCCGTTGGTCGTCTCCAGTGCGTTCACGCGACGTTGCCCGTCACCACGGAGGGGTAGATCTCGATGGACTCGTCGCCACTGATGTCCACCTCACGGAGGGTCGTTGAGGCCGGGAGCTTCTGGCCCTTCCGGTACGCCTCGTAGCGACGAGAGCTGCCATTCGGGTTCTTCGTGGGCAGACCACTCTCCTCCACGATCTCCCGGACCAGCTCGCCGATCTTCTGCTCGCGGTCCACCCAGAAGGTGCCGAGGTCTTCTCCGTTCTGATCCGCGAACGGGACCTCGACGAGCGGGTTCTCATCGGTCTCGTACTTCTCTTTGGTTTGTCGGATGTCCACGTCTTGCATGGATTCGTCTCCTTTCAGGGTTGGGAATCGTTCAGCGCATTCGCGACGGCACGCGCAACGACCGGGTCTGCCAAGGCGCTGATCGGCAGCTCAAAGCGGCGGAGCGCGCTTTCGAAGGTCGAACACAGCTCTTTGGGTGTCGGGGCGCGGCGGCCTTCCCGAGTCAGCCGGAGAGCCGGAGCCCCGTCCATCTCGACCAGGCGCAGGTCGGTTTCGTCCCGGAGTCGAGCTCCGAGCCAGCGCAGGCCTTGCGCCGCCTCGGGCCCAGCAGAGGCTCCCCAGACCTCCCCGTCGAGCACGCAGGTTGCAGTCCACGAATGGGGCGCTTCTCCATCCTGCACCGACACGAGCCGCCTCCCGCGTGGGCTGCGGACGGCGAAGGCCGCGGCCGCCGTACGATCCAGACGCTGGCGCGCAGCCTTGGGTGGGCGGGGCGAGGAGGCGCTGTGCTTGGCTCCCGCGCGCCTGGCCCGCATCGCGAACACGGGCCGGGCGAGCGGCAGTCCGCCCTTCTTGCGCAGCTCCCGGTAGTGGCTCGCTGCGCTCTCGCAGAGCGGATCCCGGAAGAGGCCGTCCAGGGTGTCGATATCGACGAGGCCCACGATCGCCTCGAGATGGAGGACGACGAAGTGGGCGGCGCCCACGTCCGGAGTCCAGGCATCGTTTCCGAGGCAGAACGCGAAGAGGCGGGGACTCACAGCCGGATGGAAGATCGTCTCCTCGGAGACGAAGGCGACCCGGGGCGGCGCCGTGGGGTAGCCGGCGGGGAGCGCGACGGCGAGCCGGAAACCGCGGCACTCTCGGGGCGCGCGCGCCTTCGCGTCCCACGCGAGGAAGGGGAGATCGACGTCGAACTTGAACAGGCCACGGCGCGGAGACACGAGACCCCCGAGGCACGGCGTGTGCGCCACCAGTGCAGCGAGCTCGCGTTCTGCCGCCCTACGCGCGCGCGTGGCAGGTGTTGCCTTCATCGCTCCCTCCGTTCTCGTCCAGGCCGAGCCACTCCCAGTCGCCCGAGAGCTCTACGCGTACGCTGGATCCGTCATCGCGCCTGAACCGGAGCCTTGCGCCATAGCTGGCGCCGAGGGCAGCGGCGGGCTCGTTGGACCAGAGCTCCCGCGGCGGCCGCTCACCGAGCTCCGCCCAGCGACGAGGAGCCTCGAGCGATCCCGGGCCGAGCGCGCGGCGGGCTTCGTCCTCGATGGCGGCCAGCGAGTCGCGTCCAGCAGCCGCTCCTTCGAGTGAGAACGCGGGCTGGGGCGAGCGAGCCGCCCTATCTCTTGAACGACAGGTATCGCAGCCGGGGACAGCCGAGAGCTCGTAGTGCCGCCAGACCGGGAAGCCCAGCGTGTTCCACACGAGGCGGCTTTCGCGCACGCTGCCTCGACCGGCCAGGATGTGCAGCGCCCTTCCGACCGTGACGGCGGCGACCTGCTGGATCACGTAGGGCGCCGCGATCGTCGGGAGCGCTGGATCCGCCTGATCGCGGCAGCTGATTGGCCCGTCGGCGGTATCTTCGCTGCGGGCGGGAGCATCGTCGCGTGAGGAATCCTGGTGGCAGTGATAGCAGGCCCCCTCGCAGCCGACCTCGGTGATGCGGCCATCGTGCCCGTCCACCGCCGCGTCGAGGAAGGGAATCCCACCGGACTCGATCACACTTCCGTAGAGGTCGAGGCGCGGCTCGAGGCGGTCCAGCGCAGCGATCACCAGATCCATGCGCTGCAAGACGCCAGGCCCCAGCGCGCCGGAGTGGAGCGCGAGAGCACGGACACGCGTAGGCGAGCTGATCGACTGCGCGAAACCCCTCATCGCTTCGACCTTGAGCTCCCCGACGTGGGGACCAAAGGCGCCCTGGACGAGATCCTTCTCCTCGACACGGTCGGGATCACAGAGCACCAGCTCTCGGATACCCATCCGCATCAGAAGCTCAGCGATGTGGCTGCCGAGTGATCCCACGCCGGCGATCAACCCTCTTCGATGCAGGCATTCACGCGGGAGACCCTTCGCACCCATCGCCTGGATGAGCCGTGCGTCGCGACCTTCGTCCTTCATGGCTCTCCCATTCGCAGCGGCTGCTGGCAGCGACCGCAGGCGCTGCTCTCTCGTGCGCACTCGATGTGCTGCAGCCGGCCGCAGCAGGAGCAGCTGGCGGCCGCTTCCTGTGCCTCGACCGGCTCGCGGCAGTGCGAGCAGAGCCCGCCCGCTTCACGCCGAACGACCGTTGCCTGCGGGCCGCCCTCGACCAGACGAAGACGATCGGCTCCCGCCGTAATCAGCGCCGCGTAGGAGAGGCTCAGAGCGCCGCCCTCGACCGCCTGGGCGTCGACGCGAGTCGTGCCCGACACGTCGAAGACGAGCCAGCGGCTTCGATGGCGGGCGACGACGAAGCGAGCCTGCCCACCCGAGCGAAAGACGAGGGGCTCCGCTTCGCTCAGCGGCCGGGCCTCACCGTTGGGAATCGGAATCAGTGCCGCCACGCTCTCACCTCCCCGCTTCCGGGAACGGCGGCCATGCGCCCCCCCGCTCCGCGGTCGAGTACTCGTAGGAGTACAGCCGCGCCGGCTCCGGACCGAAGGCCAGGTGTCGGGAGAGCAGCGAAACCGCCAGGGCCGCACCGATGAAGTTCGTCGATACGATCGAGGGCTCCGCGCGACCACAGGAGGCCCGGCCGCTCTCACGCGCCGCGGCCTCCTCGAGCCCGAGTGCTTCGCTCATCTGAGCCGTGCCATCGTGAAACAGCGCGGCGTAGGCCGAGCGCTCATCCACCGCCGCGTCGATCAGCACGGGGGCGACTCTCGCGCGGTCGATCGCCAGGCGGGACGCGAAGCTATCGGTCAGCGCGAAGGCGCAGTCGAAGGGGCCGTAGCGATGGATTATGCGGTTTGGAAAAGCCCCGTTTACGCCGACCCACTCGAGCTTCGGATTCAGCGGACGGGCTTCACGACAGAGCGCTTCGGGCTTGGGAGCGCCCCGACCCGCATCGACGCTGTTGAACAGGAACTGCCGGTTTCGGTTCGTGGGATCCACCCGATCGAAGTCACACACCACAACCCTGGAGCCATCGGGCAGCCGGTTCGCGAGGGCCACGGCCGCCGGGCAGCCCAACCCTCCCGCTCCCACCAGGAGGACCCGGAGGGGCCGCGAGAGCGTGATCGGCTGGGGCGGGGCCGGCTCGTGAGGATCTGTCCAGGGCCGGCTGATGTCGAAGCGGAAGGTCTCCGGGGGAAGCAGGTCGGACGGAAGCTGCAAGACAAATCGATTCGCGTAGTCGTGGGACAGGAAGCCCGCCAATGCCAGCACGGCCTCGATCGATGCCTGGTCTGATCGTGGAAGCGGCTCCAGGGAGCGATCTGCCAGCGAGAACGAGAGCCGCCCGCCCCAGAGGCTGGTGGCATAAGCCGGGATTCCGGCGGAGACCGCAGCTCGCAGGCCGTCCTGAGATCCACCCGCCAGGTCCACGAACAGCTTCACCTCCAGCGCCTCCAACGCCAGTGCGAGTGCGTCGCGCCCATAGCCGCGATTGCGCACCTCGAACCGGACATCGTCGAGCCACCACGTGAGGCGCGGGGCGATGCGCGAGGGCACCTGCTGACCCGCCTCCTGGTGAAGCACCACGCGACGCGCCCCGAGGCCCGCAAGGGCGATGGCGAGCAGCGCGGCGGCGTCTCCACCTCCACGAATCCAGACACAGCGCGGCTCACGCTCGGGCGACCAGCCCGGAATCCGTCGCAAGCGGTCCAACGTGATGGCGGGATCTTGGTGTGTCATCTCATTCTGCTCCGCCGGATGCCGACGAACCTGCCGGAGCCGCCGCGATCTTCCTGGTCTGTCGAGTCGAGCGGCCGTACGTGAGGCTCAAGCGAAACAGGGACTGCCACCTGAAGGCGGGCAGAAGCCCTGCCACCGCTCGGCGCGCTTCGACGGTTTCGCTGCAGACGTGGCGGATCTCAAGCTCACGATCCGAAGACGCATCACATCCTTCCGGTCTTGTGAGCAGGTATGCCGTCGCGTCCTCGAAGCACCCGGTCGAAGGGAAGATCACGCTGTAGAACACCTGGAGACGAAGGGGCGAGCTTCCGTTTCCGCCGCCGCGCCGGCGTGGCTCCTCGACCGGCACCATCAGGTCCTCTCCCCAGTAGAGGTCGAGACAGTCGCTGTGCCATCGCTGGTCCGTTCCAGACCGCGACGGCTTGCCGGCCCCCGGATGCGAGTGCGCGATGCCGAGCAACCGGGCAGCGCCGGCAGGGTGTCTTCTCGACAAGAGTTGATGAGCCTTCAGAGTCGCTTCCGGCTCGACCTGGACGTCTCCCATCGTGCTGGTCGAGTCGAGGGGCTGAACGTCAGTGACGCGACCGGGCAGCTCGGGGGTCGGGGGATCGCCCGCAAGCAGGAAGGCGGTCTCCACTCTGCCGGCCGCGCGGGTGACGCGCTTGATGATCAGACGGATCTGCTCTGCCACCCGGAAGTCGATCCGGAGGTGCGTGAGCGAGAAGGGCAGCACAAGCCCGTCACGGTGTGCGCGGATGGGGGAGGCCATACCTTCCTCTCAGTCGCTGGAAACGCGGGGGACGTGGCACGCTTCCCTGGCGAGGGGTGACCCACGGAGTCAGGAGCACTTCCTCTGCGCGCTGAAGGATTTCGAGACCCCTGTCGGCCCAGGACGGATTGCCCGGTCTCCAATCGCCGAGGCACACGCCACTCGTGCGCCCGGCGGGGAGCGCGCGCATACGCGCAGGGGCGCAGAATTGCGGGAGACCTCGAGGCCCAGGCTCCGCGGAGACCTCGAGCTCGACGGGGGGAAGCGGCGTGCGATGTCCATGGCGGATCTCCCAGCGCGGGCGGATCCGCCGCAAGATCAATCGATCGCCTGCATCCAGCCGAACCGAGAGGCTGCGGCCACTGTAGAGGGAGCAGGGGGCGTGCACCCCTGCTGCGCCGAGCTCCTCGAGCTGTCGCACAGCTGTATCGTCCACCCGGCTGCGGTGGCACTCGTAGAAGGCGGAGAGCACGTGGTCGAGACGCTGCTCCAGCTGGCGCCGGGTCCACGTGCTTCGGGTCAAGTCGTAGTGCCGAGAGGCCCCCGGGAAGGGCCGACTCCTGGTCCGCGAGGGAATCAGGCGATATGCGAGTCCTGCCTCCGGAACCAGATAGCCGGTGGGATGCTCCAGGGCCCTGAGGAGCTCCGGCAGGGAGAGCCAAGCCATCGGAGTACTCGGCTTGGAATCAGCGACCTCGACCCCATCGGCCGCCTTTACCACGGGAATCAGGTCGAGAACGGCATGGATGACGACCGCGCACCGTCGCGGTGCGCCGGCTCCCGCCTCGATGAGCGCGCGTTGAAGATCGGCGCGCTCCGTCCCTGCCGACAGGGGTCGAATCAGAACCTCTTCGACCTCTTGTGCGCTCAGGGCGAGCTCGAGATATTCCACGCCGCCCCTCTCCCTCCCGCGAGAGACCGTCACGCCGGGATTGCCGCTCGGAGGAGCGGGGACCGCGACGCCTTGAGGCGTGACGACCATCTCGGGGCACATCAAGAAGCGTTGCGGGGTCTCCATCTCTCAGCTCCTGTGGAGGCGGCTGCCTCCGCGCTGGCGCTTCATCACTCGAACGAGTCCCTGCTGATCCTGGCCCGAGGCCTCGTCGCTGAGCCTGAGCACCTCCCGGGTCGACGCCTGGGGGCCGTGGTATTGGCCGTCATGCTCCAACCTGACCTCCTGCTCCGCGCGCCCGATGAGCGACGCCAGATGCGCCGAGACCGGTGCTCCGGCGTTCTCGGGGCGGCGGATCGCCGCCCGGAGCACGTCCTGGAGCGGTCTGTCGAGGAGCTCGCGGGGCACCTCGAGTTGGAGAGATTCGGAAGAAACCCCCGGAGAGACGCGGACTTGGACGGGGTCCGGAATGCGCTGCCGCTGGGCGGGGCCGCCGGTGGAGCGGTCTTCTCGTATGGTCATTTCGATGTCTCCTCTTCTGTGGTTCTAACTCTTGGATTGGGGCGCCGGAGCACCTCTTGGTGTTGGCTGCTTCGGGGATTCACCGTGCGCTTCGACCACTTGGCCTCGTCTTCGCGTGAAACCACGATGGCGATCTCCCGGGTCACGATTCCGCTCCCACGACGGCCCGTGCGGTCTGCCTCGGCCCATCAGACCTTCGATGCACCCCCTTGTCCGCACGACAGCTGCAGCGGACGCCTGGGGAGATCCCGGGTTGGCTCCCGGGGAGACAGAGCTCCTGGTCTCCGAGTGGAAGCCGTTGCAGGGGAGCCTGATGATTTCGCCTTCTGCGACGCGAACGCGCCCGTCGAAACGGGACAGCTTCTGCGTTTCGTAAATCCGCATGCTCTCGAGCTTCTCACCAAGTGCCTGCTCACAGAGCGGAACGACGTGCGGGATATACGCCGCGCCGTTGACGCGCGGGATCTCGTCCAGGGGAAGGCGCGCGTAGCAGAACTCGTCGAAGAGAGCCAGCGTTGTCGAGCTTCTTGATCTCATCACCTCGATCGCGGCGTCGCTGACGATCGAATGGTGAACGTGGCTGTTCGGACCTTTGCGAACGGCGAATGGCGCCAACACGAACTGGGGCTGCAGCTCGTCGAGTAGGAGGAAGAACGCGGCTCGGATTGCGCTCATCACTCGTGCGCGGGTGTTGCGGTCCGCGGCGACCAAGCCGGGGCGGTCTTCGAATCCGAGCCCCAGGTATGCCATGCCCTCCCGCTGGCCGTAGATGAAATCTTCAAACTCGCGCGCCGCGCGGATGCTCTGGCTGTTTGATTGCTGCTTCGCGAAGCTGGAGTTGGAGAAGACGGTGATCAGCGTCCACGGTCGAGGGAAGAATCGCTTCAGATAGTGGATCGCGAGAACGATGTCATCGCTGTGGACCGAAAACAGCGCCGTTCCAGCCCGCCGATCTCGTTCGCGGCTGCCTCTCGTGGCCATCGTTCCCCTCCGGCTCGATACCTCGAGGGAAACTTGCCAGCTCGCGTGTCGGTGCCGTAACAAAAACGAGGGCAGAACTGTTACGCGGCCGTGAGTTTCGAAGTGCTAGACTTCTCGCCATTCTTCGTGTTGGCTGGCTCATCGGATCGGCTGGGCCGACGCCTGCGGTCCTCCCGTACGCATGAAGGCGCCCGCTCCTTTCACTCCTCCCCACTGGAGTCACGAGATCAGGCTCGGCGTTTCTCCCGGAAGAATGGTAACCTTCCGAGTAACTCCTCGAGAAGGAGCGCAGGATGCTTTCGAAACGAGTCGCGTTGCTGGCTTGCTTTCTTCTGCTCTCCATTCAGGCAGCGGGCGGGACGCTGGGGGCAGAGGCCCAGCACGACCCGAACGCCAGCCCGATCATCGTGTCCCCGGAGGAGGGGGCGGAGGTGCCGCGCAACGGGATCGATCCTCCCTGTCCGCCCCAGGGACCCTGCCCCAAGGTCGTCTTCAAAGGAAGGGTTCCCGAAGGGCTCTGGCCCTTCATCGGCGTAGCCCCGCTGACCATGTCTCCCAAGATCTGGATTCAACCTGAGGTACAGTTCGTCAAGAAGGACAGAAGCTTCGAGTCGCTGATCTTCGTTGGGAGCGAAAGGGACGGGGCCGGAGAGCGCTTTCACTTGTTCCTCTTCGCTTGCGCCGAAAAGGACCACTTTCGCAGGGGTCAGACCCTCACCGGTGTTCCGGAGGATTGCCAGGTGAGCGACCCCGTCTCGGTGCTCCGGACGAGGTAGGCCTTTCGCGTTGGCGCCACCGGGAGCTCACTCCTTCCGGTGCACAACTATGGGGCCCACCCATTCGACCTTCTTGCCCGCACTGTCGAAGTCTTTCAGCTCGCCGAGTGCGGCACCTCTTACGAACAGATTGGGGTCTTGCGTGATCCCCACATAGAGTTCAAAATCATCGACCCCGCCGAAGATGACGGGGATTCTCTGAGAGTCTCCGGTCACCGCGAGTCCGGAGCTCTGGATCCAGAAGGTTCCGCCGCTGACCGGTCGGATGGCGGCCGTGACATAGCCGTCGATATTGCTCTTCAGACGAACGGTTTCGTTCTCACCCACGGTGGCGCCAGAAGCCGGTTCGAGGATGGCGGCCGGAAGCGTCAGATGGATTCTTCCTTCGGGTACCTTCTCTGGTAGGGATTCCGGGGCAATTCGCCCCTCAGGGTCTACGTTCAGGCTCTCGGCACTCAATGCCCGGATGTCCACCGACCCGACCGGCCCGAGAGGTGCGAGGTCTACGCTTCGCCTGAGGGTCGTTTCCTCCGCAAACGCCGGCTCCGCGAGCGTTGCGAGGTGCCGGTACCAGCCGGTCGCCGACGTTTCCCGTGCAAGGAGGTGGATGGGTGCGGTGACCCCGCCGACTCGCAGCTCGATGTCCGGCGCGCTCGAGACAATCTCGTCCTCCGAAGGGGCGACGAAATCGAGACGCCAGGCGGGTGGATCGAGGATCAGCCCGACGGGAAGCACCAAGAGCTCGCGCTTCGGGTTCAGCTTGTCATCGGTGAGCGTCGCGGGTCTCGGCTCCGGAATGCTTCTGGGAACGATGCGGACCGACGCAAGCGTTCGCAGCCCCCCTCGATCGACGGGGCCGTAATCGTGCCGTGAGCGCACCTCGGGCCGCTCTTCGGCTTCCGACACTTCTGCCAGGGGATAGAGCTTCTCCTCCCTTCCCAATGTCGAATCGCCCCAGTCGACCCAGACCTCTTCGACGATGTTTCTTTCGAGTTGGACCGTGACCTCCAGGGAGTTCCGCCCCACTGCCGAGAACTTCACTTCGAAGGGATCTGCGAAGCCGAGCGCAGCGACGACGTCGGCGTACCGCTCCAGCAACCTGCCGTACTCGGTTGCCCCGTATCCGGCCCCGACCAGGACGACGAGTGTCGCCGCCACCGCACCAACCTGTCGGATCACTTCGCGAGGGCGGTCCCAGCTGCGCTGCAAACGGCGTAAAGCCAGGGCGAGCCATCGAAGGGGGCGAGTTTCGCAGTAGGAGATCTCCACCGACCATTTGGCATCCGGATCCTCGGGCATTTGCTCTTCGGACTCGTCATCAACCGCCGCTACTTCTTCCCGGCCTCTCGCCTCCACAAGGAGCCGATGGAAGGTCGCCCGAATCCGCTGGCCACCTTCCAGCGTGATCTGCTCGACGACGTGCGGACCCTCGCTGGGATCCGGCAGAGGAAGAACTGCGAGGAGAAGGTCGCCCTTTCCATCCCGACCGAAGACTCGGATCCGATCGATTTCGGAGACCCCATCCTGGAACCGGTCCCTTCCGACGGCATCGAACAGGAACGGCCGATCGCCCCCTAGGTGGATGCGGAGCGCGTGGTCGAAAGGCTGGAAATCGCGACGTCTCTTCTCCTGCTCGGCGAGTTCGTGATCATATGGGTCCATGGGCTCGTACCCCGATGTGGTGTTTCGCCCGCCGCCGGAGCAAGGCGCGCCGCCCCCAGAGGCACTGCTGGATGGCGGCACCCCCACACCCGGAGGTGAGGGCCTGCCGGATGCGCCACCGGCATGGCCCGTGCCGGGCGGCGCCGCTGCAATGAAATCCGGCACGATCCATCGATCGCAGTCGAACCAGGTACCGAACGGGAACCACTCGAGGAGAACGCACATCCCTTCGATTGCGTGTTTCACCGCCGGCTCGAAAACTCCCGCGTGGTCGTTCCAGTTCTTCCCGGGCTCCGAGTCGTAGGCATGAGGCTTGTCAAGCCTCTCTTCGAAAAAATCCGATCCAGTGGCACGGGGAAGCGGGTGCCAGGAAGCTAACTCCCTGAAGAAATCGCATGCGATCTTCTGCTGGTCATCGTTCGCTCGCTCGCCGATCACCTGGCTGATCCTGATCTTCTCTGGCTCTCCAGCATTCATGCGGAGCACTTCGCGATCCTCCCAGCGCAGTTCTCGAAGCAGCTTCTTCGCACGCTTCAGAAGGCGGTTCTTGTTGACTCTGAACCATTCTTCGGTTTCAGGAGAATTCGTGAGATGCTTGGCGTCGCGGGACGACGCGCCGAGCAAGATGCTGGCCAACGCGATGGCCTGGGGATCGACCCACTTACGGATGGTCAGGTGAATCAGGACGAGCAGGTATGTGGCGATCAGCTGGTCCTGGCTTACTCCTTGCCGACGTCCAGGACGCTTCCCCATCGTTTCCAATAGCACCTGGGAGAGCACGTACTGGAACCAGTATGTCACATCCGTGCAGAACGAAGTAGAAGTGAACTTGGCGAGCGGGATGCTGTCCGGGCGCCGCTTTAAGACTGGTGCCCTCCTTCTTACTTGCAGGCGCCGATCGAACTCGAGGAGGGCGTACAGGACGACATATTGGATGTCCTGGGGATCGCTCAGCAGGAATCCAGCTAGCTTGTCTGCTTTCCGCCGTAGGTCCCGCGATATGGGTCCCCGGGGTGGCATTCTGAGGGAAGCCATCACCAAAGTCTGGCACAGCGCGAGTAGCGCCGTGTAACAATTTGGTCGCCGGCCGACGCTGCGGTCGAACCTCCCGAAATGGAAAGGGTTTTGCCTCATCTGACGCCGCAACTGAGCGAAACGAGCTGCGCAAGACCCCCCCGGGGCAGCGACGTTGGGTTTCGCGAACCCGCGGTACCGTTGCCCGAATTCCCGCGTGGTTCCCGACATATCACCCGGAGGCTAATCACCCACAGACGGCCCTCTGCGTTCGCATCGGTGGTTTCGCTCACCCCGAATGCCCGTAACAGTTCGGTTGCTCATTCTGTTACGGGCGCGTCCTGCCTCGCGCTTACATTGCCGCGTGATCGCCTTCTAGGAGGGAAAGGCCATGCGGACACCCATTTCTTACTCGCTCTCTGCATTTTGTGTTGCGCCCCTGCTGGCGGCGGCTGCCCCGGCCGCCCACAGCGTCGAGTTCGACTGCCCGGGGCTCACCGCCGCTGTTGACGATTTCGTGGTCGAGCAGATGCAGCGGTTCGACGGCGTCCGCCCGGCGGGGCAGCCTCCGCTTGTTCAGACGTACGCCTCGGGCATCGGCGCGACGTTTCCGCCCCCCGAACTGAATTCGCCGCCCGAGTGCGGCCCACCGCCTCACGCGCCTGCCCCCTACTGGCAGCTGAAGTATCGCGGTGACGTTTACGACCAGTCGCTTGCCGCGTTGTGGTTCACGGAACGGGCCCGGATCGAGTTCGCTGCCGGCCATCGAGCAGAAGGCGAAGAGAAGCTGGCGCGGGCGCAGAGACTCCTCGATGGCCTCATCTTTCTGGGAGATCACGATCCCCTCGCGAACGGGCGCCTTCGCGCCGCATACTGGGCGAACAACCTCCTTAACCTGGCCGGTACCGAATCATCGGTCATGGATCCCGATTCCGGCGTGGGCAACATCGCCTACTTCGGCATCGCGCTCACCCGCTTCTACCACGTCGCCAACACCTACGATGTTGCGGTGGAGAACAATTACCCGGGTGCGCCGACGCGCGACACTTACCTGGACGTCGCCGAGGCGAAGGCGGACTGGATTCTCGACCACACCTGGGACGACCGCGGCCCGGGAGGATTCAGCGGCGGCTACGGCGGCTGGGGCCAGACGCCGTTCCGTTGGAAGAGCACTGAGCACAACATCGACGTTTACGTCCTTGCCAGGAACCTCTCTGCCCTGCGCGGGGATGTAAAGTGGCTCGACATGGCTGAGCATGCCGCGAGCCTCGTGAAGGCGATGTTTGACGAATCCTGTAGCTGTTACCGCACGGGAACTCTCGATGACGGCGTAACGCTCAACCTCTCCCCGATCCCCGCCGACGCGCAGGCGTGGACAGCTCTGGCCCGGAACGGGACGATCGAGATCGACTCAGGCGAGCGGGCGCAGAGGGCCATGCAGTGGCTGCTGACTAACCTGAAGGAGGGCTGCCCGTGTGACTTCACACCATACGAGGGCGTAAAGTTCAGTGACCTCGGCAAGGGGGTGCAGAGCGAGGTTACGGCGAGTGCTGCGCTTGCGCTCCTGTGGCGCAGCCAACAGACGGAGGAGGCTAGCGACTTCCTGGCCTTCCTCGACTGGCTGCGGCTCAACCCTCCGCTCCCCGACGACGTCGCTAGCATCGCCGTGGCGGCGACCGCGTGCTCCAACGGTGCGTTCACCGGTTGGCCCAGCTGGTACTACCCGCTTCAGCACGTCGCGAGCAGTGTTTGGTCGGGGTCCGCGTGTCTCTACCACGGGGGAGACGCGCGGGCCAACCCGCTGATGCCGCTTGACGTTGTCGACCAAGACGAGGATGGCATCCACGACGACGGCGACGGCTCGGGCACCCCCGGAGACGCGCCCTGCACGGGCGGCGAGACGGAGGGCTGCGATGACAACTGCCCCTTGGTCGCGAACCCCGACCAGACAGACGAGGACGGTGACGGGGTCGGGGACGCATGCGATTCCATCTGCGATGACGGGCTCGACAACGATGAAGATGGCTTCGTCGACACCGCCGATCCGGCCTGCTCAAGCGGGAACCCCTACGTCCCCGATCCGACGGCACCGCGCGAAGAGACGCAGTGTCAGGACGGGATCAATAACGATCTGGGCCAGGATCCGAATCCCGGATTAATCGACTTCGACGGCGGCCTCTCCGTGCTCGACTACGTGGCCAGCGACCCGGACCCGCAGTGCATCGGCAGGCCCTGGAAGAACAAGGAGAGGAAGCCCTGGAGCCCATGCGGCCTCGGCGCCGAGGTAGCCCTCCTTCTGCCGCCGCTAATGTGGCTGCGAGGGTGGAGGAGGCGAAGGCCGGCGTAACACCCCGCCACGCATACACATTCTGCCTCGTGTGACCCCTGGCAACGACGGGCTTCCGTTTCGTCTGCCCGTGGGTGTACGATGATCCCACTGTTTCATGGGGAGGGGATGGCTGTGCGGAAGCCCATTCGATTCGCGTTCTGTGCATCTTGCTTCACCGTCCTCGTGGTGGCCGTGCCCGGTGCCGCCAACGCGGCAGACATCGTGATCAACAGCGGCCTGGACTGCTCAAATCCCGTAAACGTCATCGGCCACGATACCTATCAGAACGATTTCGTGTACGTCCGCAACGTCGGGTGCGGGGATCCCCCCGGCAACCCAGATGACCCCTGTCCCTCTCCTGGCGATCCGACGGAGGTTTGCGTCGTATGGGGCGCGGTGGTGGACCGCGTCTACGGGTACGACTCTTCGATTGTTACGATGAGCGGCGGGGGGGTGGGACGCCTGTACGGCTACGACGAGTCCGCCGTCACGATAATCGACGGGACGGTGTGGGGTGCCCCGTACGCCTATGGCGAGTCCACCCTCACGATTGACGGCGGGACGATGAGTTGGGACGTGTACGCATACGACGACTCCACCGTCACGATGAGCGGAGGGGTGGTGACCAAGAGCCTACGCGCATACGACGACTCCACCGTCACGATGAGCGGGGGGACGGTAAACTTGGACCTGTACGGCTACGACTCCTCCACTGTCACGATGAACGGCGGGACGGTGCGCTCCATAAACGCCAACTCCTCCTCCACCGTCACGATGAGTGGGGGGACGGCGTACGACGTGGGGGCCTCCGGCGCCTCCACCGTCACGATGAGCGGCGGGGTGGTGTTGTCGCCCCTGTACGGCTTTAACTCCTCCACCGTCACGATGGTCGGGGGGATGGTGAAGGACCTGTGGTCCCTCCACTCCTCCACCGTTACGATGAGAGGCGGGACGGTCAACCGGTACCTGCTCGCCTCCGGCTCTTCCGTCCTCACGATAGTGGGAAGAGACTTCAAGGTAAACGGACAGCCAGTCCCGTACGGCGACCTCACAGGGCAGACTGGAACGCTCACCGGCACGCTTGCCTCGGGCGACCCCATCAACAACGTGTTCTACCAAGGAGGATGGACGGGAGACCCTTGCTCTGTCCTGAACCCATGCACCGGCACCCTCACCCTCGTCCTCCAAACGCTGCCTGAGGATGACTTCGAATATTCTGGTGTACCCGATCCTCAGAAGTGGGTCGTCAACCACCCGGAATGCGCGTCGCCAGACTGCACGATGTGGAGTGAAGGTAGAACGCATTTCCCGAACCCCCACCCGTGGCTCCCGGACAGTACGTTCCCAATAGTCACAGATGGCAGTCTCTTCATTAAGCACCACCTCTACAACCCCTACGATTTGGCCGATCCCAACATCTGGTTCCTCGGCGGTGAAGTCCATACGGTCGACATGTTTGGACCGAACAGGTCCTACATCTTTGAAGCTAACGTCAAGTGGAATGTAGAGCCTCCATACGCTCCGTATCCACGCGGGCTGGTCAATTCGTTCTTCCTCTATGGCTACGATGAGTCAAACGCCGATAGCGATGAGATTGATTTCGAATTTCTCTCCAACCTCATCCTCGATCCCCCTTCGCCACCACCGCCTCCAGATGGACAGTGGATCTACACCAACACCTATAACGACTCCCAGGAAGATCCCCTCAAGGTTTTCGTCCCTGGGTTAAACCTGTACGAGTGGAACACATTTCGGATCCACTGGGATCCGACCGCGGCACCGCGCAGGATCGAATGGTGGTGGTTCGATCCTGACAAGGGCTGGACGCTGCTACGTAGAGTGACAGGTGGCCGTGTTCCGGACGAGCCGATGGCCCTCTACTTCAATTTCTGGGCACCCTGCTACGAACCCAAGGAAGGACGCCCGCCGCAGCCCTGGACCTGTGATGAAGGATGGTGGGAAGAGGCAGCCGATCTGAACCTGCAGCCGGTCAACGACTTGAGCGCCAACGAAATCTATGCATTCCAGATCGACGACGTGGAAATCGTGCCCGAGCCCTCGATCGTCGTCCTGCGCGCAACTGCCTTAGCCGCGCTCTTAGTCCTTGGTCGCCGGTTCCACTAGCTCGCTGAGCAAATCTTTCGAATCGCGGATTTCGATCGAACCGCCAACCTCGAGGGTGAGTGCGGCCTCCAGCGCAAAGGTCCTGCTCGACACCTATGGCCACTTCCTCCCGACGGAAACCACGGGCTACGCAGATGCACTTGCCGGCGACCCTGGACGGCCCCAGACGGCCCCTCTACTTGAGGAGCGAACGAAGGAACTCGCTAACTACGCGAAAGAACTGGCACGCCGGGAGGGATTGCTCGTGCCGCTTCGCGGCCCGGCGTGCCTGTGCGCTTCGCGCCCAGGGAGCGAACCCCCGACCCCCAGGTTCGAAGCCAGCCCGAGGAGCCCGAATCGCCTCGGGAATCGCGCGACGATCCCTCTCCGAGCCGTACGGAGCCAGAGTAGGGGTGCCCGATGGCACCCCCTGGGCACCCACTTCAGCCGCAGAAACGGCCGGCGCACCAGAGCGGATTACTGATCATGCACGTCGTTCGCAGAGGGCGCCAACGTTGCACGAACGACGGCGCGACGGAGCCCTTATGCGGCCCCTGCCGGATCCGTCTGTGAGGACGGATCGCTTGGGTCTCAGCCTGGCCGGGGCTTCAGTCGGCTGCAGAAGGCCTGAGCGGCGACGACAGCGCCCGCCAGAGCTGTCCGGGCGACGGCCCCATTTCCCACGGTTTCGCGCAGATCATCGGGGCATCCGATACGAGAATATGGTGAAAATTGGATGGCTCCCATCCACTTTTCACGGTAAGATCCACCGTTGTGATCGACCGCTCCTCGCACCTTCGCGAACTCGAACGCCTGTTGGCCGCAAATCCCGTCACAGCGATTCTCGGCGCAAGGCAGGTCGGCAAGACGACGCTCGCACGCCGTCTGGCTTTGGATTCAAAGCGCCGCGTTCACTTTTTCGATCTCGAGAAGGCTTCCGACCTCGCTCGCCTCGCCGATCCGGAGCTCGCCCTTACGCCACTGCGCGGATTGGTCGTACTCGACGAGATCCAACGCCGCCCCGAGCTGTTTCCGACTCTTCGCGTGCTAGCGGATCGTCCCAGAAAGCCTGCACGTTTCCTCGTGCTTGGAAGCGCCTCTCCCGATCTCCTTCGCCAGAGCTCCGAGTCCCTCGCCGGGCGAATCGTCTACTACGAACTGCCCGGGTTGTCGCTGGCGGAAGTCGGGCCGCAGAGGCTCGATCGCCTCTGGCAGCGGGGCGGTTTTCCCCGCGCCTACACAGCGCGAAGCGATGCATCGAGCGCAGAGTGGCGTGCGGAGTTCGTTCGGACCTTTCTCGAACGCGATGTTCCACAGCTTGGGATCAGCATCCCGGCGGTCACACTCGAGCGCTTCTGGGCGATGCTCGCCCACTACCACGCGCAGGTCTGGAACGCCTCGGAGCTTGGGCGAGCGTTTGGCGTCTCGCACCACGCGGTGCGGCGCTATCTCGAAGCTCTCCACTCCACCTTCATGGTGCGGATCCTGCGGCCATGGGCTGCAAATCTGAGCAAGCGGCAGGTGAAGGCGCCCAAGGTCTACGTTCGCGACACCGGGATCCTGCATCACTTCCTCTCTGTGACGACGAGGAGCGAGCTCGAACGACATCCAAAGGTGGGCGCGTCCTGGGAGGGCTTCATGATCGAGGCCGTGATCCAGCACATCGGCGCGACGCCGCGACACTGCTACTTCTGGGCAACGCACAAGGGGGCCGAAATCGACCTGGTGATCGACCATCGCAATCGACTCCGCGGGTTCGAGGTCAAGCGGACGACTGCACCGCAAGTCACACCTTCAATGCGCTCGGCGCTTGAAGATCTGGGACTGACGAGCATCGATGTGGTTCACGCCGGGAGCAACACCTTCGATCTGGCGCCGAAGATCCGCGCCGTCGCTGCTTGTCGGCTTCTGGACGACGTGAAGCCACTACGCCCCTGAAGGTGCGTCTCGACGGGTAGGCCAAACAAGCGGCTGTCCTGGTCAAATACTCGGAACTTCCCGCCTCCAGCTCTTGTCGAAATAGGCCTTGGTCGG
>Ga0255055_10000716_pt1 | contig 25212 bp, 22 predicted proteins | sample JV7_2_27_MG_FD_188633 | JGI IMG/M metagenome (GOLD analysis project Ga0255055, IMG submission 188633) | Seawater microbial communities from Jervis Inlet, British Columbia, Canada - JV7_2_27 | ecosystem: Environmental > Aquatic > Marine > Inlet | place: Canada: British Columbia | collected...
TGATTCCTATTAAAATTAAAAATGAATATATTAAAAATATAGCATATAATCCAAAGAACTTCCTTTCTCTAAAGTACGATTTTGAAGGTTCTTGTCCCTCTATATATAAATCTTGTAAGAAAATTTTTCGTATAGTCCCTTGTAGAGATTTTTTCATTTTTGCTCTATTTTCTTTGGCTTTCATTCTCATTCTAAAAGTAAGTTTCTTGAGGGAAAATGTTTTGTTAAAAAAAAAAATTATTATTTTTCGTATATGTTTTGAAAGAAAAATAGTTTTTTATTCCCAATACTTTTCTAGAGTATATCGATTTTATAGGCTTAAAATTTAAAAGGACTCAAGAAATAACTATTATAATGCAAATGGAAAAACAGCCAGAGAAACCAGATAAAGACACCTTGATAAACCTTGTCAAGCAAGGAATTGAAATGCTAGCTGAAAGGAACATTTCAAATGTAGTAATTTTATCCTCTTATAAAATAAATTCAGTATTAAAGGATAACTACGGAATAGATATAAAAGTCGACAGAATTGGGAGAATTTTAGGTACGGTAGCTAAAAATAATCATTTAAAAAGACTTTCCACAAATATCCCTAAGTATAAATTACAAATATCGAAAGTTTCGGGACTTCAGTATTTTTAACTAACACTATATATTCTAATTTAAATGCGGTTACGTAAACCGCACTTTGCTAAAAAATTATTTTTAATTATTTCTTAACATTTCTGAAGTCAGGAATTATAGATTGAAGTCTTTCTATTAATTCTTCAAGCTCACCAAAATCTTTATCAAACAGTTCGAGTTCAGAAATCAATTTATCATAATTAGTACTTAAATTTATTTCAAAGGGGTGATTGATAGCACTAATTCCTTTTAATATGTCAATTGAGAGATTTTCGATTAGATATGTTAAATTTGAGATTTGATTGGTCGACTTCTCAATTCTCTCTTTTATCTTTTTATCTTGCATTGAAAGTTCATACAATTTATTAATAGTTTCATTCAGATCTTGCTTTATAGATTTGGAGATAGCTTCTATGCTTTGCTCTAAATTTTTATTAATTTCATTTGTTAAACTTTCTTTAATCTTGCCCGTATTAGTTTTTAATTCTTCTTGGCCTTCAAGACGCTTCTTTACATATCCCTCTATTTTCCCTTTATATTCGTCTATCCTTTCCTTAAAATTGATATCTACCCATTTTTCTACTTTTTCAAAACCATTATTTATTGCTAAATTCATGTGTGCTAGGGAATCGTTAATTTTATTTAGGCCTATTAGTGCTCCATCGTTAAATTCCGTAGACCAAGTTTCTAACTCCGCTTTGTAATTGGTCAAAACTAGGTTAGAAAAATTTTGTAATCCTTTCTTAACTCCTTCTACCACCGGTTCAATATTCGGATATTTTAATTCTATACCAGAATCCAATTCTCCTACAGACATAGGAATTTCTTGAAGATCGGAAGGAGCCTGGTCGTTCACCTCTAGCTTCTCTCGAATTATTATGGGATTTCTCATTTGACCATATTCGACGAGTTTTTGAACCCATCTGTAAAAATTTAAAGATGTGGGTGCTTCTATTTCGTATTTAACCTTAATAGTGTCACTTTTTTCTCCCTTTTTGGGATCTTTTAGTCGAAAGACTTCCAAACCAAAATTACTTCCATTTTGGAGTTTAGAATGATCAAAAATAATTCCAAATGCATTAGGATTATCTTCATTCTGAAAATAAAGATGGTTTTTTTTGTCAACATCAGAAAAGAAAAATGTTTCGCTGGCAGGATGACTGTGGTACCACCCTAATAATTCAAGATTCTCGTTGTTTACATCCTCTTTGGTTTGTACGAGAACCTTGTGGATTTTTTCTGAAAAACCTAACTCAACAATGTCACCATGGATTATTGGAATAGCCTGATTTACAATGATATTATTATTAGGTTCTCTGCTGCCTATGCAAAATCCCATTACCTGGTCATTATACTCTAGTGAAATATTAGAAAACCTCAGAACATGTGATAGCATGTCTTTAAACGCACTCATCTTTATGAAAACTTTGCCGTTTACGCTTGCTTCTTTCTTATTGTCAGTCATTCTTATCAGTACCTCCTTTTTCAAGTTCTCTAATTTTGGACAATAACTTTTTTTTTTCTGACTCGAGCTTATCAATTTTTTCAAAAATAGGTGCTTTAGTGCCCTCCAAAATCAGAACTGCGGCTTTCAAATTCGTTAAGAATTTTTGTGACTTTTTATTTAGTTCGGTAAGACTACTTAATACTTTACTCTGTTTCTTCGATGTCATATCAGAAGTTTCTTTTTGCATCTTTCTTATTTTTTCAAGAGTTGCATCCTTTATTGAGTTGATTTTTTCTGATAAGGAGTTTAAGGAGGTTTCAAACTTTTCTAAATTATCTAGATTAACTGTTATATTACTATTGAAATCTACTATTTTCTTATGACATTCATCATAATCTCTTGAAAAATCGTTTTTTAATCCGTCGAACTTTTCTTTGAATAGGCTACTTACTTTCTCTTCAACGATCTCTTTTATTTCATTTAAGATAGTAACAACTTCGCCCTGATACCCATCAATTTGGTCTAAAAAGTCGTCAACATAGCCCTCTGCGCTAAATAATTCGGAATTCAAATCATCTTTATATTTCCTTTGTATTTTATCAATCCCCGTATTAATCAGTTCTTTCAGCTGATTTAAATTATTCCTAATTTCTACATTATTATTTTCAATATCTCCTGAAATGTTGGTGCTGATAGAATTCAGGAAATTTATTAAAGGAGTTAATGATAAATCTAAAAAATTAGCGAGTCCTATCTGAAAAGATTCTATAACTTTCCGCTGATCAATTTCAGGCTGTTTAAATTGCAATTGATTAAGTTCAGGTACTTTTACATCCCCAAAGATGTCAGCAGTCTCATTTTCCTCTGTTATAGGAGGTTCTTTTGAATGAACACAATTGATTAATTCTACTATTTTAAAATAATATTCAAAGCTATCTGGAGGCTCAACTATCGCTGTAACTTGATGAAAACTCGAATCTTTGATGTTTTCAGGGTTTGACAAACGAATTGCTCTAAATCCCGGGTCATCAGGACTCTCTAAATATGCGTGATCAAATACCAAAGCAATTCCACTAGGATTTAATTCGTTTTGCCATCCAAATTGATTCTTAACATCTGTTGGCGAAAAGAAAATCTTGTGCTGGAAAAGGTTAGGATGGCTATGATACCAGCCAACCATAAACCAGTTTTTTTCTAAAAACATGGAATTAGCTTTTTCAAAAAAGATATAATCATTAATCGAAAATTCAACTTCTACGCTACTCCCGTGTGAAACAGGTACTACATCCTCCACTATTACATTCTTAAATTTTTTATCTTCGCTCTCTTCAAGATGTCCAATGAGAACACCCATAACTTCGATGCACTGAGAGTGATTTCTAGCCCTATTTCCAAAGCGTAAGACGTGTAGAATCATTTTATAATACGCATTAGGTTTAATTTTTACTTCGCTATTATCTACATCTTTCCCCATTTTTTCTCACTTTAATTTTTAGGAATTGAAAAATATTTATACTAGGATTAATATTTTTTACAATTATAATTTTAAGCACTTAATATAAATGTATAGTAAATGATAATTTATTCTTCTTTTTCATTTATATCTTTTTTTTCCTTTTTTAAATTCTATAGAATATATTGTGATACCAAAGTTTCAAAAAAAGTGTGAAAATGTATTCTTACATGCAATTTTAAAAAGGAATTATAAAATAAAATTTATTTAATTAATGCGGTAGAGGTTTTCCGCAGTAAGGACAGAATTTCCATCCTATATCTTTTCCACAATGAGGACAGAATGTCGATGTTTCGACTCCTTCTCCTTTTGGAATTTGTGGTAACTCTCTTGTCGTTTTTAAAGTAGATAGAGTAGGTTGTTCTGCTTGTATTCTCTTTTCTTCTTTGACGTATTTCATTCTTTCTTGGAATGCTTGACGTTTTTCATCATCTAACTCTTGAACCGATTTCATTCCTTCTTCTTTAACCCATCCTGTTACGGCCGGTCTTTTTAATTCGCTATCAGGCACCTTTTCTAACTCTACCTTCTTAGCCTCAGAAATTGGAGCTACAACTTTCTTTTCTTCTCTCTTGGTCATAGCTTGTTTTGCTAAGGCTTGTGTGGTTTTCATTATTTGGTGAGGATTAATATTTGGAATTGCTACTGTCCTTAATACCCAACCTACGATAAGATTTTGATTAGGAAAACCAGATGCACCCAAATCTTCATCCTTAAAAACGTATGAATCTATTAAGCTATTCCCTTTTAGCAAACGACATGCCCATTTGCCGTTTATAAGCCCTAATTGAATTCTATATGATGTCCCGGGGATTCCTAACTGGCTACTAAGGGGTTCAAATCCTTTTTCAGAAATTATTTAATCAACTCTAATTGGTGTATATTCTAATTACTTGGAATCTAATTTAATTTAATAGAATAATAATATAATAATCATAATTTTTGAATTTAAATAATTTATCTTTAACTAAAAAAAAAAATGATTTTTTAGGGTTAAACTCAAAGAAAAACACATAAATATTTATACATAAATATGGGCATTTGTATACACTTATCAAATCATAAAGCAATTAATTTTTAGAAATGACGGTCTTTATTCCCAAAGAAGAATATTTAACTATTGTTGCTGCTTGTGTTAGATATGCCAATAGACGTATCGATAAAGACGATTGGCTTGAGGTTTCAGGTATCTTCATAGGAAAAAATGAAGGAAAAGATGTATATATCACAAAATCATACCCAATAATGCATCAAAAACTAGATAAAGACGCTGTAATTGATAAATATAAATGGAGTAATGAAGATTATGAGGCATTATATATTATTGATGACGAAGCATTCTCAAGAGGGGAATTCACCGTTGGTTGGTGGCACAGTCATCCTGGTTTCAAGATTATGATGTCACATATTGATATTAAAACAACTTTAAGTTATCAAACAAATAATGCTCTTGCTATTTCATTAGTTTTTAATCCCGAAAGGTTAGAGAGACAAATTGAACTACCTGTTAAAAAAGGAGATCCCGTTAAACAATTAGAAGGCGATCCCGGTTTTAAGATATTTAGATTAGACGATGTTAATAAAGGAATACAAGCTTCCTACCATACTGTAGAATATGTTATTACAGGCTATGAAAACCAAGAGCAAATAGTCCCATTAACACATAAATTCTTAATAGATATCACGAATATGTTCCCAAAAGCAAACATATTTGAAACTTACGAGAAATTCATAACTGATCGAATTAACGAATTAAATTCACAATTACAAGGTATTGAAGAATATTTAAATACTTTAACTCGAAGAGGAGAATCTCATAGAATTATGGAAGTTCTTAATAGTCAAACTCGAGACATTAGAAAATTCATTGCCGAAACTTTTATCAAAGTTGAGAACATTAGACAATTTAGGAACTATCTAGAATATAAAGAAATATCTACAATTGTTCCTAAGGTTGAAACAATATTGGCTGAGTGGGATGACACTGTTTCTCAATTAAATGCTAAACTCACAGAAATTGCCAAAAAATTTACGTTTTAATAATCTTATTTTTAATCTGTTGTCTAAATGGGACGAAACTATTGAGCACCTAAATGAAAGGCTTACAGAGTTAGCTAAAAAGTATTAATCCTTGAAAAGAATTATCTTATACTTATAAATTTCTATTTAATGTGTTTTGTTAAAAACTGTTCCCCTTTCTTTCTGATAACATCTTTGTGTGCAGGGGTTTTATTTTAAGAGAAAAAGAAAATACCTCCTAGATGTTGATTTGACTTTATCGCCCCAGTAAAAGTGAGTCTATTTAATACCCCCTCAAGATTTTTTCCTAAATATTCTAACCATTCTCGATTATCCAACTCATCCGCTAATCCCTTCATTATACTCTTTGCAGTAAATGCTTTACCAGTGTTTGATTGTAAATACTTTACTAAAAATTTATCTATCTCTTCAACCATTTTTCGCTTATTTTCCGTTTTTTCTTTTACTATCTGAGCCTTGACCGAACTTAATTCATCAAAATAATCAAATTCAGAACGATACACATTACTCTTAAGACCTCTTTCGATCAACTCTAAAGCTTTCCTATTATCATTCAAATCTAAGGAGGCACGAGCACTTTTTAAGCATTCGTTTGCGTAAGAGCACCTTAGATTTGTAACATTTTCGTAGAAGTACTCTCTTCGGTTAATGAATTTCTCTTCGGTTTCAAATTCAGGAACAAAGTTTAATTCACAGTTAAAAACAGATTCTATACTCAGAGTTCCATTCTTTGAAAAATCAATATTACTCCAAAGTACATATTGAGGGTTAGGAGGCAACATTTTTACTTTTTTTTTCTTTTGCTCAAAAGAGGGTAGGTTTAAAGCTATTCCTCCGTGAGTTATTAACGCATCAGTATTATAGTTTCCGGAAAAATTGATCAAACTTTTAACTAATCGATCAGCCAATACTGAGACTGCAGCACCTGTTAAACCTCCTAAGAGATAACCAGTCCTCCCAGGGTGTTTCATACCTCTCATGTCATTAACATTCCGTATATTATATTGGATATTCATATTAGTACTATATATTATTTCATTATCAGCAGGGATTACATCATCTAATGATTCTCTGTTGATGGGAACATGGTAATTAGTTGCATGATTTGGACCAGTTTTATCTTGAAACATATTCTTTTCACTTTAGATATTTGAATCTGTTGTTATTTATTTTAAAAAAAAAAAGTAGTTAATTTGTATCAAATGTTTTTTTTCTAAAAAGTATTAATGTTTTTTCTAATTTTCCTAATTATAATCCATTGTTTAAAGGGAAAATCTTTATTTTAAGTAGTGATTTTTCTCCTTTATAAATCAATTAGCTAAGTTAGGTTATTATGCGTAAAGTTCAATTTCCATTTGTTGCCATTTTAGGACAAGATAGGATGAAATTAGGGCTAATCCTGAATGTCATTGACCCTCAAATCGGTGGAGTTTTGTTAACGGGTCAACAAGGTACTGGAAAATCAACAGGAGTTCGATCTCTAGTAGAAGTAATGCCAGACATTGAAGTTGTTAAAGACTGTCAGTTTGCATGCGATCCAAAATCTCATGAAGACGATCTCTGCGTAGAGTGCCGTGAAAGAAAAGAAAAGGGGGAATTACCAACTGAATTTAAAGAAATGCGCCTTGTTAACTTACCATTAGGAGTAACTGAAGACATGGTAACCGGATCTCTATCTATCGATAAAGTCCTTACTGAAGGAATTAGAAGTCTTCACCCTGGACTTCTCGCTAAAGCTAATCGTGGCATCCTTTATATCGATGAAATAAACTTACTCCAAGATCATATAGTCGATACTTTATTAGATGCTTCTGCTTCTGGAGTAAATATTATAGAAAGAGAAGGAATCTCGGTAATGCATCCATCGAGGTTCGTGTTAGTTGGTTCAATGAATCCAGAAGAAGGAGATCTTCGCCCACAAATAGCTGATAGACTAGGTTTAGAGGTAAAAATAAAGGCTCCTCGAGATGCAAAACAACGAGCCGAAATCACAAGGAGAGTTATTGATTTTGACGATAATCCAAAAGCATTCATTAGGAAATACGAGCAAGAACAAGAAGAGCTAAGAATAAAAATTGTAAAAGCTCGAGATTTGATAAAAAAAGTTCAAATTCCGTCTTCAGTATACGAATTTGTATCTAGATTAGTTAACGAATTGGATATTTTTTCACAAAGAGCTGATATAACATTTATCAGATGTGCCCGTGCTCACGCTGCGCTCAATGGAAGAACCGAAGTTGTTGAAGAAGATTTAAACGCAGCAATGGATTTGGTTTTCGAACACAGAATCAAGTCGCTCCATTATGAGATGACACCACAAGAAGTCAAAGCAAAAATAGTTGAAGTGTATGGGAAAATACAAAAAGCCTACGAGGATCCAAAAACATATAGGCCAAATAAAGACACTGAAGGACCTTTGAAGCACGACGATACGCCCCAAAAGGAATTCAAACGTCAATCTGTTGATCCTAAAAAAGTCGACATTCCGGAAACAAAGGAACAGAAGTTACCACCACCCAAATATCCAGATAACAAGAAAAGAAATCCCTCACCTGCTGGCGGCTGGAAAGTAAAAGATATTCCAGAATACGACGAAGGAGATTTCAATTTTTTTGAAAACGGAAACGAATCGCTACCATTAATTTATAAAATGGAAACAAAAATGACTTCCGTATTAGATACAATCAGAAAAGATCGAAAAGTTTCCAATTATGGTGGTAGAGGAATCGGAAGACGTATAAAAATCGCTTCTTCTCAAAAGGGTAGATATGTATCGTATAGAAGACCGATCAATCGACCCAAAACTATTGCTCTCGACGCAACCATACGGAATTATTTAAAAAATACGATATACAACCAAACAGATATTAAATTTCCAATTAAATTTGATAGATACGATTTAATGGATAAAATTTACGAGTATCGAGCTCCTTTGGTATTATTTTTCGTACTCGATAGTTCCGCTTCAATGTATTATGTAATCAAACAAATGACCGATGTTATTCTTTCTCTCCAGCGAGAAGGATACAGAAAAAAGGATAAGATAAGTCTAATCATTTTTAGAGCAAAAGAGGCAGTTGTCCTTCAAAAACCTACAGTTTACTTCAAATCTGCTGTAAACAAACTCAAGAAAGTTGAAGGAAGGTCTTATACCCCTATGGCCGCAGCGTTAACAAAATGCTTAAAACTGATCGATGCTGAAAAGTTGAAAAATAGAAACATAATTCCTGTCGTTTTCGTTTGTAGCGATATGGGAGCAAATATATCCTACAAATACCCAGATTTAATCGCTCAAATTCAAACAGACTACACTTTAATTGTTAACGAATTAAAAGCTTTGACAAAACAATTATCTAAAAAAGGAGCACATATGGTGGTGTTAGAGCCTAAGAAATCATACGCAACTAGGGCTTTAGGAGTAAATACCTTTGCTGCTGACAAGATAAAAAAGAATTTTAAAAAATACGGAAGCGCGGAAATATTCCAATTCGATAGGGTTAATCCAAAAAACTTAATTTTAGAACTGAAAAAAATACTTTAAGTTCAAATTTAACTTCTTATTATTTAATTAATGAGTATTAAAGAAGATTCTGTTTTAGTTGCTGGTTTCAACACTCGCCCTTTAGTATATTCTTTAAACAGAGCAGGATATGAAGTGTATGCTGTTGATTTCTTTGGAGACTTAGATCTTTATCCCTATGTTAAAGATTGTTTAATTCTTACTAAAAAAATAAGCGCAAACTATGATTTGGTTAAAAATAATTATAGTGAATACCTCCCCATCTTAATTCTAGAGCTCTTAGACAAATATCCTGAAATCAATATTCTGATTATTGGAAGTGGTTTAGACGATGCTATAGAAGAGAGAGCTCTCATTTTAAAAGAGATAAATCGAAAGAAATACAGAATTCTTAACCTTAATAACGATTTAGAAGCGATTAAAAAGAGCAGAGATACACTCTTCATTTTAAATTTTTTAATAAAAGGTGGTTTTGATGTTCCAAGAACAGTTCCCTTCGAAGAAGTTAGGTCTAAAGTTAACGAGTTAGAATACCCATTTATATTAAAGAAAGGGAGTGGTTCTGGTGGAACAAATGTATATAAAATACAAAACAAATCCGATCTCTCCTTTACCATCAACCTAATTAATAGAGAAACCTTCGATCCAAAAGATTGGCTAATGCAAGAATATATAGAAGGAAATCCGGTAAGTTGTACGACAATATCTAACGGAGTAGAAAGCGAAGTAATTTCGGTAAATAATCAGGTAGTGGGAGATAAATATCTTAACGCTCCAAAAGAATTTATGTATTGTGGGAATATAGTTCCTGCTAATTTATTTGAAGAAGAAAAGAAGTTGATAGTTGATATTTCGTTGAAGCTATCGACAGAGTTAGGTTTAAAGGGAATTAACGGGTTTGATTTCGTTTTGAGAAACCACTATCCATATTTAATGGAGATCAATCCCCGAATTCCGGGATCAATTAGAGCTTCTGAAGAGGCAATGAGCACAAATCTATTAGATTTGCATATAAAGAGTTTTACAGACAAGGGGTGGGAATTCGTCAAAAAGACGCTGAAGGATGCGAAATTCGAAAATTTTTCGACCAAGATTATTTTCTTTGCTCCTAAAGAAATCGATAAAAATTTAATAAATAAAATTAACGACTTAGAATATGTTCACGATAAGTCGGAACCAGTTAAGAACATTAGCAAAAACGAACCAGTTTGTACTATATTATATAAGGCTAAATCTTTTTCTGATTCGTATTTGGGTAGTTTAAAAATAGTAGATAAAATAAAGAAGATAATTAAATAGCCTAAAAGTTATGATTTGATAATTGTTTTGATTTTAGCTATATGACTTCTTAGGATTTTATCATCTCCTTCGGACACAGCGATTGCGAGTATCCTACTTTCGTCTAATTCGTGAATAATTATCGATCCATGATCTCCTCCAATTATCGAGAATTCTAATCCTCCTTCTAATAATATTCCTGCTAAATTATAAATCGCGGAAGTCATTGCGGATATAATCGGTTCTGGCATAGTAGATTGAACTTTAATTGGTAAACCATCTTTGGTAATGATGGCAATCACTAGAGCATTAGGAATTGCTCTTTTAAGAGCCACAAAGATTTCTTCCTTTATAACATCGCTCGTTTCTATGATTGCGGACATTTTTATAGCGAACTTTCTTAGCGATCGTATGTAAAAATCTAACCCTTCAAGTTCTGCTAATTCTCGATCTAGATATGCGATTAGGGCCATATAATCTGTTAAAATCAATAATATAATTCTTTTTTTTCCAGTAATTAAGGTATATGAGCTTTTTTGGTTTAAAGAATCGTTAAGCATTTTAGAAGAAAGGAACACCAAACTACTACTCGCAGCAGCGATTTCAGACTTTGTCATGTGGATATCTTCTTTTAGATTGCTCACAATGTGTGTTCCTCCGTGTGTTGAGATAGAAATGCCGAGTATGCTCTTCTGGTCTTTAAGTTCTTCTCTTAATAAATCTTCTAATTCAAGATTTAATTGTTTCATATGGTCTTCTTTAGACATGAGAATATAATAATACTAATCAAATTTAAAGATATAGTTATACTGGTAGTAACAGAGTCTAAAAATAAATCTCGATTCGCAATTCTTTTTATTCAGTTTTTTTAGCGATAGCAACTTTTTTTAACTAAAAATTATAAAGAAATACTTTCATTATTATTCATAAAATATGGCAGAAAAACTAGATATCTGAGAGAAGTTAAAATGGGAGAAGAAAATAAAGACGAAAGGATTCGCAAATTAGAAGAAGAATTGAAAAAAGTTATAAAAACATTTGAGGATTTCAACCTTAAAATTAGGGCCAAAGATGATCTAATAAACAATTTAACCACATCTCTAGCTCTGAAGGACGATCAAATAAAAACAATGATTGATTCAATGAACTTAAAAGAGCAGCAAATTGATACGCTAAACAAGTCTTTAGAAATCAAAAACCAGAAAATCAAAACTTTAGAGACTTCCCTCAATTTAAAGGAAGGAGAATTGAAAGAATTGATTTCTTCTACTGTTAAAAAAAACATTATTGAAGAGAAGGATGAAGAAATAGAAGATTGTCAGAAAAAGTTAGCTATTTTAACCGGAGAACTAGAAAAAGCTGATGAAGATTTAGAAGCTTTAGAAGAGGAAAATGAAAAATTACGGAATAACCTTGCTTCTGAAACTGATGTAAAAATTATCGATTCCACCTTTAGGGAAATTCCTAAAGCAGATATTTTAAAAAAAATACGAGGAATTTTGGGGAGTGCGGTTCATAACGTTACAATAGCAGTACTTGATATAAACGACCTACAAGATTTACACCTCTATGAAGTGCGTTCTTCTGTCAATGTGAAAATAATGTGCAACATCGATCCTAGTCGGGAGGACGATGCTGAACTTTTAGAAGAATTGGAAAGTTTAGATAACATTACGATTCGATTGTATGAAGGTCGTGATAGATACTTAATTGATCGGGATGGCGAGGAATTATTATTTGCAATTGTAGGTGAGGGGGAAAACAATAGTTTAGTGATCTACACAAAAGATGCAAAACACCAGAGATTACTACGAAGTTTGGTTATGGAAGGTTGGTTGCGCGCTCGAAAACTAGATTAAAGGAATCAAATTACGCGATTCTCAAATTAAATATCAATATACGATCTCTTTCTTTTCTCAAAATGAGCAAGTTGATTATAACCAATACTTTTCAATAAATTCGTTGTTTCTTTAAATTTATACGCGATTTCTTTCGGTTGGTGAGCGTCTGAACCTAAAAGAATGGAAATGTCTAGATCATACATTTTTCTAATGATCTCTTCGCTAGGGTATTGTTCTTTAATTATTTTCCTCAAACCACTAGTATTGATTTCAACTGTAAGATCACGTTTTTTTACCAGCTCTAGAGTTTCGATGACTTTTTCCATTACCCTCTCTTCATCTTCAACTCTTTTATCGAATTTTTTAGGCAAATCGAAATGCGTGACTATATCAAAATCAAACATAGGAGATTTAATCATATCTTGTAGAGTGGTATAGAATTCTAAGTATACTTCGTCGTTTACATCGTATTCCTCGTATTTATTTAAAAAGCGACCGTCATCAAAAGCAAAAATACCTACCTTTCCGAATAACACGTGAACGGAACCGAAGATATAATCTAACTTCCCTATATAGTTCTTTAGATATTGGTTAAGAACTTGATCCTGATTTTCAAAGTAATCAATTTCGAAAGCAAACCTTAATTTAATTTGACTTTGGTATTTCTCCCTTAATTGTTCCAATTGCGAAATATATCCCTCTACATCGTTTAAAGTCATTGCATAACGTTCATATGGAATTTGATCAAGAGAAGGGATTTCTGAAATTAAATATTCGTAAGGGAAGTGATCACTAATTCCAATAACATTTAAATCAAGTTCAATAGCTTTTTTTACGTATTCTTCGATGGTACCAATAGCATGCTTACAAAGCGAGTTATGAGTATGCCAATCTTCGTATCGCATTTTATTTAAAGCTCAGCGTGAATAATATTATTCTAATATTTGATACTCTATTAAATAAATATATTTATTTAAAAGAATCGTCTCACGATTCTTTTCAAGAAGATTATGATGTAAACGTTAAAAAGGAAATCAAGAAATTTTTTTTAAAAAATTATTAACATCTTTATTTTAAATTATATTTTTAATAAGGCAAAATTTTTTAAAACGATAAAGGAATAATAATCATACTACAGATTATTTTTAATTTGGGTGAGAATAATATGAGTTCGATTAAAAAATCTAATTTAAATATTAATGAATTAATATTAGAAGACGAAAAACTTACATTTTTAGTAGGGGCAGGAACTTCGGTCGAATCTCCTTCACAATTACCCGCAGCGATTGAGGCGATTGAAGCACTTATTAAATTTTCATGTTCTAAGTCAGAGATAGATAATATCTTGAAAATAAAAGATTTACCATTTGAAATTTTATCAGGTATTATTCTTGAATCCTTGGATGATGTGAAATTTCTGGATTTTTATCAAGAAAGTGACAAACCCAACCTCGAGCATATTGTATTAGCTGAAATGATCAAAAAAGGGGCTTTTATCATAACTACTAACTTCGATTTTCTACTAGAATATGCGCTCTTACAATCTGACATCCCTAAAAAGAAAATCATTCCGGTAATAACGGAAAAGGATTATGAGAGATTTAGCGATCCAGAAAAGTTGTATCGGAGTGGAAAATTTCCGGTGTATAAAATTCATGGTTCTCCTAAAAACATAATCACGGGAGAAGATACAAGAAAATCCTTTATTAACACTTTAAGATTAATAGGATTAAACCAAACAAGGAACAATATTATCCAATTAGAACCTTTTAAAGCTCAATTTTTAGAAAAAATATCGTCGGAACGTACTCTTGTAGTAATAGGGTACTCTGGTAGAAACGACTATGATCTCATATCGACTCTTAAAATCATGGACGATTTGAATAATCTAATTTGGATAAACCATGTTTCAGGAAGTAAAGCTAAAGAAGACCTTTATGAATTTGGAAAGCCAAAAAGTAGCGAAGTAAGCAGTATGAGCGATTTAGACCAAATCCTTTCCGAGATTAAGAGATTAAACGAGTCTGTTAGTGTATACAGACTAAATGTAAATACACCTAAATTTCTTAAGAATCTCTTAAAGAAAAAAGAAGTGGTAAGTAAAGGTAAATTCGACTTTAATTTAATGGAATGGCTTAAATCTAACGTTAATGAACCAAACGAATTAACAAAAATATATATTTCAAATAAAATTTATTTCGAAACAAAAAATTACAAAGATTCGTTAAGATGTTTAGAAAGAATTTATAAACTAAGCGAAGACTCAGGAGATAATCAGTGGAAAGCAATTTCCCTTATGGAAATGGGTATTATCAACTACTCACAAATGAACTATAAGGATGCCTTAGAATGGTTGAAGAAAGCTTTACAAGTTCAACTCAAAATTAAGATCTTTCCTCAAAGGGTAACTATTTTCAAGTATTTAGGTCTTTCTTACCAAGTTCAAAAAAATTATACTGAAGCGATAAGACATTTTGAAATTGCTCTAAAAGAGAATGAAAAAATCAAGAATTTTGACGAAAAATCCAAGTTATTTAAACATATTGGCATAGCATATCAAAATCAGGAAAATTACAAGGAAGCTTTAAAAAATCTTGAAGCTGCCATTAAAATTAATGAGAGATCAGAAAACCTTGTTGAAAAAGCAATAAACTATAAGCTCAAAGGAAAAATTTATCATTCAAAAAAAAATTACGAAGAAGCTCTGATACATTTTAAAAAAGCTCTGGAACTCAATGAAAAATTAGAAAATCTTGAAGATAAAGCAGAAATTCTAAATATTCTAGGCCGAATATCTCATGAGATGGGAGATTCGCTCACTGGCTTGGAAAAATGCAATGAAGCGTTAAAAATCTATGATTTATTGCAAAACATGGAAGGAAAATTGGATTCTCTAAATTCTATTGGTATTATTTATAGAGATCAATGGAATTACCCGAAAGCTTTCGATTGCTTTGAAGAAGGGTTTCAAATTGCTGAAAAAATGAGTAATAATTTACTACAAGGAAACTTTTCAAACCAGATAGGCTCAATATTTCAAAAACAAGATAAGTACTTTGAAGCGCTAAAATGGTTCGAAGACTCCTTACAATTCTTTGAACAAGCAAGAGATATTAAAGGCAAAGTTGATGTTTTAAGACAAATTGGATTTATATACAAGGAACAGAAATCTTATCCAAAAGCATTAAAACGATTTGAAAGCGCATTTGACATATTTGAACAGCTTGAGGATTCAAACAATAAAGCATCTACCCTTGTTACTATTGGACAAATTTATCTGGACCAAAGAAACTTCTCAGCATCGCTAAGTAGTTTTGAAGAAGCTTTTAGAATTTATGGAGAGACTGAAAATCTTGAAGGAAATGCAGAAATCTTGAAAAATATAGGAAATTATTATGCAGAACAAGCTAACTTTAAAGATGCTTTAAGTAGGTATAAAGATTCTCTTGATATTATTAAAAAAATTGGGAAAATTGAAAAAAAAGCCGAACTTCTCAATATGATTGGATCAATATCCCAAGATCAAGGAGATTATGCACAAGCTCTGCAGAAATTTGAGGAAGCGTTTGAAATTTTCAGTAAAGATAATAATATGGAAGGTAAAATAGAAAGCCTTTATTTAATTGGTAAAAATTACCATTATGTAGGAAAAGATAGTTTGGCATTAGAAAAATTTGAAGAAGCAATCAAAATAGCCGAACAAATTGGAAATCTACATAAAAAATCAATTTGTTTAAAATCTACAGGTAAGATTTTTCGAGATCAATGGGATTTTGTTGAGGCCTTAAAACGCTACGAAGAAGCTCTTATTATTGCAGATCAATTGGGACATTTAGAGGAACAAGTCGAAATCCTTAATGTTATTGGAGAGATTTATCAAGCTCAAAAACACTACCCTGAAGCCGTAAGGAGATATAACGAGGCAATCTATGTAGCTGAAAGCTTAGGGGATCTTGAGATTAAAGCGGATATATTTGCGAGCATAGGAGATATTTATTTTGACGAGGATAATTACCTCGAAGCGTTAAAGTTGTACGAAGAAGCTTTAAACATTGACGAACAACTAGGAAACATGAAAGGTAAAGCTCAGAGGCTTCTTTGTATTGGTAATATATTCTTCGTACGAAAAAAATACCCTGAAACGTTGAATAGACATAAAGAAGCTCTAGAAATTGAAGAACACTTAGGCAACCTTACAAATCAAGCGACAATAATTCGTAAAATTGGAGATATTTTTAAGGATCAAGGACATTTTCAAGAAGCCCTGAACTTGTATGAAGAGGCGTATAAGCTCTTTGACGAAATCGAAAACCTTGAAGGTAATGCCGACTGCTTTGAAAGCATAGGATTAATTTATCAAGAATTAGAAAATTATTCTGAAGCTCTCAAATGGAGTAATGAAGCCCTTAAAACTTCAGAACAAATCTACGATGAAGAAAGAAAAGCGCGAATCTATTGTAGAATTGGAGAGCTCTTTCATAAACAAGGTGTGTATAAAGATGCATTTAAGCGTTATAATTTAGCACTTGAACTCTATGATCAAATTGGTGACTTAATTGGCAAATCATACTGTTTGAATAGAGTAGGGTTAGTGTATCAAGATAGAGGCGACTATAACCAGGCACTTAAGTGGTATGATCGTGGAACAAAACTTTTTAAAGTTTTAGGCCCTTCAAATGAGAAAGCTGAGAATTTATTTAATACTGCGATGATCTATAGAGATCAGGGGTTATACCTTGACGCGTTGAAGACATTCGAAGAATCATTGAACATAGACAATGAGTTAAATAATTTTTCCCGAAAAGCAGAGAGCCTTAACAACATTGGTTTAATCTATTTAGATGAAGGTAATTATACCGTTGCGTTAAAACGTTTCGAAGAAGCTGCCCAAATAGCGAAAAAGAACGAAGATAGAAACAAAAACGCTTATTATTTGAATAATGTTGGTTTAGCTTATCTAAATGAGGGAAAATATACCGAAGCGTGGAAAAAATGCAATCAAGCTCTTAAAATATACGAGGAGCTTGAAGATAGTGAAGGAATAGCTGAAAGTCAATATAGATTAGGATTAACTTACCTAGAGCAGAAGTCTTATGCTGAAGCCTTAAAAAATCATCAAGACGCACTTAATACACTTATTCAAGCTGGTGCGGTGAAGTTGCCCCTTGTAAAGGTTCTTAAAAGCAATATTAAATTAATTAAAAGTAAAACTAAATAAAATTTTATTTTCTCTTTTTAAATTAATTTTATTTTTATTTCTGAATTGTTAGGGACGGTTACTATCCATATGACGCCTAATGAAACGATTCACTTCGCTGGCTGGTTTTATTACACCATAATGACCTTCGCATAATATATCCGCGTTTAATTCCAAAAGCTTCTGCATTGATACTTGATAATCATTAAGATTGGATCCAAATGATTTATAGAATGGCCCGTGGATATCTTGTCCGAACAGAATTTTGATATTGTCAACTCCAATTAGAACAGATATAGATCCTGGTGTATGACCAGGAGTATGAATGCACTGGAATTCATATTGGCCTAATTGAAGTTTTTCCAAATCCCCTCTCAATCTTTTTTCTAATGTCACTGGCTTATATTCAACTCCGTACCATGAGGCTGCTGTTTTACTATCATGACCCATTTCTTCAATAGCATCTGCATCCAAATCGTGAGCATAGAATTTAACTTGTTTATTCATTTTTTTCAAGTCTGAACAAGCGGCAGTGTGATCTATATGAAAATGAGTTAAGATACAATGTTTAATATTGTTTAGATTTAATCCCAACTTACTAATTTTTTTTATTAATTCAATGTCCATTCCGCTGTCGATTAAAACAAGGCCCTCCTCACTCTTGGAATTTACTAAGTAAACAGAGCAGCCTGAATCGCCAATGTGATAAACATTTTTAAAAACTTCTTTCATACTAACCGTTTCTCTGTGATTAACTACTTTTTTGATTAAATTATGAAAATTAAAGGAAAATCATTATTGAATTAATTTTACTTTTTGTAAAACCTAGTATATAGAAATAACGTGACAATCGTAGCCGCTCCAGTTGAAAAGAGAACATCAGAAGCATAGTGAGCACCAACAGCTATCCGAGAGATTCCCACAAATAAACCCCATCCAATTACTAATACGGTAATTATTATTCTTGGTGGATCCTTAATTTTTCGGTCCTTAACAGTTATTAATAGTGGTAAAAACATCCAACCCATTGCGGTGTGCCCTGAAGGAAACGAACTATTAGCTAAACTTATACCAGGTGGCAGAAACCAAGGAGTAAACTCTGTATAGCCCGGAAGGGTTAAATCTCTAAACCTAATTCTTCCACATAATATCTTCGTGATCTGAACAAATAAGAGGGGGTTAATGACCACTAATAGTGCTATAATACCAGATATCCTTCTATAATTCTTCCAGTCTTTTTTCCAAGTTATTATTACGTATATTGTCAATGATACAATTAAACTCCATCCTATATTAGTATAACTCTCATCTCCTATTAAAAAGATGAACAAAACACCAACAATTATACCGACATAAGCGGGAATCTTTTGCAGATTTAAATTAGTGAAAAGGCTTCCAAGTAACGTTGCTAAGGCTATTGCAATAAGAGCATACCCTGGTGTTTCGCCGTAATCGGCTCCAAAATTCCCCCAAAAGTTTGGATTCGCTACTGCGACTTCATCCACTACAGCTATTGAAATCGCTAAATCAGTAAAACCAAAAATCACAGCGAGAACAATCCAGATAATTAGAGCAACTATGGTTATTTTCTTGATTTCTGACCAGTTTTTTAAATTTAACATCTTATTCCAATTTTAGTAATTCTATAATTATTTGATAGTTAGAATTTACTTATTTTCATTTCATTTTATAATCTCGTTTTTTTTTGAAATAATTGAATTATCACTGCTGTAATTAAATTATGGAAAAAGAAAATAATAATTATTATAGAAATTTAAATTAGATATCACTTAAATTTATAAAATGAATTGATTACCATGGAAGAGACAAAGAACAACGATTCAAGTTCTTCTAAATTAAAAAGATATATCAAAAACTTATTTAATTTTTCGCAGTATAGCATCAAGACTTTACTTTATATTATCTTGTTTGTTGCTTTAATAGTTCTTTCCCTCATCATCTTATACTATAATTATTTTATCGATACAACGTTCGTTTACACGATTGTAGCAGAATGGTTTGTTAACCCAATTTACGCTTTACAATTTTTAGGAATTTTTCTTTTTATTGGCATTATGGCAATACAAGGATTAATTGTTCCAATCCCTTCTGAGGTAGTCCTCTTAGCTACTGGGATGATCTGGGGGTGGTTATTTGGGGGTATTATGGGGATTATCGGTTCAATGGCTGCGAGTTTATTGTGCTTCTATATAAGTAGGAGGGGTGGAAGACCTTTAGCAGAAAAGTTTGTAGGTGAAAGTGGACTGGCTATGGCAGACAAATTGATTAAGAAACATGGGATTAAAGCAATAATTATTTTGAGATTTATTCCTTTCATATCATTTGATGTAATTTCATACGCATCTGGTTTAGTTGATATAGATATTAAGAAATATTCAATTGGTACATTAATAGGTTCAATTTTTCGAGCTTTCTTTTATTCTGTATGGGGTTTTTTGCTAGGATTCACACCTCCTATCGATACATCAGATGTAGAGTTAATTAGAACTCAATCAGAAGTGTTCAATATAATTCTATTAGTAGTATTGGCAATTCTCATTCTAATGTTTGTGTTATACTACCTTATTAGCAAGCATTACGAGAAGAAAACTGATAAAACAGAATAAATTTAAGATATTATATGATTGAGATATTATTCGTTTATTTAATTTTTATTATCTGATTTTTGTGTATGAATAAAAATGAAAATTCAATAAAGGGAAAGGAACTACTGAAAGAGGACTATACCTCCTTATCAAAATTATACAATGATCTCAATAAAGCGATAAATTCTAACAATATCCAATCAATATGGGAACTTTCTAAAACCATAACAAGATATCACTTTAGAAATAACGAAATTTAATAAAATTCTTTAAATAGTTTAATCAAATAATAATTATCGACAGTTTCTTATAATCTCTAATACTCTTTATTAGGAAATCTTTAAGATATGTAGCTAATATCTTTTGGAAGATTAGTACATGTTTTTCTTACAAAATTATTTAAAGCTGCACCCCATTAGAGTTATAGTTTAATATTTTTAATATTAAAAAAGGGGTTTTTTAATATATGATTTTATATGCCGGGGATTATGAAAATATGTTAAACGACAGTTTAATACAAAAATTAAGCTGGTTAGAAGAAGAATTCAGCTTCTTTTTTAACTTCAAGAAGCGAAAATGTTCTCAAAAAGATAGAGATCTTGCTAATCAGATTATTAAAAATACTACTGAAAGTATTAATTCTTCTGAGAGCGATAGAATGAAGGAATTATTAATCGATACTTTAAAATCAATTAAAAGCATTTATCCTGAATTATTTTAATTTTTTTAGACTTTTTTTAGCAATAGCATTTATTATTGAATTTCCTTATTTTATTATATCTTTCACAAATTTCTGCATGATAATTCCCTTATAATGGAACGATTAATAATTATACATTGGAATAAGAGTACAGGACCAATCCCTATAATTCAATATCCTCCGGAAGGTACATATCCTTCAAAAGATGTATTTCTAAAAATATGGGCTCAACACGAATTAAATAAAGAGAACTCGTTAATTGAACTCGACTCGTTATTAGAAGAAAAAGATCGAAATATTGTGTCTGTTAGACAAGAGTATGAAGGTGAAATTTATTTTCTAGTGCTAATAGTCGCTTCTAAAAGCAAAGTGGGCGAGATTATTTCTTCAGATATTTTAGCAGTTATAACGAAAAACCTATTAGAGCTTATAAACACAAATAAAATAACCAGAGCAATCTCTGAAGCGTTTAATACAATAAAAAATTATAGTAAAATCGAAGGAGAAGATTTAATCACCTTTTTCCAAGAAAAAATAAAAGCTACAATATTACAGATTCTTCGGAACGGAGTGATTTCTAAAACCGAATTAAATGAAATTCTACAGAAAGAATACGGTTTCTCTACCGTTAATATAGATTTATTGCTAATAACCTTTCTTCGAGAAAATTTAATTCTGAAAAAGTCGCTTCCAGGGAGTAAAGAATGCTATTTCTTAATTAAAGATCTATCGTATATGCGAATACCTCCTCAAAAATTACCTGATGAAGAAACGGACGAAAAAGTAGCGAAAAAATTTAAAAAAGAATTTGTTAAATTTTACTCTAGTTATAATTGTAGTCAGGAAATTGATAGTATGGTAATATTTAATTTTTTAGTCGACAACGATGTGTATAGCTTAATTAAAACTCTAAGAAAAAACGAGTTAACTGTCCACGATTGTCTTAACTACTTAAATAATAGAGAAGAACTATTCGAAGAATTACTCGAAAAAAACATCATATTCGAAGCAAAAGGATATGTATATCTCTTTACTGATATTCGGTTTATTAAATACACTCCATACTACATAATAAAATTATTGCCCTCTCGTTATAAGAACCAAGAAATATCCTTAGATCAATACTTGTGTCATTTAGAGTTGCTGATTAGTCAACTTAAAGATAGATACTCATTCTTAGACTATACTGTTATTTAACTACTTAAGAAGTGTTGATTAATAATTGAATTCAATAAAGAATGTCTTTAAAGTAAATATAAAATTAATCTAATATAAAAAGATAAAACGAATTTTAGATATTAACAACGGATGTATCGAGTATTTCTTCGTCTGAAGGTGCTTTACCGTCTCCGTAAATGTGATACAGCACTGTTCTGCGGGCGCTCTCATGAAAGCTACGATAAATCTCCTTTCGTCGTTCAAAGATCGCACAAGAAGAGTAAATTAAAGGATTCCACTTGTATAATTTATTACCTGGTTCGAACCATAATTTTTCATCCCTTAATATGAGTTTGAAATCCTCTTCATCAATAACATTATCGAGATCCTGTTTATTTAACATGACAATCATCGGAATTTCGTTAATTAATCGATTTCTTGCCATGTTCTTTAATTCTAGCAAAGATTCAATGTTATCCTCTAAAAATTTAGTTTGCGAATCCACTACTAAAATAACTGCATCAGTTTGATCCTTGGTCTTATCGAATATTTTTTTTCTTAAAGGAGAGAAGCCCTTTTGACCAGCAACAGTATACACGCGGTAATAGACTTTTTTTTGTTTAGTAGATTGAAAAAGACCGCGATCAAAATATAATGTAGCACCGCTAGCTTTTTCAATTATTTGTAAATCACCAATTGGGACTATCTCTTTTTTGTTTTCCTTAGTTATTTGATACAAAGTTTTTAGAATGGTAGTTTTTCCTGAACCTCCCATACCCCAATAAACTATCTTCAGATAAACTTTCCCATCTTTATATAATACCATTCAAACTACTCCAAAAAAATAATCTATACTGTTGATTTTTGCTTATATGTGTTTTCTTATAATAATTACTAATGTAATTCATAAATTAATTTTATTCTTAATAAATATTTTTTCTAATCCCCAGTTACAAAGGCTTTTTTAAAAAATAGCTTGTGATATTCCTATTTATTTTTATAATCAATAAATCTTATAATCACTAACAATTATAACCAATTAATCTCTCTAAGAAACTGAAGTATTCCAATAAAAAACAAAAAACATTTAAAAAATGGACGAACACACTGAACTGGATTGGAATTGGGAATTTTACGAGGAACTCGTAGAAGATGTAGACGAAAATAGAAATATAATACAGTGTATTGCGTGTGGTAAGTGCGTTGGCGATTGTCCTGCTTCAAAAGTATCTAACTTTAATAGCAGAAAAATTATTAAAAAGGTTCTTCGTGGAGATAAATGCGTTTTAAAAGATTCAGATATCTGGCATTGCTACTTATGCGAAAGATGTAAGCGAGTATGTCCTAAAGAGAATATCAATATACCCTTCTCATTATAAATCTAAGGAACGAGTCTTTTAAAAGAGGTTATGGACCCCGTTATAACGATTTAAGGAAATATGTTGAGATGTCAGAAAGATTCCTAACGAAAGGGACAGTTTTAGAAGAATCGTTAGGAGAAAATTTACCACAAGAACGAATCGACGAATTAAACACAATATGCGACTTTGCTCGTATAAAATATGTATTTAAAGCAAGTAAACAGAATCAGAAATCAAAAAGAAAAAAATCTGAAAGAAAATAATGAATTTTAATAGTTTAGCTTTAGATCTATATGAAATAGAAAAGCAATACCCTGAAAATCCTTTAGATTATTTCAAAGAAAAAAAACTATGTTTGTTCAAAGCATGTTTAGAAAAGTATTTCCCAGGCGTAAGGTGGGGATTTCAAGATTTATTAGAAGAACTTCAATTAGAATCAAGTACGTGTCTTAATCAATCATGTTGTAGCGGTACTTTTTTTCAGAGAAATCTTATAACTCGAGCTCAATTTTCTGCGATTAATGAAAGAAACCTTAGCGAAATGAATCAACAGGCAGATATTGCCTTTTTTAGTTGTAATGGATGCTACAATTCCCTTCTTAGAGGAAGAGATTTTTTAAAAAACCATGAAGTAAGAGTAAAAACTCAGGAAATTTTAAATTCAGTTAGTAAAAAAGTTGATGGGGAAAGATACCCTGGAATATATAATATTTTAGAAAATCCTAGGCTCAAACTGGCTCACGAGTTGGACTTTTTGTATCTTATACGGAATGATGTTCTTAACACTTTAAAGTTTGACTTAAGGAACCTAAAAGTTGCTGTTCACTACGGTTGTCATTACCTAAACCTTTCGAGAGATAAAAAAACACTAGATAGCTATTTAGGAAGTAAAACCAAATTTGAGGGGCTTATTGAACTTTTTGGGGGAGTTCCTGTCGATTACCAAGAAAGAGAGAGCTGTTGTGGCTGGGGTGCTAGTCAATTATTAATTAATCCCCGGGAAGCTCTTGAAATAACTTACAACAAGTTAAAAAGTGCAGAAAATGTAGGAGCGGATTTTCTTTTGATGCCATGCCCAACTTGTCTGTATACGTTAAGTAAACCTGAATATAGAGATAATATCGAAAAATGGTTTGGCGAAAAGCTAGAAATTCCAACAATTCATCTAAACGAATTAATCGCTATTCTTAGAGGGTGCGAAGAAGAACGCTGTATTACGTTAACTAGAAAAACACCTCGCCTTGAGGAAATTTTTGAGATTATTACTCAACAGTAGCTAAAGAAGAAAAGAATTTGTTTACTCACATTTCTTCAATTGCATATCGTGGACACGAATCTAAACATAGTAAGCACCCAATACATTTCTCATAGGAGAATTCTAACTTATAATTACCGTCAAAGTATAATGCTTCGGTCGGACATAACGAGATACAGGCTCCACAATCTATACAGTTCTCTAATACTATTACCCGCCCTTTCTTATTTACGATTACATTATTTCTTTTCAAAGATTCTGTTATCGTTTTGATTTTATCTTCAGGAACATCTAGTAATAAGTTTACTCCATTTGAGCCCGTTGAAAATTTTAAGATGTTGAATGTGATGTCATACTTCAAAATCTCATTAATAATTTTAGAATAGTTATTAATATCTCTGATAATCCCAAAAGGTAATGTACAATTTATTATAGTCATTTCACATCAACTCCTCCGAAGTAATAATTCCCACTACTTTTTTTTGATCATTTACTACAGGTAACGCGGATATTTCATTTGCCTTCATTCTTCGGGCCGCGACATCAAGCGGATCATTATCTGAGGCTGTGATAACTCGTTTTGTAATGATTTCGTCCAAACTTTGTTTATCCTCAGCTATAGCTTTTGTGATATCGAAACTCGTAACAATTCCTTTAAGTATATTTTCTCGG
>Ga0255055_10000717_pt1 | contig 25194 bp, 21 predicted proteins | sample JV7_2_27_MG_FD_188633 | JGI IMG/M metagenome (GOLD analysis project Ga0255055, IMG submission 188633) | Seawater microbial communities from Jervis Inlet, British Columbia, Canada - JV7_2_27 | ecosystem: Environmental > Aquatic > Marine > Inlet | place: Canada: British Columbia | collected...
TAGAAGTGGTTGAAGCGGCGCGCGATCTCACGCGACAGCTCGAGGTGCGGTAGCTGGTCTTCGCCCACGGGTACCAGATCGGCCTTGTAGATCAGGATGTCGGCCGTCTGGAGCAACGGGTAGCCCAGAAAGCCGTAGGTGTTGAGATCTCGCCCCCGTAACTCCTCCTGCTGCTCTTTGTAGGTCGGCACGCGTTCGAGCCACGGCAGCGGCACGATCATCGAAAGCAGCAGGTGCAGTTCGGCGTGCTCGATCACGTCGGACTGGACGAACATCGTGGATCGATCCGGGTCCAGCCCGACCGCCAGCCAGTCGAGTGCGACCTCCCGGACGTTCGCTCCAATCGCCTTGGTGTCGGCGTAGTCGGTGGTCAGCGCGTGCCAGTCGACGATCGTGTAGAAGCAGTCGTAGTCGTCCTGCATGCGGACCCAGTTGTCGAGCGCGCCCACCAAGTGACCCAGGTGCGACGGGCCGGTCGGGCGCATGCCCGAGAGCACGCGGGGTCGACGAGATTCACTCATGTCAGGCTGTCTCTCTCCGGAAGTGTGGCCGGGGGCGCGGCTGCTCATGGATATACGGCGCGGCCTGAACACCAACGCCTGGCCTGGCTTGCCAAAGGACCGGAACGACTACCAGGCGACGGAGGCTAACTCTAACACGGTGACCGGGGACGATCAATCCGCGGATGCAGCTCGTGCGCGGTCGATCTCTCGCGACAGCTTCTTCGAACCCTTGCAGGCGAAGACTCGCGCGTCGCGGGAGAGCTCTTCGATGACCATCCGGCGCACCTCGTAGCGCGGGTCCTCGCTGCACGTAGGACGGTAGGATTCCTCGTGGTGGTAGCTCCTCGTGCGCAGCGTGAAAGCGTTCGGCAGCAACAGCATGTCGAAGCGAACGTTGAGCTCGATCGTGGTCACGACCTTGTTCGCCTGGTCCCCGGGCGGCCGGTTCGGCGAGGTCCGCGTGGCGATCGACTCCTCCCAGTCCTCACGGATCTGGAGATCGGAGAGAATGATTCGAAACAGCACGTCCGCTTCGCTCGGCTTGCCGTCTTCTTCCGTCTCGTAGCGCTCGAGAACGGCGAAACACCCGGCGTGCTCGATCTCGCGGATGATCCTGAACTCGACTTCCTCTCGCACGCTCTCCGTTCCGACGTGCTCGCCGTAGACCACCTGAACGGCGACACGTTGAGGAGCGGGCGCGGCCTTGGCCCGGGCATCGGGGATTCCTGAGACAGCGGCGAGGGCCAGGGCAAAGAGCATCGCTGTGAAGGAAAGTCCTTCCGGGCGCATCTTCGAGCTCATGGGAAAGAGGATAGCTCAGGTTCGGAAAACCAGCTTGACCATTCCGAACCCGACTCGATCACCGTCCTGGATCGCGTGAGGTTCGCCGGCGGTCAGACGGGTCCCGTTGACGAATGTTCCGTTGAGCGCGCCGACTTCCTCCACGACGGTGAAGCTCTCCTCGCCCTCTACGATCCGAGCGTGTCGTCGAGAAACGCTGCGCTTGAGGTCGAGGTCGGTCAGGTCGATGTCGGGCTTGAGCTCGGTGACGGGATCGTAACGGCCGATCATCGTCTCGGGTCCGGTCAGCGGGAAGACCGTGCCGTTCTCCTCGACCTCCAGCCGGCTACCGGTCGTGTGCTCGTCGGCCGGGCGAGGACCCTCGCCAACGGTCGTCGGGCTGCCCACGGGGGCCAGCGTGCTCCCGGCGACCTGAGCGTCGTCGAGTCGGCGCTCGGCCTCGCGGAGTCGGATCGACAGCTTGCGCAACATCCGGATGGCGATCTCGATGTTGCCCTTGATCATCTTGTCGAAGGTGGTGCTGTTGATCTCTATAACTTCCGCGTCGTCGATCGCCTCGGCCGAGTGTGTACGCGGCAGCCCTTCGAGGATCGACATCTCGCCGAAGAAGTCTCCCTTTTCCATGATTCCGAACTCGCGCTTTTGCCCCTCGACATCTCGGAACAGTCGCACGGAACCGGACTGCACGATAAACATCGTTGCGGCGACGTCACTCTCGCCGAACACAAGCTCGCCCGCGCGGAACCGGACGACGAAGTTTTGGAACGGGCTCTTGGCCACTGAGGCCCCTCCAAATCGGTCCTGAATGGATCATAGGTACGGGGTCAGGGTAAGTCAATCGAGGGCATGCGCCGAGGCAAGCGCGCGAGCCGGAATAGACGATTACTCTTGCCGACCCGCGGTCTCGATCTCCTCCTGACGGTGCTCGAGGCGGATTAGCTCGGCGGTGTAACGGACTTCCTGCTCGGGATCCGACTCTGCGATTTCGTCGAGCACCTCGTCGACCAACCCTCGGGGGAACTCTCCCAGCGCCTCGGTGGCGGCGACGCGCACGGGAACCGACTCGTCACGAGTCGCGCGCGCGACCAGCTCGGCGCGGACCATCTCCTCCTCGGGGATCGTTTCCTCTTCCCAGTAACGATCGACGATCTGACCGATCAACCGCGCCGACTGAGCGCGGAGCTCGTCCAGCGGGTGATCAAGCAGGGGTACGAGGCTGCTCGTCATTTCGGGTTTGCCCCGGTGAAACTTGAGGAACTGCCCCAACGCCGTTTCCACCAAGCGTGGATCGGTCTCTTCCAACAACTGCTCGAACATGTGCCAGCCGAGCTCCTCGCTTCCGGTGTTCTGGATCTCGACGAACCTGGCCAGCGCGCTCAGGAAGGCCTCGCGTCCCTCCAAGGGCTGCTCGCGCGCCCCGGTCACTCCGCGCTCGACACGATAGAACGGAGCATCGCCGGCCTTGCGCGGCTCCATCTTGTCCAGCAGGAGCACATAGTCGACGCCGCTATCGAGGCGCATCGGTTTTGGATGCATCATGCGGTCGCGGCCGCGATTGGCGTACTTGACGTCGATCTTGAGCACGTCGCCGGATTGGGGGTCGCCGCGCAGAGCCACGACGACGCGGAACTCGACGTACCGGCCGTCCTCCCCGAGGCTCGTTCCGGCGACGATGATCGGCGCGACGGCCGACCACTCGAACAGATTCCGACCATCGTCCTCGACCGCGAGGGCCGGCAGAAGCGCGACGCTCAGAACGAAAACGGCGACAACGAACTTGCTCAACCGGATCCTCCGCGCTCCGAAGAGCGTTCCCCGTAAGAGCTTGCCCGAGTCGACGCGTTTGCGCCACCCGGATCTTCGCCGGAGACGCGGCGGACCGTTTAAGGACCAGCGCCAGACGGGTGAGCTACTCGACCGGGTCCATCCTGAGCCGGATCGACAGCTTGAAGCGTTGTACCGTCTTGTCCGGCTCTTCGATCTCGAGCGGAACGACGATCTCGCGCTCCTCACCCGCGACCATGCGGGCGACATCGACGCTCGGATCGTCGAACATGTCGCGATCTCCGACGACCTCGGTCAGGTCCGGCATGCCATCGGTCGGCTCGACGGCGGGCGGAGGGGGCGAGGCGACCAGGGGTGCGGGCTCCGGGGCCGGCTCGTCGATCGCCGAAGGCACGTCGTCCACCGATCCGAGGTCCCACGCGCCGTCGGCGTCGGTCTCGGCCGGTGCTTCCATCGGCGCCGGGCCGGGAATCTCGGGCGAGGTGGGCTCCAGGTCGGGAACGGCCGCAGGCCGAGCGTCTGCCGCCCATTCGGGGTCGATTCCGTGATCGATCTCGAACGGCGGCGTGGCCGGTTGGCCGTCCGGAGCGGGGGCCGTCGGCTGCACCGATTCCGTCGGTGGCTCGGGCGGCATCTCGGGCGTCGGAGCCATCGCGTCGAGATCGAATGTTTCGGGTTGGTCTGAGAAGTCTACGGCCCGGCCCTCCGGCATCACCGGCGCCTCGGGGACCGGAGCCGGCGGCGGCTCGGGCGAGGCGAGTTCGGGAGAGAGCTCGGATTCCTGAACCTCGTCGACGAGTTCCTGGATCTCGTCATCCGCAAACGCGGGAGCGGCTGGCTGCGGAAAGGAGGTCGGCCCGCCCAGTGAGACTTCCGGCTCCAGGGAGGGGGCAGACGGTGGCGCTGGCGAAGCGGCGACGGCGCCAAGAGGGGCGTCCGACAGAGGGATCGAGCCGGAGGGACCGACTGGAGGCACGACGCTGGCCACCGGCATCTGCATCGTCTGTCCGGGGGACGGCGTCGCCGGCGGTTGCGGTGCAGCCGGCACGGCTACGGACGCGGCAGACGCCTGAACCGAGGTCGAGGCGGCCGATTTCGGATCGTACTTCTTGGTCAGGTGGAGCAGAACGAGCTTGGTAATCGCCTTTAGCGTGTCCTGCACGCCGATTCCCGTGGTGGCCACCGACTCGTAGAACGGTGCGTTGAAGCGATTGATCGCCGCGTTCAACTCCTCGATGCTGGAGAGCTTCGGCAGGTCTCGCTTGTTGAACTGGAGTACGTGCGGCATCTCGGCCAGATTCATGCCGTGGGCCTTGAGATTCTCTTCGAGGTTTTTGAACGATTCGACATTGGCGCCGACCATCGTCGCCTGCGAGTCGGCGACGAAGACGATGCCGTCGGCTCCCTTGAGTACCAGCTTGCGAGTCTCGTTGTAGAACACCTGTCCGGGGACCGTGTAGAGCTGGACGCGCGTCTTCATCCCCCGGATTTGGCCCAGATCGATCGGCAGGAAATCGAAGAACAGCGTGCGGTCCGTCTTGGTCGCGAGCGAGAGCATCTTGCCCTTCACGTTGTCGGGCAGCGTGCTGTGGATGTACTGGAGGTTGGTTGTCTTTCCGCACAGACCGGGACCGTAGTAGACGATCTTCGCGGTCAGCTCTCTCGTCGAATAGTTGAAGAGTACCATCGGTGCTTTCCCCCGATCTCCAGGCGTTTCCCCTCGGTCGGCCCACATTGCCGACCGTCGCGGAACATATATCCCGGTTTTCGGACCGTCAAGCTAAATGGGGCGGCCCGGGCGAAGCGCGCCCTGGGCACGGCGGCGCGGGCAGCGGGTCGATGGGCCGCCGCCGCCGCGGTCCTCAGGCGCGACGGGCCCGGAACTCGAGGCGTATCGGCGTGCCGCCGAACCCGAAGCGTTCTCGCAAGGTGTTTTCCATGCGGCGCCGGAAGGAAAAGTGGATTCTCTCCGGGTTGCTGCAGAAAACGACGAAGCTGGGCGGATGGGACCCGGTCTGTGTGGCGTAGTAGAAGCGGGGCGCCCCCGGGGCGGCTTTGCCCTCTCCCCCACCGACCGCCTGCAGCCAGTGATTGACCTCGGGAGTGGGTACCGCGATACCGGCCGCGGCCCACAATTCCTCGGCCCGTTCGAGCACCTTGTGGACGCGCTGGCCGGTCACGGCGCTGATCAGCACTAGGGGCGCGCACTTGACGAAGCGGAGCCGGTGCCGGATCTCCTCGCTCCAGCGCTTGGCCTGGTCCTCGCGGCCGTCGATTAGGTCCCATTTGTTGACTCCCACGACCAGCGGCTTGTAGGCGTCCATGACGTACCCGGCAATGTGCGCGTCCTGCGCCCCGAAAGACTCGGTGGCATCGAGCACGAGAACCGCCACGTCGCATCGATCGATGTTTCGTCTTGCGCGCGCCACCGAGAACCGTTCGGCCCGGAGTCGAATCCGGCCCCTCCGCCGGATGCCGGCGGTGTCGATCAGGCGGTAACGTTTGTCACCGATGACGAGCATCGTGTCGACGGCGTCGCGCGTCGTACCCGGAATCTCACTGACCAGGGCCCGCTCCTCGCCCACCAGGTGGTTGAGCAACGAGGACTTGCCGACGTTGGGACGGCCGACGATCGCGATGCTCAGGGGACGCTGCTCCTCCCGCTCCGTGGATGGCGAGATCGCAGGGCTCCGCTCGTTCAGCACGGCCTCGACGCGGGCGATCAGCGCATCGATCCCCAGTCCGTGCTCGGCGGACACGGCGCTGGGGTCACCGAGGCCCAACTCGTACAGCTCGTGGGTCAACTCCTCGACCTTCGGCGAATCGATCTTGTTCGCCACGACCAGGATGGGCAAACCGCGGATGCGCAACAACCTGGCCACTTCCCGATCCACGGCGGTGACACCCGCCCTCGCGTCGATCACGAGCAGCAGGCAGACCGCCTCGTCCATCGCTGTATCGGCCTGCCGCGCGATCTCCTCGGCGAACGGCGCCGCGGTGTTCGGCGTCAGGCCCCCGGTATCGACGATTCGGAACGGACGCTCGACGTCGCGTACTTCTCCGTAGAGACGGTCCCGGGTCACACCGGGCTCGTTCGTCACGATGGCCCGCCGCCCGCGAGCGAGCCGGTTGAACAACGTGCTCTTCCCGACGTTCGGTGCTCCGACGATGGCAACCAGTGGTGCGCTCACGAGCCAGACCGTAGCACGCTCCTCAGGCGGCGGCTAGCCGGCTGCGGGGCTAAGTGCATATTTACGATGGATTTAGGTCTGCATTCGCCTTGACAGAAAACAAGCCCTGTGCCTACACTATCGCCCCCTCGTCAGAGCTAGGAGGTCGCCCCGATGATCAAGGCCGACATCATCAACCGCGTCGCGGATGACGCCAAGATCACCAAGGTCAAAGCCGTGGAGGCCGTCGAGGCCGTCTTCGACGCCATGAAGGCGGCGATGCAGCGGGGCGAGAGAATCGAGTTGCGCGGCTTCGGTGTGTTCCAGGTAAAACCGCGAAAAAAGGGCATAGGCCGCAACCCTCGAACGGGCCGCGAGGTGCGCATCCCGCCCGGCAAGACGATTCGCTTCAAGCCGGGAAAAAACCTACGAAACCTCGGTTAGTTTCCCGAGGATCTCAGATCGAGCCGGACACGGACCGGCTGGTCGGTTCCCACGAAGATCTGCTGGCTCTCGGCCTCGAACCCGGGCCGAACGACCTCGATGACGTGCGTACCCTCGGCGACGGGAATCGCGCCGTGCAGCCGAGCCAGCTCGTTCGCGCTGGCCAGAAACTCGCCGTCGAGATAGACCGCGGCGTCGGGAGGGCTGGCGTTGATGCGGAGGAGACCTCGGCGCAGTGAGGACCGCGGCTGCGGCTGCTCGTCCTGGAGCGCGAACTCCATGTCTGGCGGTCTGGCGGCGACGTCCGTCGTCTCTTCGACCGGCGGCGGGTCCATCGAGCGCGCGTCGAGCCCCGTTCCCTGCTCGAGGTGCTCGGAGACCGTGTAGTAGCCGCCGGGCTCGATTTCGAGCACGAGTCGCAGCGTTTTGTAGCCGTCGTGGCGCAGCTCGACGGTCCTCGTCCCGGGAGGCACGTAGAGCACGTCCCACTTGCCGTTGAAATCGCGGGCCTGCCCGCGTGACTCGCCGTCGATGTAGACCTCGGCCTTCTTAGGCTTGACCTTCAGCTCGACCGTGCCGGGCGCTCGCGCACGGGCGTCGGCTGCAGCGGTCATATCGATGTAGACCGGACCGGGGGACGGGTACCACCACCAGTTCCAGTTGTAGTACGGGTAGCCCCAGTACCAGCCCCAGTACGGGTAATAGCCGTAGTATCGGTGACCGCCGTAGTACCCTCCTCCTTGGTGGCCTCCCCGGTAGTAGCCGTAGGTGGCTTTGCCGCTGGCGCGCGTGACGCCCGAGGCGCTCGGCGAGCGGGCCGAGGACGAACCGCTCGAACGCGTCGCGGTACCCGTCCGCCCGCCGGTGGAGGAGCGGGCAACGGCGTAGTTGCGCGAACCGGAGGTCGATCTGGCGCCGGTGCTGCGCGTGGCGCGCGCTGCGGGCGCTCGTCGCACCGCCCGGTGCGAACCCGAGCGGACAGCGGCGCTCCTCTGCCCGGCCGACCGGCTCGCCCCCCGTCCACTGCTCTTCGAGCGCGCGTCGGCCGGGAAGCCGACGCCGACGAGCGCGATCCCGAGCAGAGTCGCAAGAGCCAGTTTCAGGGGCGAGCGTCGCATGCGGAACACCTGCGGGGCGGACTGACCCGCCAGTTCTCTACGGGTATTATGTACTGCAAACCCGGTACCGCCGCAGTTTCGACCTCAGTCGGGGCAAATGGACGGGAAAGTGTCCTCTCCAGGTGCCTTCCGTCGTCCCCCGGAGCGGACAGCCCGGCGCGGGGAAAGGGACAGCCAGCCTCGCGAACCGCTGCTATACTCCCCTACCCTTTCAACGGAAGCAGAGATCACCCGCCGACACGTGAGCGATCCGACCCCCACCAGCCCGGCTCCGCAGCCGATCGACTCCCGGTACCCGATAGCCGATCGACCATCGTCCGGGATTCCGCGCCGGCGTGGCTGGCTGCACCTGGGACTGTTTGTCGCGACGTTCGTGACTCTGTCGATGACCGGCGGATACTTCTGGGAGGGGCTCGGGGCGAGCGTCACGAGCGATGCGGAACTGCTCGATCCGACACTCTGGACGCGCTCGTTCCTGGTCGGAATCCCCTACGGGCTGTGGGTCCTGGCCATTCTGGGTGCCCACGAAATGGGTCACTACCTCGCCTGCCGTTACTACGGGATACCTGCCACTCTCCCCTTCTTCATCCCCGCCCCGCCCCTGTTCGTCGGTTCCTTCGGAGCGCTGATTCGCATTCGAGGCCGCATCCCGCACCGGCGTGCCCTGTTCGATGTCGCCGCCGCCGGACCGATCGCCGGCTTCGCCATCGCATTTCCGTTGATCGTCGCCGGGCTCGTCTTGGCCGAACCGTCGTCGGCCGGTGTCCCCGAACCGGGATCGTTGTCGCTGGGCACCCCGGTGATGTGGTACCTGCTCGAGGGACTTTGGCCTCACGACACGCCACCGCAGGTCAACTACCTGATCGGCGCCGGGTGGGTCGGGATGCTGGTCACCTCGCTCAACCTGTTTCCCGTGGGGCAACTCGACGGCGGGCATGCAGCCTACGCGATCTCGCGACGTCTCCACCGCGTGACGGCACGTGCGTCCCTCGTGGCTCTGCTGTTGCTGGTCGTTTACCACGGAGCCGTGTTGAGACAGTTTCCGGCCTACACCCTGTGGTTCGCGATCCTGCTCTGGATGCGCGATCGCCATCCGCGCCTACTCGATGAGACGGAACCGCTCGACACCCGGCGACGCTTCGTCGCGCTGGCCTTGCTGGCGATCTTCGTTCTCTCGTTCATTCCGGTTCCCCTGATCGTGCACGACGCGTAGCGCTCGCCGCCCACGCACCCCCCACGGCGCGGAGCCGCACCATGCCGTCCAGGTCGGTTCGCCACAGCACCGTCCCGCTTCGGCGCACACGACGACAAACGCTCGGATGCGGATGACCGAAGCGGTTGCCGTAGCCGCAGGAGACGATCGCGAGCACCGGGTCCACTCGCGCCAGGAACTCGCTCGACGTACTCGTGCGGCTGCCGTGATGGGACAGCAGCAGCGCCTCGGCCTCGAACGTCGAAGCGGAGCCGAGCAACGACCGCTCGCCGGCGCTTCCGAGATCGCCGGGGATCAACAAGCGATGGGGCGCGACTCCGAGCAGCACGGAGACGGAACGATCGTTGAGCGAGAGCGACCCGTCGTCGCGTCCCGGACCCAGAACCCGAACCCGGAGACCGGAACGTTCGAATCGCTGGCCTCGCTCGCACAGTCGGATCGATGTCCCTCGATCGAGCGCTTGCGTGGCCAGCGTGCCCAGCCTGCGGCTGAGGTGGTAGCCGGGAGGCAGGCACAGTTCGCCGATCTCGAGATCCGACACGAGCGCCCGCGCGCCGCCCGAGTGATCGAGGTGGTCGTGGCTGATGACGAGCGACTCGATTCGGCGACCGACCGCCTCCAGCAGAAACGGCAGCACGATCCGCTCTCCCGGGTCGAACCGAGGGCTGCGACTCCCGGCGGTGTCGACGAGAACCGAACCGCCCCGTGGTCCCCTCACGGCGACGGCCTGACCCTGACCGACGTCGATGACGGCGGCTTCGATCAGGGCCGGAGGGGGTGGTGGCGGAGACCCGGTGTGAAGCCAGAGCGTGCAAAGGCAAAGGCAGAGGATCAAAGTTCGTCGCAGACTGCGGAGCGGGATCCTGACGGCCGGGCTCAGGGCGATTGCGCCGGTGTAGAAGAGCAACAATGCGGCAGGCGCCGGTCGTGGCACGACGAATGATCCTGCATCGAACGCCGCGGCCACGTCGGCAAGCCAGAGCAGCAACGCCGTCGATGAACGAACCACCTGCGTCGCGAGGGGGCCGACCCACGGCACATCGAGAGCGATGATCGACAAGTAGCCGCCGGCCAGGATCGCGCAGCACAACGGGACGGCGGCCAGATTGGTCACGAGGCAGACGGGCGCCAAGCGTCCGAAGTGCCAGGCGCCCACCGGCGAGGTTGCCAGGTAGGCGGAGGCGGAGACTGCCACGCCCGCGGCCACCGGTCGAGGCAGAACGTCCCGTGGCCGCAGGGAGTGGATGCAGAGCAGGATTCCCGCCGTGGCCAGGAACGTCAGTTGCAGCCCGGGGTCGAACAGTGTCGCCGGGGCACAGGCGACCAGCCCGGCCGCGATGATCGCCAGCGCGTTCAGGGCGTCGCCGTCTCGCCCGATCGCCCGACCCGTCTGTAACGCCGCGACCGCCGCCGCGGCACGGACGACGGAGGGTCGCAGTCCGACCAGGTGGCCGAATCCGTAGAGAGCGACCGCCGCGAGGAGGACGCGAGCCACGATCGGCAACCTCGCCCGGCGCAGCGATCCGATCAGGACGACGCCCAGCAGTCCGACGTGCAGCCCGCTGATCGCCACCAGATGGATCAGGCCGGCGTCGCGCAACCGGCGTACGGTCGCGGGGTCGAGTGATCCACGGTCGCCCAAAAGCATGGCAGCGGCCAGAGCGCGTCGCTCGCCGTCGTCGAAGACCCGATCCAGTCGCCGACGCGCGAACCGTTTGATGCGATCGATCCTGCTCCGGACGCCGCCGCCCGGGCCGAGAGGTTCTACCAGACGCGCGCTCTTGACGGTGCCCAGCGCGTCGAGTCCCCTCGCCGCCAGGGAGACGGCCGGATTCTCGGAGCTCGGGTTGGCCAGCCCGCGCGGCCGGAACAGCCGGCACCAGACGCGGACGCGGTCGCCGGTGCCCAGGGCGTCGAGGATGCGCGTGGGTTCGGGCGGCGAGGAACGGACGGTCAGGCGCACCGTCAGGCGGCTGCCGGGCAAGCGGGCGTTGTCCGCGGGTTTCCCTCGCAAGAGGAGAATTCGCTCTCCGTCGGTCGTCGAGTCGGGCACCGAGAGCAAGCGACCCTCGAAATGCAGCTCGAAAGGTGCTCCATCGCTGCCGAAGAGACTCTCCGCGCGAAGCTCGCGCGAGACGCGGTCCTCGAGGGCCAGCGCGACGCCGCACGCTCCCAGCGCGCAGGACGAGAGCACGAGGAGCAGCACGGGAGACCGCTTCCGAAGAACGAAGGCGACGACGAGAACGGCACCGGCGCCTACGACGGCCGCACGTCCCCAAACGAGCGGTAGAGCGTAACCGACGGCGACGCCCGACAGGAAGAGCGCCGAGGGAAGCACTGCGGGCCGGCGCCGGCCCGAAGGGTCGAGCATGGTTCGAGGGGGAGGCGCGGACCGCGGGATTGTATCAGCAACCCCGATTCATTCCCGCGTCGATCCTCGGAGGGTGGGCAGGCCGAGCTCGTCCCGCATCCTGGAGAGCACGGCGGAGCGCCTCGTCTCCGCGAGCGTAGCCTGGTCCATTCGTTCACGGAACGGGGCCAGCTCGTGGTCGACACGCTCCTCGATGCTCCGCCGCCACGCGTGGTCCACACTAGTCGGGAGCGCCCACTCGAGACGCTCGTCGAGCGTTTCGGCGACCTCGCCCGCCTCGTGCGCGGCCAGCAGCGCCGCCAGCAGGTCGCGCAGGTGGGACCCCGACGGTTCCTCGCGCATGCGCTCGCGCCAGAGATCGATTGGTGAACGGGTCGGCGGGCCCGAGGTTGCCGCCGAGTGGGTCAGAGCCAGGCGACCTTCCACCACGACACGCCACGCTTCTTCCACCGCGGGCGCGATGTAGGCCAGGCCGCGAGGTGCCGCCGAACGATGCTTCCGTTCGCCTGCGGCCCGGATCGACTCGTCGATGATTTGCAGAGGAATGCCTCGGGCGTGCCAGTTGCTGATCAGCACCCAGTCTTTCGGGGAGAGCACCACGGGGCGATCCAGCAACCGGGACCAGCGTGCTTCTATCTCTCTGGCGTAGGCAGCCGCGCTCAACTGCCGGGCCGAGCTCATGAACGGTGTTTCAGGTAGAGGATCAGATGATCGACGCACCGCCTGATCAACGGAATCTGCTCCCGGTAGAATTCCAGGGAGTACCCCATCGGATCCTCCAGATCGAGCGCGTTGGAGTCCGGCCGGGAACGCTTCTCGAACGCTCGCAGAAGGAGCCGTTCGTCCGAGCCCTCGGGATGATGGAAGGCCAGGTACTCGAGGTGCCGGTGCTCCATCGTGATGACGAGATCGGTCGTCTGCAGGTCGGAAGCTCGCAGCCCCTTGGATCGGTGTGCAGATAGATCGACGCCGAATTCTCCCATCGCCTCGACCGCCTCTTTCGAGGCGGGCGCATCTTGGATGCCGAGTGTTCCGGCAGAGTCGACCACGACGTGGCTGAGACCCTCCTGGGCGGCTCGTTGGCGAAAGTACTCGGCGGCCATCGGGCTCCGGCAGATGTTGCCGCTACAGACAAAAAGTAACTTCACGGCCGGTTCTTCTCCCAGATCAGGCGCAGGCCTTCGAGAGTCAGGCCCGGATCGGAGGCGGCGAGGAATGGCATTTCGGGCGCGAAGACTGGTGCTAGCCCGCCCGTTGCGACAACGGGCGCGTCGTGCCCCAACTCTTCGCGGATGCGCGCGACGAGCCCTTCCACGAGCGCGGCGTAACCGTGAAAGAGCCCGGACTGGATGCTCTGCTCGGTGTTCCTGCCAATGACGCGCTCCGGCCGGCGAACGTCTACACGGTGCAGGCGTGCCGCCTTGGCGAAGAGGGCCTCGGCCGAAGCTCCCAGTCCCGGCGAAATGACGCCTCCCAGGTACTCGCCATCGGGTCCGACGACATCGAAGGTCGTTGCGGTGCCGAAGTCCAGGACGATGACCGGAGCGCCGTGGCGATCCATCGCCGCGACCGCGTTGACGATCCGATCCGCGCCGACGTCGTGAGGGTTCTCGTAGAGAATGGGCATACCGGTCTTGATGCCGGGGCCCACGAACATCGGCTCCGCGTCCACGAGGCGTAGTCCGGCCTCGGCGTAGGCACTGCTGAGGTCGGGTACGACCGAGGAGATGATCGTCCCGTGGATCTGGTCCGGCTCGATCTTGGCTTCGTTGAACAGCGCTGCGAGCAGGACGCCGATCTCGTCCGCCGTGGCGTCCTTGCGGGTGGCGACGCGCCAATCCGCCCGTAGCTTCTGCTCTTCGAACAGACCGATGACCGTTTGCGTGTTTCCGATATCGAACGCAAGCAGCATGATCAACCCTCGAGCGGAACGACCGCGTCGGCCATGCGTACGGCCACGATTGTCCCGTCGGACCGGCGTACGAGCAATGCGCCGGTCGGATCCAGCCCCGCAGTCACGCCTTCGTAGGAGCCCCGATCGCCTCCCGCCTCGTCCGCGAGAACGCGAACACGACTTCCGTGAGCGCCGCAGGCGAGCCTTTCCCACCGCCGGGCGACCTCGTCCCACTCATCGCCGCGCAGCCGGTCTCGTGCCCAGGCGAGCCGCCGCAGATAGGCTGCGGCGAGTCGCTCACGGTCCAGAATGCTACGGCCCGAGGCCAGATGCAACGAGGTGGCGCGCGGCGCGAGATCCTCGGGCAGATCCTGCCGGCGCTGGGACACGTTCAGACCCGCTCCGATGACGAGCTCCGAGCGGCGGCCGGAGGGACTCCTCAGCTCGGCCAGGATACCGCCCAGCTTGCGGCGTCCGACCACCAGATCGTTGGGCCAGTCGATCTCGACCGCGCAGCCCGCGATCTCCCGGCACGCCTCGCAGGCCGCCACGGAGGCGGCCAGTGTCCAGCGCGTAACCCGGTCAGGTGGATCCTCGGGGCAGAACAGGACCGATATGTAGAGACCCGTGCCCGCCGGAGAGTGCCACGGGCGACCGAGGCGACCGCGTCCTGCGGTCTGCTGGTTGGCGGCGACGACCGTGCCTTCCTCTGCGTTCCGGGAGGCCAGACGGCGAACCTCGTCGTTGGTCGAGTCCACGGTCGGGAGGACGTGGAGCCGGCCCGCGAAAGGAGGCGTGGACCGGAGCAGCCTCGACAGCCGCACCTCATCCAACCTCGCGGGAGGATCGGTCCCAGGTCTCAGCTGCTCCCCTCCAGTTCCATGGCCAGATCGGCGGCCGGCGCAGAATGGGTCAGCCAGCCGAGGCTCAGGTAGTCGACACCGGTCTGGGCCACGCGTCGCAGATTGCCCGGGCGAAGCCCTCCCGAGGCCTCGAGCACGATGCGCCCGTCGGCGAGGCGGACGGCCTCGGCCGTTGTCTCGGGATCCATGTTGTCCAGCAGCGCCCGCCCGGCACCGGCATCGATCGCCTCGCGGAGCTGATCGAGATCGCGAACCTCGACGGTGACGATCGCGGCGGGATGCCCGCGTTCGAGAGCGCGACGGACGGCGACGCCGATCGAGGGGACGATCTGCAGGTGCGTGTCCTTGATCATGACCGCGTCGTAGAGGCCCAAACGGTGATTCAACGCACCGCCTGCTGCGACGGCGTACTTGTCGAGCATCCGCAGGCCGGGCCCGGTCTTGCGCGTATCCAGGATTCTGGCCCGGGTGCCCTCGATCTCCTCGACGGCCGAGCGCGCGGCGGTTGCGATCCCGCACATGCGCATCAAGATGTTGAGAGCCGTTCGCTCACCTCGGAGAACCGAACGGGCATTACCGCAGACTCGCGCCACCCGGCTTCCGCAGGAGACGCGTTCGCCGTCCTCGTGCAGACCCGCGAACTCGAGAGCCGGATCCAGGGCGCGGTAGACCTCCTGCGCCACCGGCAGACCGGCCAGAACGAGGTCCTGACGGGCGACGATGTGGCCGACGGCCGACGCGTCGTCCGCTACCACGCAGTCGCTGGTGATGTCTCCGGGCCCCCCCAGGTCCTCCTCCAGCGCGGCCGCCACCACGCGTCGGAGAACCTCCGGGGACAAGCTCATCCTTCGCCCCGTGGCGGCTCCGCGCCGAGCCCGGCGAGATGCCGCTCGAGACGCTCCCGACGCTCGAGCAACTCGCTCTGCAAGCGCCTCTCCTTCTCGACGATCTCCGCCGGCGCCTTCTCCAGGAAGGAGATGTTGCCGAGCTTGCGCGAGCGGCTCTCCAGTTCCCCGGCTACCTTGGCCAGATCGCGCTTCAGGCGGGCCTGCTCGGCCTCCAGATCGAGAACGTCGGCCAGCGGGATGGCGATCTGCAAACCGCGCACCACGCCCCGTGTGGCGATCAGATCCTCGTCTAGGGCCGGGACGATCTCAATCCGCTTTGCGCGCACCAGCGTCGAGATCAGGCCGGCCTGAGAGCGCAACAGCTCGGCGTCGGCGGATTGGTCCGCGTGCAGCACTACGTCGATCTTACGACCCGGCTCGAGGTTGCTCTCGGCTCGCATGTTGCGGATCTTGACGATCGTCTCCTGCAACAGCTCGACTTGGCGCTCGGCTTGCTCGTCGATCCTGGTCTCGTCCGTCGTGGGCCACTCCGCGACAGCGAGGTAGGAATCGTTGTCCGGTAGCTTGTGCCACAACTCCTCGCTAATGTACGGCATCATCGGGTGCAACAAGCGCAGCAGCACGCCGAGCACCTCGAGCAGGACGGAAGCCGCGGTATCCGCCGCCGGACGGAGCTCGTCGGGATCCTCCCCCGGGACCTGAAATGCCGTCTTGGCGAACTCGATATACCAATCGCAGAACTCGTGCCAGACGAAGTGGTACAGGCGGTCGGCGGCGCGATCGAAGCGGTACTCGGAGAAGGCCCGCTCGACCTCGCGAATCGTGGCCTGCGTACGCGACAGGATCCAGCGATCGGCCAGCGAGAGGTCCTCGTCGTGATAGGCCGGCGGGCGCCGGTCGCCGATCTTCATCAATACAAAACGACTGGCGTTCCACAGCTTGTTGGCGAACGCGCGATAGCCGTTCATTCTCTCGCGGGCCAGGGGGATGTCATTGCCCGGGGCGGCGAGGATAGCCATCGTGAACCGCACCGCATCCGTACCGAACTCGTCCTGAACCTCGTGCGGATCGACGGTATTGCCCTTCGACTTGGACATCTTCTGTCCCTGGGCGTCGCGCACGAGTCCGTGGATGTAGACTTCGTGGAACGGCACGTCGCCCATGAACTTGAGGCCCATCATCATCATGCGGGCGACCCAAAAGAAAATGATGTCGTGGCCGGTGATCAACAAGTTTGTCGGGTAGTAACGTTCGAGATCCGCGGTCGGCTCGGGCCAGCCGAGCGTCGAGAACGGCCACAGCGCCGAGGAGAACCAGGTGTCCAGAACGTCCTCGTCCCGGCGCAGGGAGCCGCCGCACTCCGTGCACGCCTCGGGGTCGTCGACGTCCACGATCGTCTTGTCGCAGTCGTCGCAGTACCACGCGGGGATACGATGGCCCCACCACAGCTGCCGCGACACGCACCAGTCGTGGATGTTGCGCATCCACTCGAAATAAGTCTTGGACCACGAATCGGGAAAGAATCTGGTGCTCCCCTGCTCCACCGCCTTGATCGCAGGGGCCGCAAGGGGCCCGACCTTGACGAACCACTGGGTCGACACCAACGGCTCGATCATCGTGTGGCAGCGTTGACAGTGGCCCACCGCGTGCTCGTGGGTCTTGGTCTGCAACAGCAGCTTCTGGCGCTGGAGATCGCGAACGACGCGATCTCGGGCTTCGAGTCGATCGAGGCCGGCATAGCTGCCCGCCTCCGAGGTCATGCGTCCCTCGGTGTCGATGACGAGCAACTCGTCCAGGGAGTGACGGCGGCCGGCCGCGAAGTCGTTGGGGTCGTGGCTCGGGGTGATCTTTACGGCACCGGTGCCGAAAAGCGGATCGACGAAATCGTCGGCGACGACCGGCACGCTGCGACCGGTCAGCGGGACCTCGACGGCCCGGCCGACGAGGTCTCGAAACCTCTCGTCGTCCGGATGGACCGCAACGCCGGTGTCGCCGAGCAGGGTTTCCGGCCGCGTCGTCGCGACGAAAATGTCTCCCCCCGACTCATCGGCGGCCGGGTAGCGGATCGTGTACAGCTTGCCCTGGACCGTCTCGTAGACCGTTTCCAGATCGGAAAGCGCGGTGTGGCAGCGGGGGCACCAGTTGACGATGAAGCGGTCGCGATAGACCAGCCCTTCTTCGTACAAACGAACGAAGACGGTGCGCACCGCCCGCGACAGACCTTCGTCGAGCGTGAAACGCTCGCGCGTCCAGTCCACCGAGCAGCCCAGACGCCGAAGGGCTCCGGTGATCCGGTCGCCGTAGGTCTCCTTCCAGTCCCAGACACGACGCTCGAACGCCTCGCGTCCCAACTCATGCCGGCTCGTGTTCTCCTTGGCCAACTCGCGCTCGACGACCATTTGTGTGGCGATGCCGGCGTGGTCCGTTCCGGGAAGCCAGAGAACGTCCCAACCCTGCATGCGGCGCCAGCGGGCGACGACGTCGTGCAGCGTGTAGACGAGCACGTGTCCGATATGCAGGTTTCCGGTGACGTTGGGGGGAGGAATGACCATGCAGAACGACTTCCTGCCGGATCCCGGGTCCGCCCGAAAAAGACCCGCGGTGATCCACTCCTCGGCCCAGCGTGGCTCGACCTTCTCGGGTTGGTATTCCCTTTCGATTTGCATCGGAATCCTCGGTCGAAGACTCATGCCGCGCGGGACGACAAGCGACGGCACGGGTGGTCCGCGCTCAATCCACGCCGGTCTCGTCTTCCATTTCGTGCTGCTCGAGCTCGCGGATGCGCTCGCGAATGACTTCGGTCGCCAGTTTGGGAACGACCTCCCAGGCGATCTCGCGCAGGAGGTCCGGGGACAGGCGCTGTAGGACCGCCTCGGCAACGGCATCGACGAATTCGTCGGTGATCTCGACCGAGGCGCCGGACTGCTCGTCGACCACGAGGTCGGCGACCGCTTCGAATTCCTCGCCCTCCTCGTCCGCCTCCGATGGCTCGGAGATGTCGGCGATCGCCTCCTCGACCTCTTCGGCCTCCTCCGTCTCCGCCTCCTGAACCTCCTCCTCGAGGGGAGGTTCGAGTAGGGTCTGCACCTTGTCGCGCAGCGTCTCCGATTCGAACGGCTTGACCAGATGCCCGTCCGCGCCGCATTCGTGAGCGAGGTCGGAATCGAAGGGCTCGAAGGTGCCGGCCAGCAGGACGACGGGCACCGGCCGTTCCGAGGATTTGATCGTACGGCACAGCTCGTAGCCCGAGGGGTCCGGCATCGCGACGTCGGCCAGGACGAGATCGGGCTGCAGCGTGATCATCCGAGCCATCGCCTGCTCGCCGGATTCGGCGGTCTCGACACGGATATCGGTGTCGCTGAAGGTGAGTTCCACGATCTTGCGGATCGTGGGGCTGTCGTCGGCAACCAGTATCGTTCGCCTCATAGCGATTCGCCTCGATCCGCGGGGTGGCGGCGTCTTGCCGGCCCCTGCGTTTCGTTCAGTCCAGTTTCCGCGGGTGGATGTTGTTGCGCACCCACGCGATAATATCGTTCGTCGATGCCCCCGGAGTGAAAATCTCCAGAACACCCGCCGCCTTGAGTCCCGGAATGTCCTCCTCCGGCACGATTCCGCCGCCAAAGACCGCGATTTCCCCGGCACCCTTCTCCCGCAGAAGTTCGATCACCTTCGGGAAAAGGTAGTTGTGCGCCCCGGACAGGATCGAAAGTGACACCGCGTCGACGTCCTCCTGGATCGCGGTATTGACCACGGCTTCGGGGGTTTGGTGCAAGCCCGTGTAGATCACCTCGAATCCCGCATCCCGAAAGGCGCGGGCGACGATCTTCACCCCCCGGTCGTGGCCGTCGAGGCCGACCTTGCCCACCAACATTCTAAGCTTGCGTTCCTGGTTCACGGTTCGCCTTTCCTCGTCGCCGTGCCTCGGGGCGGTACTACGCGCGCTCTCCCGCGCAGGATCGTTTCTTACAGCACGGAGGTCTCCCGATAGGTGCCGAAGACCGGGACCAGCGATTTGCAGACCTCGCCCACCGTGGCATAGGCGCGCACGGCGTCGAGCATCAGCGGGATCAGATTGTCCCCGTTCCGGCCCGCCTTGGCCAGCGCGTCCAGGCAACGTTCGACCTGGTCGTTGTCCCGCTCGGCCTTGACGCGTCGGAGACGTTCGAGTTGACCCCGCTCCATCTCCTCGCCGATCCTGAGCAGCTCGGGTCGTTTCTCGTCGTCGCGAACGTACTTGTTGACGCCGACGATCGTCTTCGAGCCCTCGTCGACCTGGCGCTGGTAGCGGTAGGCCGCGTCGGCGATTTCTTTCTGTGGAAAGCCGGCATCGATGGCGTCGACGATTCCGCCCATCTCGTCGATCTTGCGGATGTAATCCGTCGCCTCCCGTTCGATCCGGTCGGTCAACGACTCGACGAAGTAAGAACCCGCCAGCGGATCGACCGTGTTGGCCACGCCGGACTCTTCGGCGATGATCTGTTGGGTGCGCAAGGCCACGGTGACGGCCTCGTCCGAGGGCAGGGCCAGGGCCTCGTCGTAGGAATCGGTGTGCAGCGACTGGGTCCCGCCGAGAACGCCTGCCAGCGCCTGGATCGTCACGCGCACGATGTTGTTGTACGGTTGCTGGGCCGTCAGCGAGCAGCCGGCCGTTTGTGTGTGAAAGCGTAGCATCCACGAGCGCGGCTTTTTCGCTCCGAATCGTTCGCGCATGACCCGCGCCCAGATCCGTCGTGCGGCGCGCAACTTGGCAATCTCTTCGAAGAAGTCGTTATGCGAGTTGAAGAAGAAGGACAGTCGTGGCGCAAAGGCGTCCACGTCCAGGCCGGCGTCGATTCCCGCCTGCACGTATCCGATGCCGTCGGCCAGGGTAAAGGCCAACTCCTGCACGGCCGTCGATCCGGCCTCGCGAATGTGGTAGCCCGAAATGGAGATCGTGTTCCATCTGGGGACCTGCCGCATGCAAAACGCCATCAGGTCGGTGATGATTCGTATGCTCGGACGCGGCGGGTAGATCCACTCCTTCTGCGCGATGTACTCCTTGAGGATGTCGTTCTGCAGCGTGCCGTTGAGTTTCTCGAACGAGACGCCCTGGTTTTCCGCGACGGCGAGGTACATGACGAACAGGACGGCCGCCGGGGCGTTGATCGTCATCGATGTCGAGACGCGGTCGAGCGGGATGCCGTCGAACAGAACTTCCATGTCCGCCAGCGAGTCGATGGCCACGCCCTCCCGTCCGACCTCGCCGTGCGACATCTCGTCGTCGCTGTCTCGTCCCATCAGCGTCGGCAGGTCGAAGGCCGTAGACAGGCCGGTCTGACCGTGATCGAGCAGGTATTTGAAACGTTGATTTGTCTGAGCCGCGGAGCCGAAGCCGGCGAACTGTCGCATCGTCCACAGGCGGCTCCTGTACATCGTCGGATGGATCCCCCGGGTGAAGGGATACTCGCCTGGATAACCCAGCTTGTCCGAAGGTTTCCAGTCCGCAGGTAGATCCTGGTGGGTGTAGAGCCGGTCGACCGGCATGTGGGAAACCGTCGTGAACTCGACGTCACGCTCGTTCTTGCGGTCGAGCGCGGGTCGCAGCGTTCGCTCCTCCCAGTCGGCGCGCCCGCCGCCCGACGCGGGCCGCTCGGTGGTTTCCGCCGTATCGTCCGTTTTGCTCATCGACCCTGCCTCTCCGGGCATGCGACGTGTCCAGGCCCGTGAACAGGAACTCCGACACCCGCCGGACAAGCATGCGCCAGGGCCCGCAAGTCATTAGGGTTCCAAAAGTTACCAGCGCCCCGGGGAGGGGTCAAGACCCGGCGGCATCGACGGTCAAAACTCGGGTTCGACCAGGGCGAAGTTTCCGTCTTTCTGTCGGTAGACCACGCTGACACGGTCGGTTTCGGCATCGCGGAAGACCAGTACGTCCTCCTGCGTGCTCTCCAGTTCGAGCACGGCGTCTTCCGGCGCGAGCGGCTTCACGCGGTACCGCCAGCTGCGCACGATCCGCGGGGGTTTGCCTCGGGCCTCGCTCTCCGGATCGACCGGGCTCTCGGGCGCGGCGTTGGCCTCGATTGCGGCCGCTGCCTCAGGGCTGCGCGGGCCTTTCTTCTGCTTCCAAGTACGCGTCTTTTCCTTGTGCTTGAGGGCCTGCCGCTCGAGCTTGTCGGCGACCTCGCCGATCGAGGCGTACAGGTCACCGGTCTCCTGAGTCCCGGAGAATACGCCGTTCCGGGACTTGACCTGGATCTCGGCGGTGTGTCGGTGCTTTTCGATACCCAATACCACATGAACTTCGAGCGGGCCGTCGAGAAGACGTTCTAGCTTGCCCAGCTTCTCTTCGGCGAACTCCCGCAGGGCCGGGGTGATTTCGATATGCCGCCCGGTGATGTCGAGTTGCATGTGTGTCTCTCCTTCCGCGGAACGAGCGGGGTTGCCTTACGGGAAGACCTGCTTGCGACTGCTCGACGAGGGGATCTTCAGCTCTTCGCGGTACTTGGCCACCGTTCGACGAGCAATCTGCAGGCCTTCGGCCTTGAGCAGCTTGACGATGGCTGAATCGGACAGAGGTTTGCGCGAGTCCTCCGCCGCGATGATCTTGCGGATCTTCTCCTTGACGGTCAGCGAGGAAACGCTTGGCTCACCGCGAGTCGATGCGATGCCGCTATGGAAGAAGAAACGCATCTCGAACAGTCCACGGTGAGTGTGCATGTACTTGTTGTTGACCACGCGGCTGACCGTCGATTCGTGCATGCCGATGTCGTCGGCAACGTCCTTGAGAACGAGCGGGCGCAAGCGCTCGATTCCGTAGTCGAGAAACTCACCCTGGAACTTCACGATCGAGTGCGCCACCTTGTAGATCGTGCGCTGTCGCTCCTCCAGACTCTTGATCAAACGGAACGCCGAACGCAGCTTGTTCCTGACGTACTCCCGCGCGTCGGAGGGAGCGCCGTCGCCCGAGGCTTTTCTGGCCATCCGCCGGTACACCGGGCTGATTCGTAGTCGCGGCAGGCCGTCTTCGTTGAGCAGGATCTGGTACTCGTCGTCGACCTTGACCACGTAGACGTCGGGGACGACGTAGGTGCTACTCTCCGTGTTGTACTTCTGTCCCGGACGTGGATCGAGTCCTCGGATGATCTCGATTTCGGCCTGCAGGGCGTCCATCTCCAGGCCGAGCGCTTCGGCCAGTTCCTTGAAGCGACGGTTCTGCAGCTTGTCCAGGTGAAAACGGACGATCGTTTCCGCGGGTGTCCCCGACTCTCCGAAATGTTCGAGCTGGAGGCACAGGCATTCCACCAGATCCCGGCTGCCCACGCCGACCGGATCGAATCCTTGAATGACGCAGAGTGTTTTTTCGACGAGTTCCTTGTCGTACCCACCAAGCTGCTGAATCTCGGTCAGCGTGGCTCGCAGATAACCGTCCTCGTTGATGTTACCGATGATTTCCCGGCCGATTCGTTTCGCGTTTTCGTCGGAGACGGTGAGGTCGAGCTGCCACGTCAGATGGTCGGCCAGGTTGGGTTTGGTGGCCAGGGTACTCTCGAACGACGGGAGCTCCTCGCCCGTCTCGCGTGGAACGCGCGGCGCGTAGTTGCTCTCGGCGTCCTGGAAGTAGGACTCGTAGTCGATGTCGTCGAACGGATCGGGCGACTCGGGCTGCTCGGGCGACTCGGGCTGCTCGCTGGTCTCGGATTCTTGACGATCTGAGGCAGGGGCTTCGAGCTGCTCTTCGAGAACCGGGTTTTCGAGCAACTCTTGCTGGACTTCCTCGACGAGCTCCAGCTTGGACATCTGCAGTAGCTTGATTGCCTGCTGCAACGAGGGCGTCATCACGAGCCTCTGGCTCATGCGGAGGCTCAGTTTCTGCTCTAGCGCCATCGACTCCTTTCGGTAGCGGGATCAGTTCAGCTTGAAATGCTCGCCCAGGTAGACTTTTCGCACTTCCGCGTCCGAGGCCAACTCCGACGGTGTGCCATGCCGAAAGATCTGACCCTGACTGATAATATATGCGCGGTCCGTAATCTGTAAAGTCTCACGCACGTTGTGATCGGTGATCAGCACGCCGATTTGCTTCTCCTTCAAGCGCATCACGATGCGCTGAAGGTCGTTGACCGCGATCGGGTCGATTCCGGCGAACGGCTCGTCCAGCAACATGTAGCGCGGCTCGCTCGCCAGCGCACGGGCGATTTCCGCACGTCGGCGCTCGCCGCCGGAAAGGGAATAGCCGGGGGAGCGGGCCACCGTTGTCAGCCCGAACTCGTGCAACAGCTCGTTGCAGCGCTCGTGAGCCTGCTCGGCTGTCAGTCGCCTCATCTCGAGAATCGAGAGCAGGTTCTCCTCGACGGTCATGCGACGGAAGATCGAAGCCTCCTGGGGCAGGTAGCCGATCCCGCGACGGGCGCGCAGGTACATCGGCAGCGCGGTGATGTCGCGGCCGTCGAGCAGGACACGGCCTCGTCTGGGAGGGATCAACCCGAGGATCAAGTGGAACGAGGTCGTCTTGCCCGCACCGTTGGGGCCCAGCAGTCCGATTACCTCGCCAGGACAGATCTGGACGGACACTCCGTCGACGACCTTTCGCCCGCGGAACTGCTTTACCAGATCGCGTGCGACGAGCCCGACTTCATCCGAACCCTGACAGGTACCGATTGCCGCGTCTGACAACGATTCAACCTCGCACGCTTCAACTACCGCGGATACTGGCCGGAGCCTGTTCGCCGGACTCCACTTCCAGGGTACCAACGTCGAGCTGGTAGCGCAGCACCCTGCCGGTCGTCGTCGCTCCCTGGGTTCCCAATCGGCGGACCGAGGCGGGCTTTTCGTCGCCGAAAAGACGCACGGTCTGCTCGCCCGGGACGTAGGAGACACGATCGGCCGTACCGCTCACCAGCCGGGGAGCGTCCCGTTCTTCGAGATCTCGGAACTCGATTCGCACGTTGTCGTAGGCCCAAATCTCATGAATTCCGCCCTCGTCCTCGGATAGCTGCACCTCGATACGATCGGCCTCCAACCAGCCCTCCAGCAAGGTAACACGCACGTGGCCACGGTAGACGGCGCGCCGCGTACCGCCGTCGTAGTCCAGATCGTCGGCGGCGATCTGCAGGAAGTCGGTCTCGGCGAGGATCGCTCCGTCGGCTTCCCTCGGGACCCTCGTCGTCACGTTTCCTCGCGCGCCGAGCGAGTTATCGAGACGGCGCAACTCGATCTCGTCGGCCGAAAGGTTGCGCTCGCCCTGCCATCCGCGAACGCCCCCACGAAAGACGAGTCGGTTGGCCGAATCGTGACCCTCCAAAGAAACGGCGACGAAATGGATCGCTTGCTCGCCCAGAAACAGTCCGTCGGCGCCAGCCGTCCCCAGACCGTCCTCGCCGGGCATCAACGTCGCCTCGACCCGACCGTCGGCGCGCAGGCCGATGCCTCGCGGATCGGTAACGATGCTCTCGGCGGCGACGCGTGTCCGCTCGCGAGCCATTCTCGCTTTGCGATTGCCTACGGCGAGCAGGCGGATCTCCCCTAGTCCGATCGTCGCGTCGAACTCCGCCCGGTCGGCCTCCGCGCGCGTGGACGGAGCCTCGACGCGCACGTGGCCCTCGGCCGTGGCCGATCGGAACTCGAGCGAATCGTTCAGGGACGCCCGCAACGTTTCGGAACGGATCCAGGCCGGCCCGCCGCCGAATCGGCCCTGAGCGTAGACGGTACCCTCGGCCGAGACGGACCACGGATCGGTCGCGGCCGCATCGCGCACGGCCTCGATACTCGAGGCCGAGATCGAATCCGTCGCCCGGCCGACCGAGGCGTTCCCACCGAGCAACATTCGCTCCAACTCACCCTCGGTATCCCAATGGGCTTCGAGACGTTCCGAGCGCAGATCGGCCAGGGCCCCCGACGCGGTCAGGAATCGGCCGGCCACCTGGCCACTGGCCTCGGCGTCGCGCAAGCGTTCCTCGGCGTCGCGCCTCAGCCGAAGCCGGTCCGCTGTGAATCGTTCTTCGCCTCGGGAGGCTTCGACCGCACCCTGAAACTCGACGTCGTCGAGTCCGTCGAAGAGGATCGCCTGATCCGCCCTCGTGGTCGTTCCATCCGCGCGCTCGATCAGGGGGTCGTACAGTTGGCTCGGCTGGCCCGCGAGACCGTAAACCAGACGCGAAGCACGACCACTCGAACCCGCGCCCTCGAGGACGATCTCGCCGATCGATCGG
>Ga0255055_10000718_pt1 | contig 25184 bp, 36 predicted proteins | sample JV7_2_27_MG_FD_188633 | JGI IMG/M metagenome (GOLD analysis project Ga0255055, IMG submission 188633) | Seawater microbial communities from Jervis Inlet, British Columbia, Canada - JV7_2_27 | ecosystem: Environmental > Aquatic > Marine > Inlet | place: Canada: British Columbia | collected...
TGAAAAGTGCGGGATATTCCCAATTTAGCAATTTCATGGGCCTTGAGGTTTTCGATGGATTTACCGTTAAAGCGGACGGCACCCTCGGTGGGCGAAAAGGTCCCGGTAATCACGTTAAACAACGTGGTTTTCCCGGCTCCATTGGGGCCGATAATGGCCTTGATAGTGTGATGCTGTACCTGAAAGTCTAAGTTAATCAATGCCACCAGGCCACCAAACGCCATGATGACCTCTTCAACTTCAAGGATGTTTTCTGTGCGCTTTTCGTTCACAGAATGCCTATCTCCTTAACCAGCCTTTAACAATGTGGGGTATTCCCGCAAGCCCGTGTGGTAAAAATACGGTGACCAAAAGCAGAATGATACCATAGACAATCACCTCAAATTCTTCAAAAAAATGCAGCCATTCGAAACTTAAAAAAGTGATTAAAAACGCGCCGATAATAGCTCCCCAAATGTCATGCATGCCGCCCAGAGCGATCATAATCAGCAGCTTTATCGAAAAGAAAAGATCAAAAGTAGTGGGATTGATAAAGTTAAGATGATGGGCATAGAGGCTCCCGGCCAACGAGCCCAAAATGGCCGAATAGACAAAAACCATTATCTTAAACCGTGAAACATCGATCCCCATGGCATTGGAAGCCGCTTCGCTCGCGTGGATAGCTCTTAACGCCCGTCCCGAGCGGGACTGAATGACATTAATTGTAAATATAAAGGCAGCATATACAAAAAACCAAACCAGATAATAGTATTTTTCGGTGGTATCAAAATTAAATCCAAATACACTTAAGCCCGGAATACCGCTCATCCCGTCGGGGCCTCCGGTCCACTCTACTTCTTCATTGAAGATAATAAACACAATGATCCCGAAGGCCAGCGTTGCCATAGCCAGATAGTGTCCGCTGAGTTTCAGGGAGGGCACGCCCACCATTATTGCCACGATCGCAGCGACAACCATGCCAATTATCATACAGAGCCAGGGGTTCAGACCGTAAGTGGCTGTCAGAATACCGGATACATAAGCCCCGATACCGTAAAAAGCGGCCTGGCCAAGCGATATCTGTCCGGCATAACCCATCAACAGGCTAAGACCCATGGTCATCAGACAATAAATCCCGGCAAAAATCATGAGATCGGGATAATGTCCAATCCCTGGAATTACGCGTGCAATCCACGGAAAAACAATGATGAACAGTGCAAAAAAGGTTATCGGTAATTTGCCAACCCTTAGCATATTTAAAACCTTTTGAACTTACTGACCTCAACGCTTCCCAGCAGTCCGCTGGGTTTTATGAACAAAACGGCCAAAAGCACAATCAAAGCAAAAGCATCTTTATACCCTGAATGGATAAGACCCGCCCCAAACGATTCGATCGTCCCCAGGATCAATCCCCCCAGAATAGCACCTGGAAAACTACCCAGACCTCCCAGGATTACGGCACCAAATCCCTTTATAGCCAACATGGCACCGCGGTCATATTCCATCAAAGAGATCGGAGTTACGGTGATTCCAGCTACCGCACCGATAGCGGCTGAGAGCGAAAAGGATAATAAAATCATTTGCTTAACGTTGATGCCGACCAGGCTGGCGGCATCGGGATTTTCTGCACAGGCGGACATGGCTTTGCCGATGATGGTCTTTTCGAAAAAGAATGTTAATAAAATAACGATAACAATTAAGAAACCACCCACCCAGAAATATTGAGGCTGAATTATGGCCCCCATGAGATGGATTGGATTTCGCCCTGAAAAGGCGGGAAGATCAAAGGGGTCTTTGCCCCAGATAAACATGGCAATGCCTTTAATGATAAAAGAGGCGGCAATGGTTGCGACAATCAGCTTCAGAACCGACGGCTGACGAATGGGGCGGATGGCTAAACGTTCCAGCAGCATACCCGCTAAAGTGACCAGGATCATGGTTAGCGGGAATGCCGCCAATAGAGGCAATCCGGCTGCAACATGTAAAAAGACCATGATCAAGCCGCCCAACATAACAAATTCACCCTGGGCGAAATTGATGATTTCGGTCACATTGTAGATAATATTAAAACCAATGGCCACCATGGCATAAATGCTGCCAACCGTTAAGCCGGTGATCAGATACTGGAATAGCTGGCTTGCAAAGGTAATTTTTTCCATGGATCAATGCTTCATAAAAAGTGAGGGTGGTCAACAATAACCACCCTCACAAGAATTGTAAATAGTTATGTGGTGTTACCGGGCCAGGGCCCAGTCGCCGTTTTTGACGACAATCATCATAAATGCGTCCTTATCCAGGCCGATATGATCATTCGCTGAATACTTAAAAACGCCGTGCTGACCGACAAAGCCGGAGGTATTATTTTCCAGATAATCTCGAATAGCTGCCCGGTCACAACCCACAGCCTTAAGCGCTTTTGCCACCAGATACAGTGCATCCCAGGCGTGCCCGCCAAAGGAACTCAATGGTTCATTGTATTTAGCCGAATAATCATTAAGATATTGTGTGGTTACCTTCTTCTGGACGTGGCCTGTCGGCAAAATTGTAGCGACATTGACAGCGCCCAGCGGGGTGTAGACACCTTCAGCTGCACCCGCGGCCAGTTCAATGTTTTTACGGCTGCCGAATCCATGGCTTTGATAAAACGTAATTTTGGTCATCCCCAGATCTTTCCAGTTACGCAGAACCACAACCTGGGTGGGACCGACAGACCAGTTGACAATCGCCTGGGGGCCGACACCTTTTATTTTGGTCAACTGAGCGGTCATATCGGTGTCTTTGGGGCCATAGGACTCATCGGCAACAATCTTTATGCCGTATTGCGGTGCCAGCCTGACCAGTTCACCATGTCCGCTTTTTCCGAAGCCGGAGGTAACGCTCATAACGGCGATTTTATTAATCCCACGCTTTTTGAGGTGGGTGTAAATGGCTTCCACCGCCATGGTATCGGTCTGAGGCGTCTTAAATACCCATTGACGCGGCTTATTGGCCTTGTCATCCCAGGTAATTTTATAACTGGCAGCCACTGAAATCAAAGGGGTCTTGTATTGCGCCGCCAGGGGCACAACCGCCATGGAGGTACCACTTAAGGACGGACCGATCACTGCACACACCTTGTCCTGAGTCATTAATTTTTTAACTGCCAGATTGGCCTTGGTGGCATCGCCTTCGGTGTCATAAACGATAAGTTCCAGCTTTTTCCCATTGATGCCGCCGGCTTTATTGATTTTCTCGGCGACCATGATGGCCGTTTTTTTCTCAGGATCTCCTAAAAATGACGTACGCCCGGTAGCCGAAAAGACGGCTCCGACCTTATAGGAATCTGCCAAGGCCGGTGTAATTATCACCCCAAAACAAAATAGAAAAGCAATTGCGATCAATACTAATTTTTTCGGCATGGTTAGCCCTCCTTTTGAAATAATCAATCACAAAAAAAAATAAACACCATTCATTTGCCAAAGATAATTAGATAGCTATATCACAGCTATTTGAATTTTTGTCAAGAAAAAATGCCGCCAATCTCGATGATGGTTTTGGGATTATGACCGCTGTGCAAGCGAAAAAACAGACCTTATTTAATTTTGATCCGGCTTATTTTTTTTGCTTGATGGATTGCTCGAAGTCCTCGAAAAATTTGTTGCGCTGTTTCCAGTCCGGTCCGAAGCGTTCATTAAAAAATTCACCGAGTTTATCAAACAGCTTGCCCCAGACCGGTTGCCCGCTTTTCAGCACCACATCCGCCAAAAACTCATCCAGGTTGCTCATTTTTTCCTTTGGAAGGAAAGAAACTGCGCCCAGTTTAATGGATTTTTCTAATGCCTCCGGCGTCAATGCATAGGCGGTCAGCATTACGGTGGGGAACCCCCGTTTGACAGATGTCTTTAAGAGTTCGAAGCCATTTACGCCCATGATATCCAGGATGACAATATCGAAAGTGTAACTCATCAAAAGCTGACGGGCGGTTTCATAATCATTGGCTTTCCGTACAAGGCACATGTCCAAAACCTCTACGATGGTATCGGTAACATCGACCTCATCATCGACCGCCAATACAATTTTATCTTTCAACAGGCTTTCAGTATCCATGATCTTGATTTCTCCTTTCTGCAAAAGGCTGTTTAGCACCGAAAAGCCGCTATGACTACTATCCTGAAGGCCTATACCATTAGAAAAAACGACAAGTCAAGGAGTGGTTTGATTTTATGAATTATATCTTGCATTGCAAGACGTGCTGTAATAAAGGTCCATTCTCTGGGTTCTGGGTTCAGAGGTTCAAGCTTCAAGCTTCAGCGTTCAGAGGTTCAAAGGCTTGTTAGATTAGTTTTATTTGTCTCATTGGTTGAATTGGTTGGCTTATAGTGGTTGTCAAAAAAACGTTCCGTTATTCAAACGTTTTTTTCTACAACCACTTATGCCCCTATTCCTTAATTCGGAACATTATTATGGAAAGCGGTATAAACTGAACCAATGGAACGAATCAAACCAATCAAACCAATATAACGTGTGTTTGACACCTGACACCTGACAAACATCAATTTTCTCTATTTTGAATATCGAATATCGAACAAGAAATTTTGAATGATGAAGTTTTCTTTGCCTTCGATATTCAACATTCTATATTCGATATTCTGCGGTTCTCTGTTTTCTGACATCTGGCTTCTGACCTCTGAACCCAGAACCTCTGAACCTTTGAACCCTGAACCCAGAACATGATGACACCATCCGAAGAAAAGCAGATATTGACCCTCAATGAACGGTTATCAAAAGAAATCCAGATCGAGTTCATACAGACCGATCATGAGAAAAGCCCTGCAATTAAACAATTTTGCGTCGAACTTATTCAACGGGTACCTAAAATTCGGGTCAAAAAAGAAGCAGGCGATCCAGGGGCGGTTCCGGCTATACAGATTCATAACGGGCTACGGTATCAGGCGGTTCCTTCGGGCACTGAAGTTGGGCCCTTTATTGAAGCCCTTCAATTGAAAGCTTCGGGGACAGCTCAAATTAAGCGTGCAACACAAGCCCGGCTGGCAAAAATAGATTTTCCAACCCATCTGGTTATTTACGTCTCGCCGCAGTGCAAATTCTGCCCGGGCGCCTTACACCAGCTGCTTCCGCTGCTAACTTTGAACGACAACATTCGATTAACGGTTGTCGACGCGCTGCACTTCCCCGAACTTGCAGAAAAAGACAGCATTCAATCCGTGCCCACCTTGATTTTAGAAGATCAATTCCGCTGGACCGGGACATTTCAAATTGATGAAATTGTTGAGGTCATGGCAAACCGCGACCCCAGTTTCCTTGGGCCGGTTTCTCTGGAAATGATGCTAAAGGAGGGCAAAGCCGGTCAGCTGGCAGATATGATGCTGGCAAAAGTGGAAATTTTTCCAGCCTTTTATGCGCTTTTAATCCACTCGAAGTGGCCGGTTCGTTTGGGTGCGATGGTGGTGATGGAGGAAATCATCGAGAAAAATCCTGATCTGGCGGGTCAAACCCTGAAACCCCTGTGGGAGCGGTTTTGCAAAGTTGATAATCGGGTAAAGGGAGATCTCATATATATTTTCGGTCAAATGGCGCCAATGGAAATAAAGCCTCTACTGGAAAACATATTGAAAGGAGAATATGAGGCAGAAGTCAAAGAGGCTGCAAGAGAAACGCTGGATAAACTGTCGTAATACTTTATTCCATTCTCAACTTACCAGCCGTGTCGAATCTCAAATTCTCCAGGCAAAGACGCCAGCATATTAATAGGAACCAACTTTGTAGGCGGCCGCTGGTTGAGATACTCGATTTCTGCTGCCGGGGTTTCTGTCTGTCTGGCGATGATGTCCTGTACCGCCGGAACGCACATCCTCCCCTGGCAGCAGCCCATGCCCATGCGGGTCATGCGCTTTAACTCGTTCATCTCGCTGGTACCCTTGCGAATGGCTTTTTTGATATCCCTTAGTGTTAATTCTTCGCATCGACAGATGATGGTATCATCATTGGCAAGTTCAAATAGACCTGGACGAGGATACGATATCCTATCAAGGGCATCTCGCAAATGCCGGATCTTTTTCATGTTACTCAGATATGGTTTTTTCCGCTTTCCGGCTTCCTCAGATGATATGAGTCCGAGTGATCGGGCGATGGAGATGCCGGCGATTCTTCCTTCAAACATCGCCATGGAACTGCCGGCTACACCCGCTCCGTCACCCACGGCAAACACACCTGGCACAGAAGTTTCCATGTTTTCATTTCGCACAGGGATCCAGCCACCGAGATAAGGCTCATATCTGTGCTTACAGCCCACCAACCGTTTTAGTTCAACCGAGGGTACCAGACCATAACCGATGCATATGGCATCAACCTTGAGGATACGGCGCGTTTTTTCAATGGGTCTCCAGTCCTGGTCGACCTCAGCAATAACCGCCTCCTCCACTTGACTGTCCCCGCGGGCCTCCAATATGATATGTCTGCGCAACATGGGCACACCCGCTTTGCGAATTCCCCGCATATATTGAAGTCCATCCGTCAAAAGTCCCCAATTGCGACTGAATCCTTTTAACAATTTGAGCCAGTTATTGATTTCACCCGCCTCAAGTATCGCCTCAACCTTTCCGCCACCATATAGGACCTGGTTGGCCACAACCAACTGTAAGGGGCCTGTGCCGGCAAAGAGGATATTTTTGCCGGGCAATACCCGTTGCATTTTGACCAAGGTCTGTGCCCCCCCTGCGGTCAAAACACCCGGCAGGGTCCAGCCCGGGAATGGAACCGGCCGGTCGTAAGCGCCTGTGGCCACAATAAGCTTATTGAACGGTAGGCGGTGTCCTTTGCCTGCTTGATGAAAGGCCATGATCCGGTTTTCAAATGTACCGAACACCAAAGTATCTTGCAGGTATTCTATCTTTTGACGAAAGGTATCGAACTCTGCAAGAAGCACTTTCCCCTTTTCATAATCCGGACCCAGAAACTTGGGATTCACCAGTTTGAACCCGTCGTTGAACTGACCGTAAATCCGGCCGCCGGGTTTCGGATTCTCATCCAGAATTGTGGTGGTTACCCCCGCCCTTGCTGCTTCAACTGCGGCGGCGATTCCACCGGGGCCAGCACCGATGACAATCAATTCGGGATCTTTCACTCCCTCACTTCCCATCTCTGCAATCCTTTCTGAGTTTCTAAACGCATACCAGGCCGAGCCAGCGTCTGGCATGCCCTGGTATTGGGAACGCCATCGATGACCATCGTACAGCCGTAACACAGGCCGATGCCGCAGCAAATCCCTCGGGGTTGGTCACGCTTGGCAGTCTTGTTCGTTATCCGTATGCCGGCTGCCATGAGGGCTGCAGCGACCGTCTCCCCTTCGTAAGCCACAACCTGAACACCATCGACTTCGATTTCAAAGGCCTGACCCCGTTCCACATCCTTCCATATTCTCAAGTCTTCCATCATATCATCTCCCGAATATTCAATCGGGTCTCTTCATATCGATTCATCAAGGATGTCTGATAGGATTTCGCTATGGACGATTACCTGCTTAATCAGAGATGAATGCTGTCAAATCGTGTCCAGCGCACAGCCGACAAATCCATTGACGGCGCCCCGTCAACGATCCATTCCGCCAGAAGCCTTCCCGTAATCGGGCCCAGGCAAAAGCCGTGACCCGAATGCCCTGCGGTCAAATAGAATCCTTCTACATCGGGGGCTTTGTCGATGATGCAGACCGCATCAGGGGTCCAGTTGGTCAGTCCTGCCCAGCTATGAACAATGTTGACCTTCTCAAGAAAAGGAAAAAGTGTCATGCAGCTTTGCCCAGCAATTTTAAATGCATCATAACTTGTCGATTTATTATCATCTTCGATGGGCGCACTTGGAATGCCGATGTGCATTCCGCCGCTTAAAGCCTGGCGGAAATAACAGCTGCATTGATCGGCGCTGATAAATTCAGTGAAAACCGGGGGAAGCGGCTCGGTAACCATGAGTTGAGACCGTTTAACCTCAACCGGAAAATCCAGACCGATTTGATTACAAATAGGCCTTGACCACGCCCCAGCGGCAATGACGAAATCCGAAGCCCTGTATTCGGCTTGCGCCGTCACAGCAGCAGCCACGCGACCGGATTTGACCTTCAATCGCTCCAACGGTTCACGCTCCCTAATCTCGGCACCCAGCTTTTGTGCCGCTTTTGCGTAAGCCTTGCTCACGAATAGCGGATTGGCATTTCCGTCCGATGGACAATAAGTGGATCCCAGAATGTCCAGATCCTTTCTCAGATTCGGAAGCAATTTCCGCGTCTCCTCAGGACCCAACAACCGTACATCCAGGCCGGCTTCCTGGGAATATTGAAGTTGTTCAATAAAAAGATCATACCGATCGGGATTTCCTAAAATATGGAGGTTGCCGCCTTGCTGATATTCAAGCTCCCACTCCAACTCTTCCTGCAACCCCTGCCAGATCTTCACAGATTCCATAGCCAAAGGAAGCTCCGCCGGATCACGCTTTTGCTGACGCACACCCCCTCCATTTCTTCCCGAGGCCTCAGCGCCAATGAAACCTTTTTCCAGAAGGATAACGGATTGTCCCTTTCTGGCCAGCTCGTACGCTGTAGAACACCCCATGATCCCACCGCCAATGACAACCACCGCTGCTTCTCTAACGTTAACCATTTTCATCTTCACAATCTGTGTTATATTGCGTCGAGACGTATTTACATATCCGAAATGCCGCTTATAAATCAACTGCTATGTTTTTTTGTACTTAATTTTGTGCATCCACGAAATGGTTAAATGTCCTGAATGAACCCGATATTATTGAAAATTGCAAAATATCAACTAAACTAAACTTGTTTTAAGCGAAAAGACCCAAAAAAAAGACCCCGTCGTGTTCGACAGGGTCTGTTGAAATGATTTCAAATCTTTTTGGAAAGGAGATTCGATGATGAGTTTATTTAAGCTTTTTTTTCGTCCTTTTCGGCTTTCTTTTTTACTTTTCTTTTAGGCTTTTGATCGGCTTTTTCTGCATTTTGGGCATCAGCCGCTCTCTTTTTCCCAACCGACTTGGCTTTTGGCTCAGTTTCCTCTGCCGCGGTTTTCTTCTTGGCCGATTTCTTGGCCGCGACCTTTTTCTCTTTTTTGTCTTGCGCCTTCTTTTCTTCTTTGGCTTCAGCGCCAGCTATCTTTTGGGTGTCGGCTTTTGTTTTCGCAGCTGCCGCTTTAGCGGCTTTCTTTTTGGTTTTTTTCTTACCAGCGGTCTCAGGAACAATCAGTTCAATCAAAGACATCGGCGCCGCATCGCCGGCCCGTCGACCCAACTTGACAATGCGGGTGTACCCACCGGCAGAATTACCAAATTTTTCGCTGGCTTCATCAAACAGTTTATGAACCACAGCTTTTTCCCTGATAATCGCAAGGGCTTGCCGTCTGGCGTGCAGGTCGCCCCTTTTGGCCAGCGTGATGAGATGCTCTGCCAAGCGCCGCAACTCTTTGGCTTTGACGCCCGTGGTCCGAATACGCTCATGTTTAAACAACGATGTGACCATATTGCGGAACATCGCTAAGCGATGACTCGTGGTTCGATTTAGCTTCAAGCTGGCTTTTCGATGTCTCATATGGCCAATCACTCTCCTTCTTCATTGTCTTCTTCGGGGGGTACAAAGCCTTCCAGTTTCAACCCGAGCGACAAATCCATTTCGGACAACACTTCTTTAATTTCGTTTAAGGACTTGCGACCGAAGTTCTTTGTTTTGAGCATCTCCCCTTCAGTTTTGCTGACCAGTTGCCAAATCTGGTTGATGTCAGCATTCTTCAGACAGTTGGCGCTGCGAACCGATAATTCAAGCTCTTCAACGCTGCGATACAGATTTTCATTAAACTTCGGTTTGGTCTTATCTTTGGACTTTTCCGCAGGCACCGGTTCCAGTTCTTCGTCAAAGTTGATGAAAATAGTCATCTGCTCTTTTAAAATCTTTGCGGCAAAAGCCACGGCATTTTCGGGAAGAATGCTTCCGTCGGTCCAGACTTCCATCGTGAGTTTATCATAATCTGTTCGCTGGCCGACGCGCGCATTGCCTACCACGTAATTGACGCGTTTGATGGGTGAGAAGACCGCATCAATCGGTATCGTACCGACAGGGGCGTCTTCATCTTTATTTGCTTCGGCAAGAGAGTATCCTTTCCCGTGTTTTACGGTCATGATCATGTTTAACTTGCCCTTGCCCGAAAGGGTCGCAATGTGGTGTTTGGGATTCAGCACTTCACATTTCCCGTCATCACTCAGGATATCGCCGGCGGTGACTTCTGCCTCTCCCGAAGCTTCAATTCGGACGGTCTTGGGTTCTGCGTCGGCAACCCGAAAACGCGCTTCTTTGAGATTTAGAATAATCTCGGATACGTCTTCCAGCACTCCGGGAATAACACTGAATTCATGCATGACACCGTCAAACTTTACCGTTGTTATGGCAGCGCCGTATAAGGATGACAGCACGATCCTCCTCAAGGAGTTGCCGATCGTAATCCCGAAACCCCTTTCCAGGGGTTCACACACAAACTTGCCATAGGATGGATTGCTGCTAACCTGAACTTTTTCTGGTTTAATCATTTGTTGCCAGTTAACATACATCAGTTCATCAGATGACATTTTTTCTCTCCAAATTGAAAAGGTTTTTGGATGATCGATTTAAAAGCCGAAACCGCAGCCCACAATCTTCACTCTACAGCACCCGCTATTTTGAATAGAGCTCGACAATCAGCTGCTCTTGAATCGGCATCGTAAGGTCTTCGCGTACTGGAAATCCGTTCACGACACCTTTGTTCTTATCTTTTTCGAGCTCCAGCCACTGCGGAATTCCTCTGCGGACGACTGCCTCTATGGCGTCAGTGATCGCAGCAACTTTTTTGCTCTTTTCTTTTACTTCAATTAAATCGCCTTCTTTGACCAAAAAAGAGGGAATGTTGACTTTTTTGCCATTGACCAAAAAATGATTGTGCAGGACAAACTGGCGTCCCTGAGCGCGAGAATTCGCAAAGCCAAGGCGATAAACAACGTTATCTATACGCCGTTCCAGTAACACCAGCAGATTGGTTCCGGTGACACCTCTCTGACGTTCAGCCCTTTCAAAAAACAGGTGAAATTGTTTTTCAGAAAGTCTATACATTCTTTTGACTTTCTGTTTTTCCCGCAACTGGATCCCGTAGTCAGAAATTTTCCTGCCGCGGCGTTCACCATGCTGTCCGGGCGGATACGAACGCCGGTCAAAGGCGCATTTATCCGAATAGCAGCGGTCCCCCTTAAGATACAATTTTAAGTTTTCGCGCCGGCAGTGCCGACAAACCGAATCTTTATATCTTGCCAAAAGATCCTCCCTTTTGTTTCATCAAATGGTTAATTCGCTGAAGGGTTAATTCGTAATTGACGATATCTTCCTTTAAAACTATTTGACTATTTACCGTTTCAACTAATTAACCCCATTAAACTCTGCGTCGTTTGGGTGGTCGACATCCATTATGGGGAATGGGTGTCACGTCTTTAATCATTACGACATTGAATCCGGTGGCTTGCAGCGCACGTAATGCGGATTCTCTTCCGGGACCGGGCCCCTTAACATAAACCTCTACGGTTCTCATCCCGTGTTCCATTGCCTTTCTGGCTGCGTCCTCAGCGGCCAGCTGGGCTGAAAAAGGCGTACTTTTACGAGAACCCTTAAAGCCCTGAACCCCGGCACTGGACCAGGAAACGACATTTCCCCCTGAATCGGTTATGGTCACAATCGTATTATTAAATGTCGATTGAATATGAACAACGCCATTGGAAATATTTTTCTTTACCTTTTTCTTCGTACGAGTTTTTTTGACCATCGGTTTTGCCTCATTGGTTTACTTTTTCTGTTTGGCGGCGGCTTTCTTTTTGACGGCGGCCCGTTTCGGTCCCTTCCGAGTACGGGCATTGGTGCTCGTTCGCTGTCCGCGCACCGGCAACGATTTGCGATGACGCAGTCCCCGATAAGACCCAAGATCCATCAAGCGCTTGATATTCATCGAGATTTCGGTGCGCAGTTCACCTTCCACTTTAAATGCATCGTCGATTACCTTGCGGATATTGCTGATCTGATCATCCGTCAGTTGATCGGTCTTCAAATCTAAATCGATATTCAGTTTCTGCAAAATCCGTCTGGAGGAAGTTCTGCCGATCCCATAAATATAGGTCAGCCCGATTTCGATTCGCTTATTCCTGGGTAGATCAACCCCTGCAATCCTTGCCAATGTCTATCCTCCTTTAGCCCTGCCGCTGTTTGTGCCGTTTATTTTCGCAGATCACCCGCACGACTCTTTTGCGTCGAATGATTTTACATTTGGGGCAAATTTTTTTTACAGATGCGCGTACTTTCATAAATTATGCTCCTAAAATCAGGTACTGGGATTTGGTAGTGGTAATAAAAGCACGAACTGTTTGCTATCCTTACCGGTACCCAATACCGAATAGCCCGTTTATTTCGATCGATAGGTGATTCGGCCGCGAGTCAGATCATATGGAGAAAGCTCAACCGTGACTTTATCTCCGGGAAGGATCTTAATAAAGTGCATTCGCATTTTTCCCGAAATATGGGCAAGCACCTGATGTTTGTTCTCCAATTCAACCTTGAACATCGCGTTGGGCAATGTTTCCAGAACAACACCCTCAACAACAATCGCTTCTTCTTTGGCCACAGGTAACTCCTGTTTCCTGGGTTAATATAATTATCAAAGCCATTACTACCGGCTATTAGCGGCTCTTTAACCGTGTACCACCGCTCTTTAAAAATCCCTCATAGTGACGGCTCAGCATATGCGACTCGATCTGCGCAACCGTATCAATCGCCACACCGACGACAATCAGCAACGCCGTTCCACCGAAATAAAACGGGACATTAAACCGCGTTATCAAAATAGAAGGCAGGACACAGACAGCTGAAACGTAAATTGCGCCTCCCAGCGTAATACGAGTTAGCACCTTATCAATATAATCTGCCGTGCGCTTGCCGGGCCGGATGCCTGGAATGTAACCACCCTGTTTTTTCATGTTTTCGGCCACGTCAACCGGGTTAAAGGTGACAGCGGTATAAAAGTAACAGAAAAAGAAAATAAATCCCACAAACAGCAATTCATACATGGCATTGCCCGGCCGCATGCTTTCGCCAATCGTTTTTATCCAGGGAATATTGATAAAATTGGCGATGGTGGCCGGAAACATGATGATCGATGAAGCAAAAATCGGGGGAATCACACCGGAAGTGTTGATTTTCAGCGGCAGATGGGTACTCTGGCCGCCATACATTTTTCGCCCGACCACCCGTTTGGCATATTGAACCGGTATGCGCCGCTGCCCCTGTTCGACAAAGATAATGAAAGCGACAACCAGCACCATGAAAATGATTAACATCAGGGCAATAAATATTCCCATTTCTCCGGTTGACAGCAAACGAAATGTATTTCCGCCAGCGGTCGGCAGCCGAGCAACGATGCCGGCGAAAATAATCAAAGAAATTCCATTGCCAATTCCGCGTTCGGTAATCTGCTCTCCCAGCCACATGATAAAGGCCGTACCGGCCGTTAAGGTGATCACCGTCATCAGTCTGAAGGCCCATCCCGGCAACAGGACCACCGGAGCCCCGCCGGGCGAGCTCATGCTTTCCAGCCCCATACTGATACCGAAGCCCTGAATAATACTTAAAAAAACGGTGCCGTAACGGGTATACTGCGTTATTTTTTTGCGCCCCTGCTCGCCTTCTTTTTTTAGTTGTTCCAGATGCGGTATGACGACAGTTAAAAGCTGCAAAATAATTGAGGCACTGATATAGGGCATAATCCCGAGAGCAAAAACAGACAGCCGCTCCAAGGCCCCTCCCGAAAACATATTAAAAATACCGAATATGGTGCCTTCCGCCCTGGCAAAAAAGGATGCCAGTGCCCCAGAATCGATACCCGGAACCGGAACATGGACACCCACTCTGTAAACAACAAGCAAACCCAAAGTGAACAGAATGCGCTTTTTTAGCTCGGGTATTTTAAAAACATTTTGGAACCCGCTGCCAATCATTATACGACCTCTACACTGCCGCCCGCTGCCTCAATCTTTTCCCGGGCACTTTTGCTGACATGATTTAGTTTGACATTTAGGGCAACACGGATCTCCCCGTGTCCCAGTAATTTGACACCGTCTTTTTGGCCTTTAACGAGCCCTGCTTTCACAAGCGCAGCTTCATCCACCAGACTGCCGCTCTCAAATGCGAGTAAATCTCTTAGATTAATGACGGCAATTTTTTTTCTGAAAATATTGGTAAAGCCGCGCTTGGGAAGGCGCCGTTGAATAGGCATCTGCCCGCCTTCATAACCGGGTCTGACACCGCCACCAGATCGACTGTTATACCCTTTGTTGCCCCGACCGGCGGTCTTGCCCCAGCCGGATCCAACACCACGGCCCAGCCGATTATTGGATTTGCGAGATTTTGAAGACGGCGATAGTTCATGAAGCTTCATCGACCTTCTCCTCCTCCTCAGTGCTAACGAGATGTGATACTTTATTAATCATTCCCCGGATTTCAGGGGTATCTTTGAACTCAACCGTTTTATTTAATCGGGTTAGACCCATCCCCCGCAAGACCTTGCGATGCTTTTCGGGTCTGCCAATCATGCTTCGAATGAGTTTTACTTTTACACTTCCGGCCATTTATCTCATCCTTTCTGTGATCCGCTCATTTGCTCCATTAATCCTAAACTGCTGGGATCTACAGATCTTCCACAGAAATTCCGCGTCTGTTAGCCACCATTTCACGACTCTCGAGTTGTTCGAGGCCTTTGATTGTTGCCTTTACCAAATTGTGGGGATTGTGTGACCCAAGACACTTGGTTAAAATGTTTTGCACGCCGACTGCTTCAAGAACCGCCCGAACAGCTCCGCCGGCAATTACACCGGTACCCTCCGCCGCCGGTTTAAGCAGAACCTTGCCGGCCCCAAATCGACCGATGGTTTCATAGGGAATCGTGCCTTCAATCAAGGGGACCGCGATCATATTCTTTTTGGCCTTTTCAATACCTTTACGAATGGCCTCGGGGACTTCTCCGGCTTTGCCGAGACCGAATCCAACGGATCCCTGACCGTCGCCGACAACAACAATCGCGCTGAAACTAAAACGACGACCGCCTTTGACCACTTTCGCCACCCGATTGATGTAGACCACTTTGTCAATTAACTGAGTTTCCTCTATTTCTCGTTTGAACAAGAGCCTGCCTCCTTTGGTATTTCAACCTAAAAGAAGAGTTAAATCCTTAAATTTACAATTTGCCTATTCTTATTTTTAAAAACTTATCACCACAAAGGCACGAAGTTCACAAAGTTAATAAAAACAATTTTTATCAATAATTCTTTGTGCGCTTTGTGACTTTGTGGTTAATTCCATTTTTTATCGAGCCTCACCGGTCCGTTTAAGGCTATCAAGGATTAAAATTTTAAGCCGGCCTCACGGGCACCTTCAGAAACGGCCTTTAGCCTGCCGTGATACAGAAATCCGTTACGGTCAAATACGACCTGTCTGACGCCCTTTTCCAAAGCGCGCTGGCCAATGATTTTACCCACCGTACTCGCCGCAGTCAGCTTGTTCTTCGTTTCCGGAACTTCTCGCACAACCTTTTCCGTGCTCGAAGCGGCGACAAGCGTTTGGCCCAGAGAATCGTCAATCAACTGTGCATAAATGTGCTTGGCACTTCTAAACACACAGAGCCTTGGCCGGTTCGCGGTACCAACCAGCTTTTTGCGAATTCTTTTTTTACGTTTTAACCGTGCCTGTGTTCTTAAATTAAGCGTTCCCATTTCCTGATGCCCATTTTTGACTGTTAAATAAACACTTCACTTGAAGTGGTTTCAAAACCCCAGATCAGGTTCAAGGGCAAGGCGCAGGCCGATCGAGAAAGCGCAGCATACATTTTGTATGTGAGCATTTATCGGAGGCCTGCAACGCAGCCATTGGGCCTTAGATGGGGTTTTGTAACCACTTCTACTGTTGTGCCGTGACCCCTGCTTTACCGGCCTTTCTGCGAATCCGTTCTTCAGCGTATTTTATGCCTTTGCCCTTGTAAGGTTCCGGAGGCCGTATTTTCCGAATGGCCGCAGCGGCCCGACCCAGTTTTTCCTTATCGATGCTGGATAATTTGATAATGATGTTGCGATCAACCGACGCACTAACTCCCTCCGGTAGTTCGAACTCAACCGGATTTGAATACCCCACATTTAAAACAATGGCGTTTCCTTTGGTTGCGGCCCGATAGCCAATGCCATTTATAACCAGCGTGCGTTCAAATCCCTGGTTGACGCCTGTAATCATATTGGCCACCAGGCTTCTGGTCAGCCCTTGCAGCGCACGGCTGGTCCGATTATCTTTGAATGGAACCACGTTCAAGACACCGTCGTCTATTTTTAAATCCACAGCGGGGTGAATCGATCGCGTTAGTGTACCCTTCTCGCCTTGAACGGTTATCACCCTGTTTTCATATGACACTTTGGTTTTTTCCGGAATTTGAACCGGTTTTTTCCCTACTCGAGACATGTATTACTCCCAAATTGCTACCATACATTGCAAAGGATCTCGCCTCCGACGTTTTCCTTCCGGGCTTTTTTGTCTGTCATAATGCCCCTGGATGTGGACAAGATTGAAATCCCCATGCCATTATAAACTGGCTTGATTTCATTGCTTTTCAGATAAACGCGACGGCTGGGTTTACTGATGCGTTTAAGGCCATAAACCACGACAGACTGGCCCGAACCGTATTTGAGGTAGATCCGTAAAATACCCTGTTTGCCATCTTTAAGGAACTTGTAATTTTTGATAAAACCTTCGTCCTTCAGGATCTTGGCTATCTCCGTTTTAAGTTTTGATCCCGGCACATCAACACTGTTAAACCTGGCTTTGACACCATTTCGAACACGCGTCAACATGTCGGCTATCGGATCGCTTACCGCCATTATTTTCTCCTATTATTTGGTATCTTGCTACCAACTCGATTTGACAACTCCGGGAAGCTTTCCCGCGGATGCAAATACCCGAAAACAAATACGGCAAAGTCCAAACTTTCTCAGATATGCTCTGGATCGCCCGCAGACCGGACACCGATTATATCGTCGCACCTCGAATTTGGGCTTTCGCATTGCTTTCATTCTGAGCGATTTTTTCGCCAAATCTCCCTCCCTAATTGCTAAACGGCATACCCAGCAGACCCAGTAGCTGCTTTCCTTCTTCGTCTGTCCCGGCTGTCGTTACGATGCTAATGTTGAGACCCTTGATCTTGTCAATTTTGTCATAATCAATCTCCGGGAAAATAATATGCTCTTTTATCCCCAAAGAGTAATTGCCTCGGCCGTCAAACGCTTTGGCGGTAACACCTCTAAAATCTCTGACACGGGCCAGTGCTATATTGACCAGTTTGTAATAAAAATCATACATCCGCTGATGCCGCAGCGTAACCATACATCCGATCGGCATCCCCTCTCTAAGTTTAAAGGCGGCAATGGATTTTTTGGCACGGGTGACCACCGGCTTTTGCCCGGCAATAGCCTTAAGTTCTTCTGTCGCGGAATCCAGGATCTTTATATTTTGGATGGCTTCGCCCAGGCCCATATTGAGAACAATTTTTTCCAATCTGGGAACCTGCATAATGTTTTTATACTTGAAGGCTTCCATGAGCTTGGGAACAATTTCTTTTTCAAAAATATTTTTTAACGGTGACATCGCCGTCCTCCGCCAGCCTGGCTTATGTATCTATGGCTTCGTCGCACTTAACGCAAAGCCGTATTTTTTTCCCATCCTCCAAGCGCTGCATTTTGATTCGAGTGGGATTTAGGCACTTGTTGCACATGATCATCACATTGGAGACGCGTACCGGCGCCTCACCCTCCACAATGCCCCCCTGTCTGTTTTTTGCACTTGGTTTGGCATGGCGTTTTATCAGATTGATCTTTTCAATGAGCAACCGATTCTTTTTGCGGTCAACCTTAAGGACCTTGCCTATTTTACCTTTGTCCTTACCGACCATAACCTTGACCTTATCGTCTTTTTTTATCTGTATCTTGGTTTGAAGCATTTTCGATTTCCCTAACCCGGACAAGCCGGAATTGACTATTGAATATTCAATCGGAAATATTCAATTATAAAACCTCCGGGGCCAATGAAATAATTTTCATAAACTGTTTGGCTCGCAATTCTCTGGCCACAGGACCGAAAATTCGGGTGCCGATCGGTTCTCGCGATGGGCTAACCAGGACGGCTGAATTATCATCAAAGCGGATGTAAGAACCATCCGCCCGGCGAATCTCTTTCTTGGTTCGAACCACAACCGCTTTCAACACATCGCCTTTTTTGACCTTGGCATTCGGCAGGGCTTCTTTAACAGACACCACGATGATATCACCGACACTGGCATATCGTCTTCGTGAGCCCCCCAGAACCTTGATACAATACAATACCTTGGCCCCTGAATTATCGGCTACGGTTAGCCTCGTCTCTGCCTGGATCATGTTATCGTTTCCTTGAAATTAAACCGCTTTTTTGACAATTTTGCTGACGCGCCATCTTTTTGATCGGCTAAGTGGCCGGGACTCGGAAAGTATCACCTGGTCGCCAATCTGGCACACATTACCTTGATCGTGGGCTGCAAACTTGGCCCGCCGCCGGATATACTTGTGGTAAAATTTATGCTTAACCAGCCGCTCAACGGCGACCACCACCGTTTTGTCCATCTTGTTGCTGACGACGGTTCCCACCAATTGTCTTTTCATTCCTTGTTTTTTCATAGCATCAATTATTTTCAGCAGTCTTGTTTTTCACTTCAACTTCACGAATAATGGTTTTTATACGGGCAATATCTCTTTTGGTCTGCTTCATCCGCTGGGGATTTTCAAGCTGGCCGATTTCATGCTGAAAGCGCAGGTTAAATAACTCTTCCTTGAGATCGCTGGCTTTCTGCTGCATTTCTTCGATGTTCATTTCTTTAATTTCACTGGCTTTCATCAGGCCTCACCCCTCTCAATAAATCGTGTTTTAACTGAAAGCTTATGCGCTGCCAGACGAAATGCTTCTTTGGCCACCTCTTTGCTAACGCCATGCATTTCATACAGGATTCTGCCAGGACGAATAACAGCCACCCAACCTTCCGGAGCACCCTTTCCCTTTCCCATTCGGACTTCAGCCGGTTTTTTGGTAAACGGTTTGTCCGGAAAAATACGAATCCAGATTCGGCCGCCCCTCTTGATGTGACGGGTCATCGCGATTCGCGCTGCCTCTATTTGTTTGGCACTAATGCTGCCGCACCCGGTGGCCTGCAATCCAAATTCTCCAAAATTCAGATGGCATCCCCGACGAGCAACACCCCTCATTTTGCCTTTTTGCTGTTTGCGGTACTTTACCTTTTTCGGACTTAACATCTTTAACGACTCCTGTTACGCGTTCCGCGATCCGAGTTTCGCGTTTTTGCGCTTATAACCCGCAACTCGTAACGCGCAACAATTGTGGTTTGTTTTTAAATCTAAATATCTAATGTAAGGCGTCGAAAACGTATCAAGGACTAGGCCTCACCGGGTTCCACTTCATCCTTTTTCAATATCTCCCCTTTGAAAATAAAAACTTTAACGCCAATCGCACCATAGGTGGTTCGCGCTTCGATAAAGCCGTAATCAATATCGGCCCTGAGCGTGTGCAAGGGCACCCGGCCTTCGTGATACCATTCCGTTCGGGCCATCTCCGCGCCTCCCAGACGGCCGGAGCAGATAATCTTCACACCCAGCGCACCGAAGCGCATGGCAGAGGAAACACCGCGCTTCATCGCACGGCGAAACGCTACCCGTCTTTCAATCTGCAGCGCTACATTTTCAGCAACCAGCTGGGCATCGATCTCCGGTTTGCGGACTTCCTGGATATCGATCAAAATTTCACGGTCCGTCATCTTTTCAATGTCTTTTTTGAGTTGGGATATTTCGGAGCCTTTTTTACCGATAACAATCCCGGGCCTGGAGGTATAAATCCGCAAACGCACACGCTTGGAGGAGCGTTCAATTTCAATTCTCGACACGCCCGCATGGTAGAGTTTTTCTTTAATGAACTTTCTCAATTTATGGTCTTCCAGTATATATTCGGCGTATTTTTTACCACCGTACCAGCGGGATTCCCACGTTTTGACAATTCCCAATCTCAATCCAATTGGATTTACTTTCTGGCCCAAGCTTTTACCTCCTTAGGTTAAACGCTATACCGAAGATTCTTCATCTAAAATGACGGTAATGTGACTGGTTCGCTTTAAAATCCGGGTTGCCCGGCCCCGCGCCCTGGCCCGCCATCGTTTCAGCGTCGGACCTTGATCCGCAACGACATTGCGTACGACCAGCAGATCGATATCAACATCCGGATTTTGATCCGCATTGGCGACCGCTGAACGGATGACTTTTTCCAAAATTCCTGCTGCCTTCTGGGGCATGAATTTAAGTGTATTCAGGGCGGTTTCAACCGGCTTGCCCTTGACTGTCCCAATTAATTTATGGACTTTGCGGGGCGAGATTCGCATATACTTTGCAGAAGCTTTGACTTCCATCGGTTTAAACCCTTGTTAATTGTTATTAGTTATTCGTTATTGGACTTTGACAATGAATGAGCGATAAGAACCGATTTTATTTCTCTAAAACCATTAACCAATACCTAATAACGAATAACCCCAATTGAGTTTTCACTCAATTGGCCAGTTACGTTAAGCGCGATTTCCGATCTCCGGAATGCCCGTAAAAGGTCCGTGTAGGTGAAAATTCCCCCAATTTATGGCCCACCATGTTCTCGGAAACAAACACCGGTACAAATTTTCGGCCGTTATGGACCGCCAGTGTAATACCGACCATCTCCGGAACGATGGTCGACCGTCGCGACCAGGTCTTAATGACCTGACTGCTGCGGGATGCCTGGGCCTGGTTGACTTTTTCAAGCAGGCGTTCTTCAATATAAGGACCTTTTTTCAACGAACGTGGCATGGATACTCCAAAATTTAGTTATTAGTTATTATTTCCGTTTTTTTACAATCAGACGGTTGCTTTTCCGTTTAGGCCGGGTCTTAAAGCCTTTAGTGGGCCAACCCCATGGGCTACAGGGATGACGGCCGCCCGAAGATCTTCCTTCCCCCCCCCCCATCGGATGGTCAACCGGATTCATGGCAACTCCCCGAACTTTTGGGCGACGCCCGAGCCAGCGTTTGCGACCGGCTTTACCCAGGGATGTATTTTCATGGCCTACATTTCCGATTTGCCCGATAGTGGCTTTGCACTTTAAAAGCACCATCCGCACCTCACCCGAGGGCAGTTTGATCAACGCGTAGGCGTCCTCTTTGGCCATCAGCTGGGCATAAGTGCCGGCGCTGCGAACAATTTGCCCTCCCTTTCCCAGGCGTAATTCAATATTATGAATATGGGTGCCCAGAGGAATATTACTCAACGGCAAATTATTGCCTGGTTTAATATCCGCATCGGGCCCGGATTCTACGATGTCAGCGACTTTAAGCCCAACCGGTGCCAGAATGTAACGCTTTTCTCCGTCAGCGTAATGCAAAAGGGCGATCCGAGAGGAACGATTGGGATCGTATTCAATGGCAGCCACTTTGGCCGGGATACCGGTTTTATCCCTTTTAAAGTCGATCATCCGATAATACCGTTTATGACCACCGCCCCGACGCCGGATGGTAATGCGTCCATGCGCATTTCGTCCAGCGGATTTTTTAAGCGATTTTAATAGCCGCTTCTCCGGAGCGGTCCGGGTGATCTCTTCAAATGAAGAATACGTCTGAAAGCGCCGCCCTGGTGAAGTCGGTTTAACCTTTCTGGTAATCATAATGTGCTCCTGAAAAGAGAAGTGGTTTCAAAGCCGCAGATCATGTTTTAGATGGGGTTTTGACGCCACTTCTAAGCTCCTTCAAAGAAATCAATGCGTTCTCCGGGCATCAACGTAATAATTGCTTTTTTCCAATCGCGGCGCTTGCCGACAGATCGCCCTCTGCGTTTAACCTTGCCCTTGACCTGCAAGGTTTGAATGTTGGCCACTTTGACTTTAAAAGCGGTTTCGACCGCCTGCCTTATTTCAATGCGATTTGCGCGCCGGTCGACTTCAAATGTCACCTGATTGGCAATCTCTTTTTGAATGTTTGTTTTTTCAGTGATCAATGGTCGTTTGATTATCTCATATTGCATCATGCGGCCAGCCTCCCCTCAATATTCTTTATTGCCGGCTCCAGCAATATTAACGTCTTGTATTTAAGGATATCATAGACATTCAAGCCATCATGGCGAAGCACTTTCACATCGGGTACGTTTCTGGATGACCGTTCCAAATTTTCATTTTTCACATCGGTGACGATGAGTGTTTTGCTCAGCTTCAGACTGTTTAAAATATCAACAAAATCTTTGGTCTTAATTTGCTTGAGCTCAAATTTATCAACCACAATGAGTTCCTTGGCTTGCAGCTTGCTGCTTAAAGCCATCTTCAGCGCCAGCTTGCGAACTTTTTTGGGCGCCCGGAAAGCATAGGTCCGCCCATCGGGTCCAAACACAACGCCGCCGCCCCTCAATAAAGGCGCCTTAATATCCCCGCGCCGGGCCCTTCCGGTGCCCTTTTGGCGAAACAATTTACGACCGCTGCCCCTCACATCGCTGCGATGCTTCACCGCAGCTGTGGCTGCCCGTCGATTGGCCAATTGCATGGTGACAATCTCATGCAGCACACTGGGCTTTACCGGAACATTGAAGATGTTTTCGGCCAGATCGACCGTTGTAACTTTTTTCCCTTTGGTATTCTGAACATCGATAACCGGCATAGCATTCCTCGTTTGCAGGAACTGAGGCAGAATCATTTTTGAATCACAATTCTGCACTTTAACAATACATTTTATGAAGCTTCGTCCTTAATAAATCTAAGCTTATTGATTGTGACCAGCGCAGACTTCGAACCCGGTACCGCGCCTTTGATCAAAATGATATTATCGTCGGGTCGGATATCAACAACTTCCAGATTCCGCATGGTTTGGCGGTCATTGCCATATTGACCGGGCATCTTTTTCCCTTTAATGATTTTTGACGGGGACGCACTGCACCCGACGGATCCGGGTATGCGGTGGCTGTGGCTTCCATGCGTTTTGCGTCCACCATGAAATCCGTGGCGTTTCATTACACCCGAAAATCCACGTCCTTTCGTTGTTCCGACCACATCCACGCGTTCTCCGATTTTAAACATCTCAAGGGTAATTTGCTGCCCCAGGTTGTATTCGCCCGGGTCGGCAACCCCAAATTCTTTAACACAATCAAAAGCCCCGGAATCGCTTTTGCTAAAATGCCCTTTTAGCGGTTTGTTTACGCGGGATTTTTTTTTCTTGCCAAACCCCAGCTGAAGGGCGTTATATCCGTCCGTTTCCGCAGTTTTTATCTGGGTAACCACACACGGACCGGCTTCAATTACGGTGACCGGCAGATACTGACCATCGGGCAAAAACAGCCCGGTCATTCCCAGTTTTTTCCCCATCAATCCTTTACACATCGCTTTAACCTTTTGTCCAATATTCATAAAAGGGTCAAAAAATTAGGGAAACAGGGCAAACCATCAACTCAAAGTTGCTTTAATTACCTGAATCCCTAATTAAGATCTGGGCTATAGCTTAATCTCCACATCGACACCCGCTGACAGGTCTAATTTCATCAAGGCATCCACTGTCTGCTGGGTGGGCTCCATGATATCCATGAGTCGCTTGTGGGTTCGGATTTCAAACTGCTCACGGGATTTTTTATCAATATGCGGAGATCGCAGCACCGTATATTTACTGATTCGTGTGGGCAGCGGTATCGGCCCAACAACCTTAGCACCGGTTTTGGTTGCCGTAGCGACAATATCGGATACAGATTGATCCAGCAGCTTATGGTCGTAAGCCTTGAGTCTGATTCTGATTTTGGTGTTGGTTATCATGATCGTATATTTCCGTTATTCAATAATTTCGCTGACCACACCAGCGCCAACAGTGCGCCCGCCTTCGCGGACCGCAAAACGTACCTCTTTTTCCATTGCAATCGGGGTGATCAACTCGGCTTCGATGGCCACATTGTCGCCGGGCATCACCATCTCCACACCCTCGGGCAACGTCAATATGCCGGTCACATCGGTGGTGCGAAAATAAAACTGCGGCCGATAGCCACTGAAAAACGGCGTATGACGACCACCTTCTTCCTTGCTCAATATATAAACCTCGGCCTTAAACTTGGTGTGCGGCGTGATCGTGCCCGGAATCGCTACCACCTGACCGCGCTCAACCTCTTCGCGCTTGGTGCCGCGCAACAATACCCCAATGTTGTCGCCCGCTTGACCCTCATCTAACAGCTTGCGAAACATCTCCACTCCGGTGCACACCGTCTTTAACGTCGGACGAATCCCCACGATCTCCACTTCATCGCCCACATGGATGATCCCACGCTCCACTCGACCCGTTACCACCGTGCCGCGCCCCGATATGCTAAACACATCCTCTATCGGCATCAAAAACGGCTTGTCAACATCGCGCTTCGGCTCCGGAACATACGCATCAATGGCATCCATTAACTCAAAAATACACTTGGCCTCTTCACTGTCGGCATCATCAGACTCCAACGCCTTGAGCGCCGATCCCCGAATAATGGGCGTGTCATCGCCGGGAAACTCATACTTGTCCAATAACTCCCGCAACTCCAACTCCACCAATTCGATTAACTCCTCATCATCAACCATGTCGGTCTTGTTTAAAAATACCACAATTCGCGGAACACCCACCTGACGCGCCAACAAAATGTGCTCGCGCGTCTGAGGCATCGGTCCGTCATCGGCGCCCACTACCAAAATCGCACCGTCCATCTGCGCTGCGCCGGTGATCATGTTCTTGATGTAGTCCGCATGACCCGGACAATCCACATGCGCATAATGACGATTGGCCGTCTCATACTCCACATGGGCTGTGGCGATGGTAATGCCGCGTTCTTTTTCCTCCGGCGCCTTGTCAATCTCATCAAACGGTACATAATCCGCCAAGCCTTTGCTGCCCAAATGCTTGGTGATCGCCGCCGTCAGGGTCGTCTTGCCATGATCAATGTGTCCGATCGTGCCCACATTTACATGCGGCTTGGTTCGCTCAAACTTCTCCTTCGCCATCTTCTCACCCTCCCAT
>Ga0255055_10000719_pt1 | contig 25105 bp, 34 predicted proteins | sample JV7_2_27_MG_FD_188633 | JGI IMG/M metagenome (GOLD analysis project Ga0255055, IMG submission 188633) | Seawater microbial communities from Jervis Inlet, British Columbia, Canada - JV7_2_27 | ecosystem: Environmental > Aquatic > Marine > Inlet | place: Canada: British Columbia | collected...
GATGAAACTGGAGAAAATATGATTAGCGTAGCGCCCGGAGCCAACTTTAAATTAACTCCAGAAGAAGTTCAATATAATTCAGGGGTTATTAAAAACGCTAAATGTTTAATAGTTCAAATGGAGATCCCTATTGAAACAATTGAAGAAATTTTTAAAATTGCAGAACAAGGGGAAGTCATAAAAATTCTAAATCCAGCGCCTTTAAAGCCGATTAACGCATCAATTCTGAACAATATTGATATTATAATTCCAAATGAGGGAGAATTGTTACAATTACATTCACTCTTAAAACTTAAAGAATTAGTTGGTAATAGTAAAGATAGAATAATTCAAGCTTCAAAAGACATTTCAAGGTTTGGAATAAAAACGATAATAACCACACTAGGCAACAAAGGATCTATCTTATACGATGCAGCACAGGATAAAATTGCAGAAGTGCCCGCCTTTAAGGTTCAAGCTATTGATACTGTAGGTGCAGGAGATTGTTTTAATGGGGTTGTAGCAAGTAAATTATGCCAAGGAAAAAATATACTAACTTCGGTAAAATATGCAACAGCAGCAGCCTCCATCGCTATAACAAGACAAGGAGCACAAGCTTCGATGCCGTATCTTAATGAAATTGAAGATCGTTTCAAGCATAATATTGATAATTACAACATTTAGGTGCATTTTAATGAGAGAAGAAATCATTCAACCTGATAGAGGCACAAACCTCAGGAAAAATGGAAATGAAGAGCTTAAATTAATTATCGATTCTGAATCTCTAAAGAAGATTTTTCTTGTAAATGGAACATCATTTTTTGCGCAACATTTGAAAGAAGCTAACCTTATAGTAAAATCAAACGATTTTTACATGGTTATTAATAAATGGGATAAGGATGTTAAAGTAAAGTATAGTACCAATATAGCCAACCACAAAATAATATATCAACCTTATAAATACGAATTTTCCAAAAAAAAAATAATTAACCCAGTGGGATTTAGTAGGAAATATAATGTCCCAAGTGGATATACTGATATATTGAATAAATGGTATAGCATTAAATTCACTTATCCTGATTACAATTTAATATATATCAAACCAGAAATTGGCATATCTATACAAATTCACCAATTTAGAGCTGAACATTGGAAAATTCTAGAAGGCAACCCAATTATAATAAATGCGAAAAAGGTTCATTATTTTGTTGAAAAGGGAACAGAATTTTTAAACGAAAAAATGACTTATCACTCAGTGTTGAACCCGAATAAAAATCCTGAACAATTCGTAATAATTGAAGAAAAATGGACTGGGAAATTCAACGAAGAAGACATAACTAGGGTATTTAACCCAAACAATTATTATTAGTTCGTTTTTTACGAAACTTGAAATTCTCCACTTGATTCCATCGATAAAATTTGAGATTTTAAGATATTTCGTTTTTCCTCGAAGGTCACATCGCACCCTTTAAAGTTTTTGGTTTTTAGTTCTCTCGTTTTAATAAAATTAAAATTTGATAGATAACTAATTTCATTACACGTATTAATAGAAGCGTAAAAAATAAACAAAATATAGTGTATGGAACAAATAGATTGGTGGAAAAATGACTCCGAATGAAGAACAAGATAATGAAGAACAAAAAGAAATGACAACGGAAGAAGCAACAGAAGAATCTTCGGAAGAACCTAAAGAGGAAATAGAAGATAAAGAATTAGATTTAGCAAAAGAGAGAGATCGTCTTAAATTTCACTATCGCGGCTTTACATTGGAAGAGCTTAAAAAAATGAATATGGACGAATTTATCCAATTACTTCCGGCACGAGCACGACGATCTCTAAGAAGAGGATTGCCTCCCAGACAGAAAAAACTCCTCGAAAGACTGAGAAGGGCTTATAGAGCTAAGAAAAGAGGCAAAGATATCCTAACGAGAACTCATGTGCGAGATATGTTGATCTTCCCTGAGATGGTGGGTTTAAAAATCGGAGTATACAACGGAAAGTCATATGAAATTGTAGATGTCAAACCTGAAATGATAGCTCATTATTTAGGAGAGTTTTCATTAACTAGACGACATGTTCAACATGGTTCACCGGGAATTGGAGCCACACGTTCAAGTAAATATGTTCCATTAAAATAATATAACTATTGACAATAATAAAATAAAAATTGAGACGATAAATAATGCCAAATTGGGGTTATTCCTTTACGGAACAAAAATATGACGCAGATAGGCTAGCCAAAGCTGCGGGCAGGGATTTACGCATAAAACCAAAACCAGCGAGGGAAATTTGTGCTGTAATAAAAGGTATGCAATTAGATCAAGCTAAAACATATCTGGAAAAAGTAATTCAGTTAAAACAATCCGTCCCTTTTAGAAGACATAAAAAGAAACAAGCTCACAGAAAGGACTTAAAACAATTTAATTGGTATGCTGGTCGATATCCACAAAAAGCAGCTGCGAGAATCTATGAAATCCTTACTTCCGTAGAATCAAACGCAGAATTTAAAGGACTAGACACTGAGCAATGTAGAATTATTCACGCCGCCACACATAGAGGCCGGATAATTAAGCGCTACATTGAGCGCGCTCACGGTAGATCAACCGCAAAATTTAGGCATTTAAGTCATGTAGAAATTGTAATTTATGAATTTCCAAGTTAAATTAAAAATATTAATAATTTGATAAAAAACAACAAAGAGATTAAAGATTATGAGTCCTTTAGCTAAACATTTTATTGAGCAAGGCATCAAGCTGATGCAAATAAACGAATACTTGAGGTCTGAACTCGTTCGGGCTGGGTTTGCTGGGATTGACATGCAAAAAACCCCACTTGGAGTAAGAATTACACTCAAAACAAGCCGACCTGGACTCGTGATTGGGAAAGGCGGTAAACGTATTCAAGAGATTACCGATAATTTACACACTAAATTCGGATTAGAAATGCCCCAGATAGAAGTTGAGGAGGTCCTTAATCCCGATTTGAATGCACAGATTATGGCTGAGCGTTTGGCATATAGTCTCGATAGAGGTAGACATTACAGAAGAGCCGGTTATTATATATTACGCAAAATAATGGATTCTGGAGCGAAAGGCACGGAAATTATCGTTTCAGGTAAGGTCACTTCACAGCGCGCTAGAACCACGGTGTTTAGAGCCGGCACAATGAAAAAATCAGGTCAACCTGCTCAAGAAGGAGTAGATAAAGGTGTTGCTCAATGTGTTCAGAAATCAGGTACACTTGGGATTATTGTTAAGATTATGCATGCTGATATAAGAATGGGAGACACAGTCAAAATTAAACACGAAGCTTTAGCAAAATTTCAAGCTAAAAAGTTATCAGAATTGACTAAAACAAAAGTTGAGAAAGAATACGAAATCACTGAGGTAGAAAAGGAATTATTCGAGGAAGTAGAAGAAGAAGACGTCTCTGAGATCTCTTTGGAGTCAGAAAAAGAAGCTGATGAAGAAGTTAAGGAGTAGAGGAAAAACTAAAGTATAAAGAGAGAGAGTAAAAAATGGACATTATAACAGCAGCAAAGATTCGAGAAATGGACGAACGAGAAAAAGAAAGGAACTTAATAACATTAAGAGAAGAATTAATGATGTTATACAGCCAACAAACTGGCGGTGGCATCTCAGATAACCCCGCGAAAGCAAAACTGCTAAGAAAGCAAATAGCGAGGATTCTTACAGTAAAAAACGAAGAAAAATAGTTGAATTAATAATGATAAGCCCAAAATATCTAATTTACCACGATTTAATAGGCTTTGAAGTAGAAGCTAGGCTTAAATCAAAACCAGATAATGCAAACTTCTTAGATGTTGGTGTGGTAATTGATGATACTCAGAATATGTTAATATCAGAAAAAAATAAAATAATAAAAAAATATATCAAAAAAGATTATATTTTTAGATTCAAGCTAAATGATGGAACATTAGAAGTTAATGGATCAAAAATAATAGGTGTTCCTGAAAACAGATTAAGAAGTTTAAAAAAAAAAAAATGGTCGATGAAACAAAATGAGCGTTAGAAATATTGGTATTCCTGGAGTTAATCCACCAACTGCGCGTGAATGTAGTGATAAAGATTGCCCCTTCCATGGGAAAACACGAATCAGAGGAAAAATTACTAAAGGAGTGGTGGTTAACAAAAAATCAAAAAACACTGTAATTATTAGGCAAGATTATGTTCAATTTATTAAAAAATATCAAAGGTATGAAAGGCGTAACTCGAGATTAGCGTGTCATCTTCCTGAATGTCTTAATAATGAAATTGAGGTAGGAGATTTAGTGCGAGTTGGAGAAAGTAGAAAACTTTCTAAAACAAAAGCTTTCATAGTATTAGATAAAATAAAAACTGGGGCGGCTTAGATGGGAACGAGAAGAAAACTTGGAGGAAAAAGGCAAGTTAAACCAAGAACTAGTTATGGTGTACAAAATGGTTCAAAAATTTTTATTACGGATAATTCAGGCGCTAAGATTGCGCAAATTATTAACGTTGATGGTTCAAAGACTCGATTAAGGAGGTTACCAAAAGCTTCTGTAGGCTCAGTTTGTACGGTAACTGTTAAAAAAGGTCGTCCAGATTTACGCGGAAATATATTGAAAGCAGTAATAGTTCGGCAAAAAATGATATATAGAAGACAAGACGGAACTAGATTGTGTTTCGAAGATAATGCTGGCGTATTAATAACTAGAGAAGGCGATCCTAAAGGTACAGAAATCCGTGGACCTATAGCAAGAGAAGCTGCGGAATTATTTCCACGTTTAGCCTCCATTTCTTCATTAATTATTTAGATAAAAAAAAAGAGTGAAAAAAATGAAAGTTAATTCAAAACAGCCTCGGAGACAGAGGAAAGCATTATTTCAACATAAGAATCATCAACGGTCAAAGTTGTTGTCTGCCAGAGTTGCAGATTTCTTAAGAGAAGAGTATGGGATAAAAAATATTCCCTTAAGAGTGGGTGATTCAGTTAAAATAGTTAAAGGGGAGTTTACCGATTTTGAAGGCGAGGTTATCGAAATCACTAAAAATCAGCGAGCAAAAATAAAAGAAGCGACTTTTGACAAAGCAGATGGAACCCAATTTCATCCCGCGATTCACATTTCAAAATTAGTAATAACAAAATTTCATAAAGAGAAGAAAATGGACCCATGGAGAGCAGGCATGATTGATCGTAAAGCTGTTTTTGGATTCGCTGATGACGAGCTAAGAGCTCCAAAAAAACAAAAAGAGGAGGAAGAGAAATAGATGACTAGACATGGTGGTACAAGATCGTCAAAAAGACTTAACACGCCCAAATTTTTACAAATAAAAAGAAAACATGGCAAATTCTTTATGGAACCATCGCCGGGGCCTCACCCTAGGAGATTCTGTTTGCCATTATTACATATCGTTAGGGATCTTTTAAAAATAGTTGATAACCACAGAGAAGCAAAAAAATTAATAGGATTAGGGAAGTTTAAGGTAGATGGAAAAATCGTTAAAGATAAAACATATCCTGTAGGTTTAATGGATGTAATAAGTATAGAAAAGATGAATAAACATTATAGAATTCTTCCAGATTCTCACCACGGATTAATTTTACACGAAATACCTGAAGCAGAAAGTGCATTTAAATTGTGTAGAATTACTCAGAAATCCACATTGAAGGGTGGACACATACAATTAAACTTACACGACGGAAAGAATATCTTTATACAAGTTAAGGATCCAAGAAATCCTAAAGAGGATATTTACAAAAGAATGGATGTATTAAAAATTTCTGTTCCTGACCAAGAAATTCTTAAAGTATTAAAGTTCAAGGAGGGAAATTTAGCAATAATCATGTCCGGGAAAAATATTGGACAAATAGGAAAAGTCATAAATATTTTAAAGAGGTTCGGTCCGAAAGCAAGTACAGTATCTATACAGCATAACTCAGAGCATACTGAAACCCTTTATGATTATACTTTTATCTTAGGAGAAGACCAATCTGAAATTAGTTTACCAGAATTAGAATAGTATTAAGAGAGGAAATATATTATGTCAATGAAAGCAGCAAGAGAAACGAAGAAAAAATCTTTAAAGGAACAAGGTAAAATCTTTGAAGAAATGTGGACTAACCCGATGAAAAAACCTTATTTAGAAAAGGTAGTTCTTAATATTGGAGTGGGCACTGGAGGAGAGGAGTTAGAAAGAGCAGCTACTGTCTTACAAACTATCTCTGGCAAAACTGCTGTAAAAACTTTATCTAAGAAAAATGTGAAAGAATTTAACTTGAGAATAGGACGTCCAATCGGTACGATGGTTACAATTCGCAATAAAGAAGCAGAAAAATTATTAAAAAGACTTTTTGTCGTAAATAACGATAAAATGTTAAGAAAAAGTTTCGATAATTATGGAAATTTTGGTTTTGGTATTACAGAACATATTACCATTCCAGGAATAGAATATGACAATGTAATTGGCATCTGGGGGCTTGATGTTGTTGGTCGAATAGTACGACCTGGAATGCGAGTAAAGTACAGAAGAAGTAGACAAGCTAAAGTACCCAAAAATCATTATGTATCACGTTTAGAAGCTCAATATTTCTTAAAAAAGAAATTTGGAATTGAAATTGTAGACAAATTAGATTTAGATTTTATATAACCATTTAAAAACAAGAATGATAATTATGCCGCAAGGTAAAATAGGTAAAGGTCAAAGAGAGTGTAGACGATGCCATACGCACAGAGGATTAATAAGAAGGTATGGTTTATATATATGTCGTCGATGTTTTTATGAAATTGGAAAAGAAATTGGATTTTATAGATATGATTAATATTGAAATTAGCATGAGGTGTAAAAAATAACAAATACACTGGCCGATATGTGTAACGACCTTAAGAACGCAGAAAAAGCGCGAAAAAAAGAAGTGGTAGTTAGTCCAGCTTCGAAATTAAATCAAATGGTTCTTCGTATCTTTCAACAACACGCATATATAGGGGAATTTGAAAGGTATGACGATGGTAGGCAAGGAAAATTCAAAATTGCGTTGTTAAGCAAAATAAATCATTGTTCTGGTTTAATGAGGCTTAATTACAACATTTCTCAATTTGAATCGCTAGAAAGAAAGCTACTTCCAGCACCCGGATTAGGAATAATTGTGCTTACAACAAATCAAGGTATTATGACCATGAAAGAAGCCGAAGAAAAAAATATCGGTGGTATGACTTTATGTTATGTCTATTAATAGTGGAAAAGGGTAAGGATAAATGGTAAAAGTAGCATTTTTTAAAGAAGAACTGGAAATTCCGGAAGGAGTTACGGTTACACTGGATGGAAATCATCATATTACTGTAAATGGACCAAATGGAAAAATCACAAAAGATTTTTCGCATGTGAGAGGCATTAAGGTAGTAATTGATGGGAATAAAATAATCTTTACTACTAACTTTCCAAAAAGCGGAACACTCGCGTTGGTCAAGACTATCATTAATTTAATTAAAAACTTAATAAGTGGTGTTCAAACAAATTATAAATATATATGTAAAGTATGTTATAGTCATTTTCCATGCACAGTTGAAGTAATCCCCGATAAAAAAGAAATTCATGTTGTAAATTTTCTAGGAGAGAGAGCTCCACGAGTCACCAATTATTTAAATAATGTTGATGTTAAGATCGATGGCGAAGATGTTATTTTGACTGGACCTGATAAAGAAACATTAGGACAAACGGCTGCAAATCTAAAGAAAGCTTGTAGAATTAGAAAAAAAGACCCAAGAGTTTTTCAAGATGGAGTATACCTCTATAAAATTCAGAATGGAGAAGAAATTACCTGGGAAATAAAATAAATTGAGGTCATAAGAATGGAACAAAAAAGGTTAATAGGACTTAGGAAAAAAATCAATAAAAAACGACCCTCTTTTAGACGTGTCGAATCTTGGAGATACAAAAGAGTAAAAGATTCTTGGAGAAAAGCAAGAGGGATTGATTCACGAACTAGAATAAAGTCCAAATCCGGAGTTAAATCTCCTTCAGTGGGGTATAGAGGACCTAAAAAAGTGAGAGGGTTACATCCTTCGGGATATGAAGAAGTAAGAGTTCATAATATAAATGATTTGAAAGATCTAAATAATAAAAAACACGCTGTTAAAGTTTCAGCAAAATTAGGTGTTAGAAAAAGGATAGCCGTAATTGATTACGCTCAAAGCAGAGGGTTTAAAATATTAAATTTAGGAATCTCTCAGAGAGAATTAGATAGTTTGGAAGCAGCATTAGAATCTACTATAGAAGATTTAGAAGATTTAGAGGATGAAGATCTGCTCGAAGATGAGGACTAAAAAACCAATATTAATTAAGATAAAAAGTGATAATAGATGAGTTTAAAAGCCCAAAAAAGAATGGCAGCAGAAATATTAAAATGTGGGGAAAATCGCGTCTATTTTGATCCCTATCTAATTGATGAGATCAAAATGGCAATTACCCGAGAGGATATCCGCAATTTGGTAAAAGAAGGTATAATATTAAAAAAATACAAAAAAGGTAACTCAAAATATAGGAAAAATTTGCGACATGAGCGCAAAAAGAAAGGCAGAGCTAGAGGATTAGGAAAAAGAAAAGGTACTAAATACGCTCGGTTGCCTAAGAAAAAAAGGTGGATGAATCGAATTCGCCCGCAAAGACGAGAACTTAAAAAGTTAAGGGATCGAAAATCTATAACTACAGCTACTTATCGGAAGCTATACAAAAACGCTAAAGGTGGAATGTTTAACAGCGTTGCTCAAATGAACCGATACATTAAAGAAAAGGATTTAATAAGGAAAGGTAGATAGAAAATGGCAAAAGGACCAAGATATCGAAGACCATTCAGAAGGAGAGCAGAAGGTAAAACGAACTACCATAGGAGAATGAAATTATTAAAATCAAATAAACTAAGAGCTGTAATTAGGGCTTCAAATAATCATATAATTGTACAAATTATTCAATCTAAAATTGGTGGCGATAAAGTTATCGTTTCTGCTCATTCTAAAGAATTAACTTCTAAATTCGGGTGGAATGCTAATACCGGTAATATTCCCGCAGCATACTTAACAGGATTTTTAGCAGGTACAAAGGCTAATAAACAGAATGTCAAAGAAGCAATTCTCGATTTAGGCATATTTTTACACAGAAATCGAGTACTCGCCGCATTTAAAGGCTTGGTGCAATCAGGAATAGAAATTCCCTATAACGAAGATTTCTTTCCAGATAATATGGAAGAAATAATAACAGGTTCACATATAGAACATTATGCAAATCTTTTAAAAAGTGAGAATCCCGAGAAGTATGAACAAGTTTTCTCAAGTTATCTAAAAAAAAATAATATTAATCCACAAAAAATTAGTCAAATGGTTTCGAATACATTCAAAAAAATTGAAAGTAGCACATAAAAGTGAATTAAAATGAGTCGACAAAGAAATTCTGTAGAAGGTTGGATTCCTACAACTCGATTAGGTGAATTAGTTCAACAAGGATTAATCACACTAGATAAAATATTCGCTAATAATCTTGTAGTCAAAGAAAAAGAAATTATTAATGTTCTCCTACCACAACTTCAAGAGAGCGTTGTTACAATTAACATGGTACAACAAATGACTGCTAGCGGTCAACGATCTAGATTTAAAGCTGTTGTTATCGTTGGAGCTGATGGTTTTATTGGTGTTAGTTCAGCTAAATCAAGAGAAGTAGGACCTGCAATAAGAAAAGCAATTGACAAAGCGAAGCTTTCCGTAGTTCCAGTTATTAGGGGGTGTGGTAGTAAAGAATGTGGTTGTGGTCATACTCATAGCGTACCATTTAAAGTAGATGGAAAATGTGGTTCTGTTAAAATACACTTAATTCCTGCTCCACAAGGAGTTGGATTAGTGTGTGCTGATAAAGTAAAACAAGTATTGAAGTTAGCGGGGATTGAAGATATATGGAGCAAAACCTTCGGTGACACCAGAACAAGCGAGAATCTTGTAAAGGCTACTTTCAATGCTCTTAAAAATGCTCACAAATTTAATTTCAACTTATAAATGATGAGTGGTGTATATGATGGCTGAAAATGATGTTATTGTTAGAAAAAAACCCAAAATAAAAATATCAAAACCCCCTGCACTACATTTTGCAGTTCGTATAAGAGGTGCACCGGGAATGAAGCGCGAAATTTTAAATACATTAAAAATGTTAAGAATGCATAGAGTTAATCATGGAGTCCTTATATGGGGGGAGGTAAGCTATATGGGTATGCTTAAGAAATGTAAAGATTACATAGCTTATGGGGAAATCGATGAGAAGGCTCTATTAAGATTATTAAGAGCGAGAGGAAAAATCGAAGGCAATAAACCACTCACAGATGAACATATCAAAAATCTGACTAAATACAAGAATATGAAAGAGTTTTCCAAAGCTTTATTATCAGGAGAAATTCAATATAAAACTCAGGATGTGTATAAAATAAAACCAGTTTTTCGGTTACATCCCCCAAGAAAAGGACACCGCGGAACGATTAAAAAACATTACAACGAAGGCGGAACTCTGGGCTATGTAGATCAGTTTATTAACAAATTAATTCATAAAATGATATAAATAGAAAGGTGATATGATATTACGCGAAAATTTCCTAAAAGAATACGGAAAATGAGAGGAACTCGTACGCAAGGGTATGGAAGAGTTGGTCAACACCGAAAAGCGGGTCAAAGAGCTGGAAAAGGAAAAACAACCCAATGGAAGAAAAGCAAAAAAAGTTATTATCTCAAACAAAAAGAACTTGGATTCCCAGATCCAGATTGGGATTTCGGAAAACGAGGTTTTAAACGACCCCAAGACATTAACCGAATCTACCATGTAAACGCTCTGAATATAAAAGATTTAGATTCAAAAATTGAAGATCTCACAGTAAAAAATGTTGCCACTAAGACGGGAAATACTTACACCATTAATTTAAAAGATATAAATATCCAAAAAATCTTAGGTCGTGGAGATATTAATAAAAAAATTAATCTAACAGTTGACAAAGCTTCAAAACGAGCCATTGAGAAAATTGAGTCTGCGGGTGGTAAAGTTACACTCCTTTCGGAAGCAAATTAATAACTTTAGATTTATATATAAACTTAATTTTTAGCTTAGTTTTTGTTAGGAATAGTCTATTAATTTTATTATCACCTGAAGTAATCCAGGCAGTAGGAATACAAAAACTAAAACATTTCCTATTAAGTGGACTGTAGTAAACACTATTCCTAATAAATAGGACGCTATAAAATAATCAATTGTAATAGAAACCATAAAACCACCAAATAAAGTGCTCAAAATATCAAATACAAAAGTAATAATGCCTCCTAAAAATCCGAAAAGAACCATTATCCGAAAAATATATAAGTCTTCTGTTGGTTTAAAATACTTCTTGTTTCGTAAGAAATCTTTCATAAGTCCACCTAAAACTCCAGTTGTAGAATAGTGAATTAATTGGTATAAAAAAAGTGGTGGAGGAGATGGTCCATACGGATTAAAAAAAGTAAAAATTAATGCACTCAAAAATCCAATTATAGCTCCTTCTTTTTTACTCATCATAAAACCCGATAGGAAAATCATCAAAGTAAAAACCTCGATATTAGGAATGAATGCCAGTAAGTACCCTAAAACAACAGATAAAGCCGTTAATATCGCAATAAACGAAATTGATAAAGGAGAAAGGAGGGTCGCCCTCCTTTCTAACCACTCGGAATTATTAATTTTTTCAGTTTCGATTTTCTCAGTTTTATTATCGATTACAATTTGAGATTTACTAAAATCTTTGGATGTTTCTGAATTGAGATTCATATTTTTATTATCCTCAACTAACTTATTTTCAACTTTATAGGTTTAATATCAGAATTTTTCAAAATTTTTAAATATATAGGTTAATTTATCCTAGCACTAGCACAAGTTTCCTAAAAAAATTAAACAATAAAAAAAAGATTGATTCTATGAATTATAAGAAGCTGTATCTTGGATTTTTTACTACGATATTAGTTTTCTGCACTTTTAACCTTTCAGTAACTTCATCTTCTTCAACACCCGATAATTACAATAATCAATTGGATTTCAACGAAATCTATATATATAATGTAACTTCATTTAATACTAGTAAACATCTTGAGTGGAGAGAATTAAATTGGGTTGCTCCACCAAGAGGTTTTGTCAATACAACTCCTGGAGGCCAAATTTTAATTAATTTCACTGGATTTTACGACAAAGACCCAAATGATTATTTTAATCTTTTCGAAAGCCCTATACCATACATGAATATAGAGTTCAAGGAAAATCAACTAGGCGTTCTTGTTACAAATACTACATTTTACAATATTTCAAATGGAGAAGTTGATATGAATTTGCTTCTTGGATACAATTATTTTAAGTCTGGATTTCTAATTCCAAATAATAATTTTACTTTCTTAAAACAGCAAGCGATTGCACAAGATGAACCTCCATGGATGAATGCAACCGTTATCATCGAAGAGACTCAAAATAACATTTCGTTTGATTTTCGGCAAGAAGTGGGATTACTTCAGAAAACTAAATCTGTTTATGATAAGATATCAGGGTTATTAGTGTATACAAACACTTCAGTCGGAAATTATACGCTTGAGATGACATTAACTAATCTACCAACATTAAATACTGAACCTCAAATAATTCCTTCATACGCGCCAATAATCACATTCGCTACTCTTAGTATTGCAACAATACTCTTAATTCTTAAAACAAAAAAAAAGCAAAAAAACAAAAATTAAATTATATAATAACAAATTACTTTTTTTAATTTATTTTTATTTTGAAAGATGGAGAAAAGGAATAAATATATTTTATTGGCATTTGTTGGTATCTCTTGCTTTAGTTTACTATTTTTTTCTAATTCTATCCTACTCCACAATCCGCAATCTCCTTTCATTCAAATCGATGAGGAGAGAGCTGTAAAACAATATAGTGTTGATAATATTACCTTATTTATCGATTATTCTGGAGTAAAAACGAATGAAAAATTTGAAAATGTTAGTTTGACTAATAATCAAACTACAGTTTATCACCTTCTCCTAAATTGTTGCGAAATTACCATTCAAAATTATGGGGTGTATATATATGTAGACGGAATCAATGGCGTTGGAACTGGTTGGATTTACACAGTTAATAATGGTGTTCCCCCATCTATGCCTTCCAATTATTTTAATCTATTAAATAACGATACTGTTACATGGAAGCATGTATAAAAAATTAACAATAAAGAATTGTGAAATTGATAGGGTCAAAATATAATTGGCGAAATAATTAAGAACGCTAAAAAAAACATTGAATATTCTATTGTGATTGAGTAATGATAAAACTCAGCGAGTTCTTAATTCTTTTGTCTCAACACTCTTAAGAACGGGCTCCATTTCTCTAAAAGATTTACGAATTTTATGGAAATAATAGCCAAGTTTATAGCCCTTAGAGCAATTTGTAAATAACATGAAGTTGTTATCTTTGTCCCCCACTAAAATAATGGTGTAACCTTTCACTCCTTTTATTACGATTTCCCTTAATTCTCCTTGTCCTAAACCGCTACTGATTTTTTCTCCTAGCGAAATTAATGTAGCAGGACTCGCACTATAAATATCTGCTACAACATCAGCAGTTTCAGAGCTAGCGATTCTTAAACCCGTTTTTGAAACAATCGCGCTACCCTCTAAATCTGTTGAGCTTTCTAATTGTTCTAAATTGCGCATAATTTCTCCTAATAATTCTCGATCGATGTTAATTTCTGGTGGGCGAATTTTTTCCATTTTTTCAACCTCAATTAATATTATAAATTAATTCAGCAAATTTAAATCTTTTTTAGATTTCAATGTGAAACTCCTTAATTCTTTTAGAGCGATAGGGTCACCTTTTTTCACGGTTTGGTCTTTTGTTTCAATCCCTACAATTACTAATCCTTTCGTTCCAAATGTATCAATAATTTTAGTAAATGGGGGCTCCAATTTGCGACCAATGATTTTTTTAGCTCCTTCGTAGCTTTGGGCTAAACCGTTACAAATGATCCCTTGAGTATGTTTAGGGTTTTGAACATATCCTTTTTTTAGTTTAAACTTATACAATTTTGGAGGGTCTTTAATTACTGTGATCAATTTTGCTGCACCGAGTATCCTTAAAGTTGTCGGTGGAAGGTCAAACCGACTTAAAAGCATTGTACTTCTTTCTTTATTAATAAAAACTTTTTCGTACAACCATAAAAAGGCATTGTATGTATTTAAATCACCCGAGCTTTCTAATTGAATCTTTTTCCCATTTTTTTCATAATAGGGAAACAAATTTCCCGTAACTGTGAACATCCCTATTGTAACATGCACTTGGGTTCCAAATTGAGTCTTAGGTTTGAATAATTTATTTTGTTTTACTCGAATATCAATTAGGTCGCAAAAATCGAATGCTTTCTTATTATTTGTGGCATAACAACCTCGATATACCTTCTTTATATCTATTCCTTTTATATTAACTCCAACTCTATCGCCTGCTTTAGCTTCATCAACATCCTGATGAAATATTTGAATAGTTTTAACTCTACCTGAAGTATTAACAGGGATCACATCTATATCCTGGTTTAGCTTTAACCTTCCATTTAATATTGTACCCGTAATTACCGCTCCTCTTCCCTTTATTGAAAAATGGTGATCAATTGGGATAATAACACTTCCTTCGTAATTTCTTTTAATATCCAAGGTTTTAACTTTCTCTAAAATTCCTTGATTTAAATCGTCAAATCCGAGTTGATTTTTTGCAGAAACAGAAAAAATAGGTATATCTGAGCCATAAGAGGTCGTTCTAAAAAACTCTCTAATTTTCTTAACTTCTGCATCTAAATTTCCTTTAATTAAATCAATCTTGTTAAGGATTACTATAATATCTTTTATGTCGAGCGACTCTATCATTATTAAATGTTCTCCAGTTTGAATTTGAGGACCTTTAGTAATATCAATTACGATTAGAGCACAATCAATAATCTCCACTGAAGAAGCACTAATTTTAATCAAATCCGCGTGACCAGGGCCATCTACTAAGGTTATCAAATATTCATCTAAAATAAAACTAGTAAATCCTAAATCTATTGTGATTCCCCTTTCCTTGCTCTGAGGATGAGCGTCAATCCCTGCAGTTGAAATAAACTCGCTTAAAACAGCGGCCACTGCCGTCTTGCCGGAGTCTATATGACCAAAAAGACCAAGATGAACGGGAATTTTCTTCTTAATATCTAACATTGAAATAAAAATGAAAAATTAAATGAATCTATGATGTAATTTAATAATTATTTAAAATTAATATTTTTTAATATAAAAATACTAAAAGCAATAATTTAAATTAATAAATCAGAGAAATAAGTGTAATTATTGGACTCCAATAAAATTTAATTACAAATACAATATCATTTTATTATATCTTATTTTAAAACAAACAGAGAAGTGAGAAGTTAAATGGCAAAATATTGTGTATATTGCGGTAATCCGTTGAAAAGTGACGATAAATTCTGTATAATCTGTGGGAAGCCAGTTCTAGCAAGCGTAAAAAAGCCAGAAAAAACAGAAGTCGAGAAAGCCAAAGAAATTATTAAAGAAAAGAAAAAACCCAGAGAAAAGTTCGTGGAAGAAAGCATTATAGAAGATACCTTTGAAGTTTTACCTGAAAAACCCGATAAAAAAGGCAAAAAGAAAAAGGATAAAGATACAGTAGCTGTTGTAGAGAAACCTCTCCCTTTTGAAGTAAAAGAACAAATGATCTTAAACATAGAATATAACGACATTAAACTAAATAAACAGATACTAATAGAGAAATTAATAGAAATTCAAAAAGCATTAAAAGATCCAAGATACGATGTTGATGAGGAATATAACAAGTCTATTAATATAAAAGTAACCGCTATTAAAACACTAATCGCAGAAATGAAGCAGAAAGAAAGCGATTTAGAAGAAAAGATGGAAAAACCCTTTATAGTTCAGAGAATTCAGGAAGACATTGATAAAAAAATCTTCCAATTAAAAAATTTATCTCAACAGCATAAACTACATAAAGTAGATAAGGACTCCTTTGAAAGTCTTAGAGAAAAATACAAGCAAGAAAAAAAAACTCTTGAATCTGAACGAAGAGATCTGACGGTTGGAATGAAATTATGGATTAAAGAACTTAAAATGGAAAAAGCAGAGCTTCGGTCCGAAAAGAATTTAAATAAGGGAAGATTTTCAGCAAAAGAACTCTCAGAAGAAGACTATGAAGTGAAAAATAAAGAATATGAGTTGAAACTTAAAAAAATAGATCTTAAAATCAAAACTTTAGAAGATCTTACTAAATGAAATAACCTAAATTTTTAATTTATATCAAATATTTTAATTTTTGATAAACATGAGGAAAAAATTAATTAGTTTCATAATTTTAATAATTGCTTTATCATTTCTTACAATCGGTTTAATAAATAGCGAATATCTAATAATTAATACTCTTTATGATCAGATGAATACTTTCCTCCCTTGAAATGTAAATATCTTAACCCTAATCCCAGCGTTTTCCTTTAGCTAAAGCAGTAGAATCTTCTAGAAAGCCTTTCTTTTGATATTGTTTTTCTTGGCTTTTTCGATATTTATTCGCATCTTTATAATGTATCTTACAAAGATATATTTTATGTTGCTTGTTTTCACTATATTTTAAATTCGCCTTTTCAACATAGGCCTTCCATTTATTTTCTGATAATGATCTAATGGCTAGTTCGCCACAACCTTTAACAGAACATTTTTTTCCCTTGCTTGCCGTAGCGCTGAGATCTCCTTTATCTCTAAGTTCTTTAGGGAGCTTCACTTTTAACCACTTACTAAAAATTTTATTAGGATTGAATATTATAATCATAAAATATTTACCATCTTAAATTTTTTCCTAAAACATATGGATTCTTTAATTTTAGATGAAAAGTTTATTAAAAGCAAACTTTTTAATTGTGAATCATCTTCGAGAATCTCTCTTAAAGACAATTTCTTTACAAGTTCCGCGATCCTATTTTCTATCATTCCCTACAAAGATAAACCATATGATTTAATCTTAATACATCGCACGAATGTAGGAACACGGCATAGGGGGGAAATGTCTTTCCCAGGTGGAAAATTTGAAGGTGATAAAGATAAATCGTTAAAAGATACTGCCCTTAGAGAAACTGAAGAAGAAATTGGAGTTTCAAGGGAGGGGATTAAAATTCTTGGTTGCCTTGACGATTTCCCTACTATGACCAAGTATATTATTACTCCTTTTGTCGCAATCATTGATAAAAATCAAAAGTTGATCAGACAAGAAACAGAAGTTCAGAGAATACTAAAAATTCCTATCGATTTTTTCACATCAAAAACACAATTTCGAGAACAAGCTATTGATGTTGATGGGAATAAATTTCCCGTGTTTTATTTTAATTACCTAGACCAAGAAAACGGTCAAAAATACACTGTTTGGGGGGCAACAGCTTACATGATTGTAACGTTTATAGAACTTTTATATGGATTTACTCTTTCGAACTTAGGATTGAAGCGTTTTAAACTCGAAAAAATAAAGGATTTAAAAGAATATATCAAATATAGGAATCAAATTACAAAAAAATTCTAATTTTTAATTCAAACATAGAGAAAATTGATAACGATGGATTTTGTTTTCAACGAGCGATTCATTAGAAACAAATTAAAAGATTTTAATTCTCCTAATCGTCTTTCCATGTCACATGAATATTTTACTAATTCTGCTGTCGTTTTTCTCCTCATTCCCTACAAACATAAACCCTATGATTTAGTTCTAATTCGAAGAACCAAAAGTAATACGGATAAACATTCGGGAGAGATGTCTTTCCCCGGAGGAAAATTCGATCCAAAGCTTGATAAATCTTATCTAGATACTGCATTTAGAGAACTTGAAGAAGAACTTGGAATCCCTAGCAATCAAGTTGATGTTTTAGGTTGTATTGACGATCATCTCACCCCCAAAGGATTTGTTATTACAGCTTTTGTAGCTTTTATCACCCCAGATATAAAAATGGTAAAACAGGAAAGTGAAGTGCACGAAATCGTAAAAATACCCGTAACCTTTTTTGCGAATAAAGAGAATTTTAAGGAAAGGACTTACAAACTTAAAGAAGATCTAATTGGTGTTGGTAAATTTAACTATTTTTCTCCAGAAAATAAAAAATATGTCATTTTTGGAGCAACATCTCATCTCATAGTCAAATACATTGATACAGTCTACAATCTAGGATTAATGACACCGGGTTGTCGTCGAATTAATTGCGAAGATATTAAGGACAGAATTATTAAATAAGATTAATATAATAAGGGTAAATAGTTAAATAATAATCGAAAAATTCAATTAAAATAACGAATAAAATATATTTAAGAAATAAGTTTTATGGCCCCCGGCGGTCGGGGTGGTCCCAGACGCTGGGCTTCAAAAATTTTATATCTGTTAAAAGTGAAGAAACCCAGTTATCCTGCGGAGGGATAGGGGTTCGATATGGATAAAGGCTTGCTTTTTCCAAGAAAATCCCCCTGGGGGCCGCCAAATTTAAATTTAAAGTAAAACTCGGTGATATTTGTGGTTGACTTTAGTAAAATTATTGATTATTTCAAGAGTACACCAATTCCGCAAAATATGCTAAATAGAGGGCAATTAGTCTTTAATAATTTCTTAAAACCTCTACAGAATTTATTTGAGCAGAAAAATGTACCTCAAAAAGCTTGGAGCGACGATCAAATAGAGTTCTTGCTAAAAACCCTTTCTAATATGGATACTGATAAGGACGATAAGGCGTCACGAGTAGGCGAACGTGAAGCAAGAATTGCATCAAGTCTCCATTTAAAAACTTCAGCTGGATTCTGCCATGGTATAGGACGAAGTGGTTTTTTAACAGCACCACAACCTAAAGCTCCTGGAGGATCAATAATGTACGAGCTTAGTAATTATTTAGCTCTTAACTTTCTTAAAAAATTCGGCTTACCTAATATCAAAAAAGCAATTGTGGTTCCCTTATGTACTGGCATGTCTTTAGCTTTATGTTTAGGTGCTCTTAGACCGGATTGGAATAGCAATCAAAAGCTTAATAAAAGAACCGTTCTTGTTCCGCAAATTGATCACAACGCTCTAATCAAAGCATTTGATTTGGTAGGTGTTAAAAGGAAAGTTGTAAAAGGCAAGAAGTTCGGGGATGCTGTTAGAATCCCCATTGAAGACATAGAAGCTAGTTTGGACAACGATTGTTTTGCTATTATATCTTTGACAAGTTTTTTCCCTCCTCGAGAATACGATAATATTAAAGAAATAAGTAAATTTGCTAAAAAGCATGATTTGGTCCACATTGTCATTAATGCTTATGGTGTACAGAGTCCCGAGTGGATGAAATTAATCCGAATTGGTATAGACGCTGGTAGAATAGATGCCGTCATTCAATCAACTGATAAGAATGTTCTGACGCCTATCGGTGGAGCCATTATAGCGTCACCGTCTGAGGATATTATAACTAAAATTAGTCAAGCCTACGCTGGTCGTGCTTCTGCAACACCGGTTGTGAATTTTCTTATATCAATACTTTCTTTGGGAATTGAAGGATATCAACAATTGCTAGAAGAACAACAAAAAAATAGAAAACTTCTAGAAGATAAAATGCAAAAAGCCGCCGAAAAAATTGATGAGAAAATTTTAAAAGTATTCAACCCTGTGGCTGTTGCTATGTCATTGAATAATTTAAAAAAAGAACAATTATTTGCGCTAGGGGGTGCACTATATACCTTAAGAGTTACTGGTCCAAGGGTATATAATCCCGAGGAAAGTATTTTTGGAACGTGCTGTGAAGATTATACCACACCCTATATCGTTTTAAACGCTGCAATAGGAGCCAAGTCCCAAGATATCATTTCTGCCGTTGATAGATTCGAAAAAGCTTATTCTCAAGTAGCTTCGAAAAAGCTTATTCTCAAGTAGCTTCAGGATAAGTTTCTTAGCTATTCCTTGATTTTTATTTTAGACTAAATAAAAATAAATAAAAATAAGTTGTTCTATATAATAATAAAAATCAAAGGAGAATCTACTTTTGGAGAATAAACTTTTAAAGCAGTTTAATGACATAATATCCACCCAATGGCCGTTTACACAAATTGAGGAAAGCTACGACGAGTTGACCCAACGAGAACTTTTCGAATTAGCATATCATACATGTAATTCTGTAGCAATGAGAAGTATTTTAATTAAACTGGTTTCTACTGAAAATAAGAGCGGATCCCAAGCGATTCTTTACTCAAATACTAAGAAGTTTATAAAGATTGAGGCTCTTGAGAATTCCTTGAGAATTACAAAGTACTTCCCCGAAGGGAGCACTGGGGATAAGTTAAATACTGAAATTCAACCAAAATTGAAGAAAAGAAAAAAATTTTTTGCACAGAAGGACACAGCACTTAAAGGCGATCTCCTTAAAATAATTTTAGTTGAACGGAAATTGGACGAATGTACAAATTTCGTGGTGTTAAAAGATATTAATCGAAAAGTTTATTTTGCGATTGGAGATGCCCGGGAGAGTGCTGCTGTTGTACCAATTTTCATGGAAGCAGAGGGAGCTAGTTTGGTTCAATTAGCATTAAATAAGTGGATGAGTACCGTACAAACATTCGATCAAGAAAAACCGTTTCCTGATAATTCTATTGCAGGCTTACTCAAGAATCTAGTCCAAATCAAAAAATGGGTTCTCAATTTAGTTTCTACGAATCTAGATAAATAATTTGCCCTAAATGTGGGAATCTTCTAGTTGAGAGAAAGGGCAAAAAAAGGAATCAAATTAACATTTTTTGGCGACAATCAAGAAGAAATAGATAGATTTCTAGTTCAATGTTGCCAAAATGGACTTATTTTTTTGTAGAAAAGACATTTTTTGAGAAAAAAAATGGGCCATCGGGGACTTGAACCCCGGATCTCAGGCTTTTACTGACATGGACGATTTAAGTTTCACTGTCCGTCCATGGGCCAATTATAAGACCTGCGCTTGTTGACCAAGCTTCAATTAAACCTTGCTAACCATTTCAGTAAATGAGAGCGCTTCACATTTAAAACTGAGCTAATGGCCCTGAGCTTTAAATACAAGAGTTCTTTTTAATTTTGCTAATATTATTAACGAAAAGCACAAAAACATAAAAATTTTTTTATTGGTGTAATCTGTTATATTTATAATTAAAATCATAAAAATGAACTTACATATTTTTCTTAAAAATCATATAGGTGTATGACATGGCAGAAATGCTTACAGATCTTCTGAACTCAATTTATGGGAGGATAGCACAGCTTGGTCAAGCAATACAGGGATTAAAAACCTCCTTAGACGGATTAAATCAAAATATCGAACAGAAAATCGCTAATTTAAATGAAAAATTGAAGGAATTTTCTGTTGAGATAGATACGACAAAGGGTAAACATATTGACGTATTAAAAGAGATTGGAGAGAGTACAAAAGAAGAATTAATGAAGCTTCAAGAAGGGTTAGGATTAAACGACCTCGCAGCTCTTGTATCTAACTTAGAAGAATTCGAAAAACTATCAGGAGAAATACTTAATCAAGATACAGTTAATCTACTTCTTTCTGAAGCAATAAGCTCAGTAAAAAACATGAAAAATCTATCTCAAAACAAAGTATAGTATGATTAAAGTAATAAAAACCTAAAAAAGTGGTAAATTTATGACCGAAAATTTATTGAACAATATGATAAACAAAATAAATCAAATTACAACCTCATTAGATGGAACGATCGCTCAAATTACTCAGATGAGTACTGCGATTCAAAATATGTCACAAAAATTTTCTGAAGAAACGATTTCTGTTAATGAAAACATCCGACTTATTGTTGAAGTGCTTAAACAATTCCGTATGAAATCTAGTGAAAACATGCAAGAAATTTCTGATGATTTTAATGCGAAAATAAAAGAATTATATGAAAAGAAATCAATTGATAACATTACTGAAGAAGAAAAAAAAGCTATTGAAACGATAAGACAAGCTGTTAAAGCTGTTTCTAATAACCTTTATTATGCCCAATTGTTAAACATTATTCAATCTATAAGAGAAGAAACTAACAGAATAATTAGTCGTAAATGACCATAAAGAACTTATTTTTTATGATTTTACTTTATTACATTACATATAAACAAAATAAGGAGTTGTATAAATTTGCCAACGGGTAGTTTTGTAGTAGTTTTGCCTTTAGATGCCGATTACAAGATATTAGGCTATTATAATAAAGAAGGGAAATCTGATTTTGAAATCACTAATGATATATTTCTAAGACTTAATTTGGATCATTCAAAGGATGAATATAACCTATTAAAATTAAAAGAACATCAAATTTTTTCTTATATATATAAATTTAAAGGAAAATTAACGCGAAAAGCTTCTGGAATAATTATAGGTTTATTACTAAATGAAAATGATAAACCAGAAAAATATAGATCGGCTCTAAAGGAAGGAGCAGAAGCAGTTGAAGTTTTAGGATTAAATCTTTTAAATATGCAATCAACAGAATTTGAACCACTATTAAAAGATATCTACTTAGAGCATCTCGAACCGTTAGTTGATACTCTTAAGCCAGAAGTTTTGAAAGCTAATATGATTGCGATAACTAAATATATGTTGGGTGGAGAAAAACAAGAAAGAAAAATAGCACAAGATTTATTAAAAAAAGTTGAAGAAGGCGAACACATAAAAATCTCAGAATATTTTAATAATGCCGATGCCGCTTTAAAGGCGTTAGAGTACGAGAAAGCGTCGAAATTATTTAAAAAAGCTGCGGAAATTGCTGAAGAATTATATGTTCTTGATATCGCCGAATCTTTAAAAGAGAAAGCCAGATTTTCCGGAGATATTCCGAATTTGTCGAAAAAAAGAGATAAGTATGTTCAAGATGCAAGGAATTTTCTTAGGAACGAAGATTTTCATTCTGCTTATATTTCTTATAAAAATGCTAGTGACCTTTCAAAGAAATTAGTTGATTTTAGTAAAGAAGAAGAATATAGATTGAAATCAAAAGCTCTTGAGGAATTCTATAAGGTTGATGAAAAATATAAAAAGTAAGAAATTAATACACTTAAACACATTCTAATTTATAGAATTAATCATTTCTTACAATTCTTTAATGAACTCTCTTTAAGATAACAAAAATGCATAAAAGGATTATTGGATTATTAACTGATTTTGGGACTAAAGGGCAACATTATATTTCTAGTATAAAAGGAGTAATTTTAAAAATTAATCCCGAAATTAATATTATAGATATTTCTCATAACATCACTCCATTCTCAATTATAGAAGCTGCGTACGTTATAAAAACCATATATAAGTATTTTCCAAAAGAAACTGTTTTTATTATTGTAGTGGATCCTGGAGTAGGTAGCTCCCGTGCGATTTTAGGTATCGAAACAATAGATGATTATTATTTCGTTGGTCCCAATAATGGAATTTTCTTAAATTGTTTTCCTATAACTCAAATTTCAAAATGTATTGATATTACCAATGCAGAATATTTTAATAACCCTGTATCAAACACATTTCATGGAAGAGATATAATGGCTCCAGTTGGAGCATATCTCGCTAATGGCGTTGATCTAAGTAATTTCGGCATAGAATTCGACTTGAACAAAATCACTCAATATCCCATAGAATATAAAAGAATTTCAGATAAAGAAATAAGATGTACTATTCAATATATAGATAATTTCGGAAATATTATTACAAATATTAAAGCAAGTTCTATATCATTAAAAAAAGGGGTAATACTTAAGATTAAATTAAAAAACAAAACAGAAATTAATGGTAGATTTGTAAATTTTTTTGAAGAAGGTATAGTTAATACCTTCTTATTTTTTGCAGGCTCAAGTGGATACCTCGAGATATCTAAAAATCAAGGTAATGCTGCAGTTGATTTAAACTTAAGAGTTGGAGATGTTATAACAATAGGATTATGAGAGGAAAAAGCAAAATGAATGAAGAAATCCTAGCTTGTATTTTGGATAAAAACATAAAATTCTTGCACTCTGGACAGATCGAGAAATATATTTTTCCTATGAAAAGAAAAGAAGCACACGAAAAGAATATCAGCCATCTCATAATACGATTTTTCATAGTCTCTTTTACTCCTAATAAACAAACGCTTTACCTAGTTCAAAAAAGAGGTAAAACTAAAAAGAGTTTTCCAGAATATTATACGGATTCCGCATCGGGGCATGTCTTATATAAAAGAGATTTAAAATTAAAAGACATAAAGGAGGAAGCAAAAAGAGAACTTGAAGAAGAGTTTGGTATACCTCCAAAATCTATTGAAAAACTACTATTTTACGATTTAATTGCTGAGGAAGATAAAAACTCAACTGAAATCGCTTACGTATTTTTAGGTTTAGTAAGGTATGATTTAGATTTAAATCCTAACCCGAACGAATTAGAAATCAATGAAAGTCGTTTTTACGATAAATCTGAATTGATGATTCTCTTAAAGAATGAAAAACTAGTTGAGTATTCAAGAGATATATGGAAAAAAATACTCGATATGGATTTAATAACAAAATTTGGGCTTGATCCTAAAACTCCTAAACAAAAGACGTCAAAAAAGGAAATAGCATTATTTGTTGGAAGATTTCAGCCGTTACATCATGGTCATATCTATATCCTCAATAAGATATTAAAAAACTATCGAAAAATCAAGATTGGAATAGGTAGCTCTCAGTCATCAGAAATTAAATCCGATCCTTTTAGCTATGAAGAAAGAGTAAATTTCATATCTACTGCTTTCAATGAAAGAGGTATTGACCCCAGTAGGTTTGAGATTTTCCCAATTCCAGATATTTTTAACGCAAATAAATGGGTTAACCATGCTATTTCTATAGTAGGAGAGTTTGATACAATTTTTTCTAATAGTGATTGGGTTCGACAACTCTTTCGAATTAAGGGATTTAATATAGGTGAAAAATTAGAAATTTTCAAGAAAAAATATAACGGGTCAAATGTTAGAAGACTAATAAGCAGAGAAAATAGAAATTGGGCGGTTTTAGTACCTAAGGAAGTCGTAACCTTAATAAAAGATTATCATGGTATC